>Ga0310122_10002163_pt1 | contig 12541 bp, 13 predicted proteins | sample CB6_Bottom_1051__FD_203503 | JGI IMG/M metagenome (GOLD analysis project Ga0310122, IMG submission 203503) | Marine microbial communities from Western Arctic Ocean, Canada - CB6_Bottom_1051 | ecosystem: Environmental > Aquatic > Marine > Oceanic | place: Canada: Western Arctic Ocean | collected...
TGTCGTGTGTTTATTTCCTGCAAAGCCATTGCAAGCAGAGATTGTGCAGTTTTAGCCATAGAAAATTCAAAACCCGTGATATCAGGAGCGTATAAGGGTGAATCCGAGGGCGACATTGAGTAAGTTGTTTTGCCCTGGGTTTCAAATACAATAACGGTAAATAATTCAATGAAGCGGAGCGTTTGCCGGCTGACGCCCTCCGTGGACGACTCACGCTTAAATAAGCTTTGCAGTCGTTATCAGCATCGCTTACTCATTTAAAGGGCTACTAGGGGTTGTCGTGTTTAATTAACCACATGATGCCCTCTATGTCGGATGCAATTCGTATAAGCTGTTTTATAGTCCTGTTCTGCCTGCAAGCCCTGTTTAGCAGCTCCAGCTAGTCCAGCTACCGTCGATCCAATAGCGGCACCCTTACCCGGGTCACCTGCTATAGCACCTAATGCTGCCCCGGTGGCGGCGCCGATAAGCCCACCTACACCTGCGCCGATGGCTGTCTGTTTGGCCGTTCCGCCTGATGCTTGTGATGCAAGCTGTTGACATTCAGCAAGATCTTGATTCAGGTAATAGGCATTGGGGTCTCCATAAGGATCAACAGTGGGTGACCAACCGGTTTGTGAGGCGCAAGACCCACTCAGGAAAGACCCTAAGAGGATACTGGTTTTAACAAATAGCTTCATGGTTTTTTCTTTTAGTGGTTTTTTACGGTCAGATATTTATGCACAGAGCTTTGGGTAGGGGGGGCGGTTGAGTTATCGGCCGGGTGAACAGTGAGGATTCAGCGAACATAGCTGGGTGTATCTTATGTGTGCGGATCCTTTAACTCTTGCCCCCAGAGTACAAAGCGCTAGGCGCGCCATGCGCTCGTCTCAATAAATATTTTGGGACTCCATGTCACAAAAATCGATTCATTTCGCGGCGAATCAATAGGCTCCAGACGCCTTGCATACGCCTTGAACATGCTCAAGAACCGCATAGTCAAGGCTCCCACAAATGGCTTGACGGCTAGTCAGGATGAAATTTTAGCTTCCCTCGCGTGCTACTCACACACTTCGGATTGGCAAATTTCCCTGCGCCTTCTGGAGACTATCACCCCGTCCGGGGCTGACAGCGTGGGTCAATAGCATTTTAGTGCTAAATTAGAAAATGTGAATATAAAACCGAAAACAGTGTTGTGCTGACCATCTTACAATTCACGCAATACTTGCATGGGGGATTTATTCACCACATCACGGACAGCAAAAGTGCCCGCGGCGGTAATACAGAAACAGCTCAAAAGAGGGACGAACCACCATAATAAGTTGCTGATGTGATAATCCAGATGCAATACCAGAGTATATAGAGTATAGATAATCAGTTCGGACATGAACACTGCAATCAAACCTGAGAGTAAACCAATTAAGGAAAATTCAATCAAATGCGATGTTGTTAATAAACGTTGATTTGCACCGAAGGTCCGCATTAAGGTGCTTTCATAGATGCGGTGGTCCAGGGTCGAATAAACGGTAGCAAACAACACGGTAAAACCGGCTAACAGGGAAAAATATAATAAATAATTTATCGCGGCTGTTAATTGGGTCAGAATGATCTTAAATTGCTTAATAATGAGGTCGACTTCTAATATGGTGATACTGGGAAATTCTTTAACCAGAATGTTGAGATAGTTTTTATTGGTATCAGTTAAATAAAAACTGGTAATCAATGTGCTGGGGTAGTTTTCCAGTGTTCCCGGTGAAAATAGCATATAAAAGTTGGGTTTCATGCTATCCCATTGTACCGACCTGATATGCGAAATGCTGGCCTGTACCTGTTGGCTGCCTATGGTAAAAGTGAGCTTATCGCCTAAACTGACATGTAAACTATTAGCTAGTTTCTGTTCTATGGAAAGCTGGCCTTTTTGCTCGCTACTCCAGGTTCCTGCTATGGTTTTATTGTCTTTGGGTAGTAGCTTAGCCCAGGTTAAACTCAGGTCGCGATGCGTGGCTCTTTCTCCTTGGGAGTCTTTACTGACTATCTGTTGTACGGCAATATCATTGATTTTAACCAGACGTCCACGGACGACAGGATAAAATTGGGCATCCGTGATGTTCAGCTGGTGTAACTGCTGCTTAAAAGCATTTGCTTGTTGGGGGAAGATATTGAGCACGAAATGATTCGGTGCATTGTCAGGCAATTGCTTTTGCCAGTCATCCAATACATCAGTGCGGACAGTGAAAATTAATATCATGGCCAGCAAGGTAATGCTAAAAGCCAGAATCTGGCTAACGCTGCTTTGAGGTGATCTTAGTATGCTTTGTAATCCGAGTCGCCCGGCTAAGCCCAGAAAAGGCAGGGCTTTTTTGCTTTGTAGTAACAGGGCATAGATTGAAAACCCTGAAATAATTACCGCAATCACGCCCCCGCCAATAATGGTCGCTGTCATTTTAAAGTCCTGGGTATACTGCCAAATTAAAATTGAGACCAGCGATAAAGTCAGGCTATAAACCAGCCAGGCACTGCTGGGTAAGGGTTCTAAATCTCTACGCAATACCCGTAAAGGGGATACTTTTTTTAATCGTAATAAGGGCGGTAAAGCAAAACCTAATAAAATGGCTTGTCCTGTCACAAATCCAAGTATGACAGCCATTAAACTGGGGTTAGGTACTTCAGCGGGTAATAAATCCCTTAACAAATGAAATAATATATCCTGCGCAAGCCAGCCAAGGCCAACACCGATCAGGCTGGCGACGAGACCTAAAATAATAAATTGCAATAAATATAAGCTGATAATTTCATGCTGTTTACAGCCTAGACAACGCAAGAGAGCGGTGGTATCAAAATGACGTTCGCTATAGCGTCGGGTGGACATGGCAATGGCTACACCGGCAATTAAGATAACGACAATGCTGGATAAGCCTAAATAACGTTCGGCGCGGCTCAGCGCATTACCGAGTTGTGGACGATCCTGGTGGATATCCATTATGCGTTGGGAGGCATTTAACTGGGGTTTAACCCAGTGATTAAATTGTTTGATGGCGGTGGCAGGTCCACTAAATTGGAAAAAATAATGCACATGGCTGCCCGGCTTTAAAACCTGAGTGGCGGCAAGGTCCGTATCATTCATCATGACTCTGGGTGAAAAGCTATAAAGGTCGCCTCTTTTATCTGGCTCATAGCTAATCAGGCGAGTGATTCTCAAGGTTTTTTCACCCACTTGTAAATCATTGCCCAATGCCATTTTTAATGCCGATAAGATACGTTTATCAACCCAGACTTCACCTTGTTCAGGGCCTTGGTGTCTTATGGTTTCTGTGCTGTAATCCGCAGTGACTGTTTTTAAATAACCTCGCAAGGGATACTGACTACTGACTGCTTTGGTGCCAGCTAACAGTAATTCATCATTTTCTATTAATACTGTTGAAAACTCAGCGGTCCTGGCTGTATTTAAATGCAGTGATTGCGCTTTACTTAGCCATTGAGGAGGAATTAAATCGGGACTGGTAATGACTAAATCTGCTGCTAAAAATTCTGCGGCTTGTGTACTCATGCTATGATGCAAGCGGTCTGCAAATAGGCTGACAGCAGTAGAACTGGTCACGGCAATGATCAGTGCAATTACCAAAAGGTTCAGCTCACCGCTGCGGCCATCCCTGAACAATAGGCGTAATCCCAGATTTACACGATTCATACAATGCAACCTGCTTCCAGTTTAATGGTCCGCTGACAGCGTTCTGCTAAAGCTGTATCGTGGGTAACGAGTACCAGGGTGGTCTGTTTTTCCTGATTCAATTCAAATAATAATTCGATGATTTGTTCCCCCGTTTTGCTATCGAGATTCCCTGTAGGTTCATCCGCAAAAAGGATGGCGGGCTCTGTGACAAACGCGCGTGCCAAGGCAACACGCTGTTGTTCTCCTCCCGATAATTTCATGGGTGTATGCGTTAAACGTTGTTTTAGACCCACTCTGTCCAGCAGTGCTGAAGCGGCTTTTTTTGCCTGTTTATCGCCTCTCAGCTCTAATGGCAGCATCACATTTTCCAAGGCGGTTAAAGTCGGTAATAATTGAAAGGACTGAAATACAAAGCCGATAAGCTGGTTGCGCAGTGCTGCCCGACCATCTTCATTCATTTTTGTTAGATCATGCTGATTGATGGTGATCTGACCCTGTGTAGGGCAGTCTAATCCTGCAAGTAACCCCAGTAATGTCGATTTTCCTGAGCCAGACGCACCAATAATCGCTATACTTTCACCTTGTCGGATGGTTAATTCCACGGATGATAAAATGCACAAAGAGCCATCGGAAGTAGGGACGGTTTTTCCCAGGTTTTTTGTTTCAATGATGTTCATATAAGGTTGTGAAATGTTTAGAGTAATAGGGGTGTTGGCCCTCGTTTTATTTTCAACGACTATCGTTGCAAAATCAATCGTAGTATTGGGCGATAGTATCAGTGCAGGTTATGGTATAGATGTTAAAAAAGGCTGGGTCGCACTGCTGCAAGAAAAATTAATAAAAGGTAATAAATCCTGCCAAATTTTTAATGCCAGTATCAGTGGCGATACTACAGCCGGTGGATTAGCACGCATTGATCAGGTGTTAGCAGATTATAAACCCGGCATAATACTGCTAGAGTTAGGCGCAAATGATGGTTTACGCGGTTTATCGCCCCGGCTGATGGAAAATAATTTAGCGGAAATTATCCGCCGTGCTGAAAAAAATGGAGCTAAAGTCATGCTTTTAGGCATGCGTATTCCACCAAATTATGGCAAACGCTATGTCGATATGTTTTATCAGGTATACCCCGAGTTGGCAAAAAAGATGAATATTACCTTGGTGCCTTTCATTCTGGAAGATGTTGCATTAGCCAAAGAATTGATGCAACAAGATGGCCTGCACCCTAATGAAAAAGCGCAAAGAATTATAGCAGATAAAATATGGCAATACCTTCGTCCTGTTTTAGCGCTATAATTACCGAGTTTTTCATAGTAATCATTAATTGGGTAAATAATGTCTGTTTTAACATTAAAAAAAGCAAATCAAATTATTAATGGTGCATTAGCAACAGCTCGACATTTAAATCTGGCACCGCTAACGGTTGTTGTTTTAGATGAAAATGGCTTCATAAAAGCCATACAAAGAGAAGATGGTTGCGCTATGTTAAAACAGGAAATTGCCTTAGCTAAAGCATGGGGTGCCGTGCATATGGGCATGTCTTCACGTAGTCTGGCTGTGGTTGCAGAACAACGCCCTGCCTTTATGAATGCTCTGGTTGATATTTCCGGGGGTAAGGTGATGCCGGTACCCGGTGGTGTGTTAGTCCGCGATGAAGATAATCATATTATTGGGTCGGTAGGTATCAGTGGCGATGTTTCTGATCAAGATGAACGCAGTGCGGTTGCCGGGATTAAAGCAGCAGGGTTTATTGCAGGCATTTAATAGATAAATTTTGCCCAGATTTAATCTTGGTTTCATCTGGGCAGATCAGTATTAGTTTGATTATTCTTCCTTAACGATTTTAAGCTCTGGTTCCGCTGTTTTTTCTGTTACTGCTTTTATTTCTACTGCTTCAGTTTTTTGGGTGATTGTAGGTAGCGAATCTGCCTTTGTCTCTGTCGCTTGTTGTTCCTGTTCTTTCAGCCAGTTTTGTTTTTCGCGACTGGCTTCACCAAACATGGTAGCTGCCACCATAAATAAAAAACCTGAAAATAGCACAATTGGCATACGTTTTGGCTTATCCATCCAAAATAATAGCAATTGAGGTTTATATATCCCCACAATAAGAAAACCTATAGCCAGCACAAATAGGTTAATCGACCAAGTCATCATTAAACTTTTCCTTTATTTCTTACATTTCAAAAAATATACATTATTAGTACTAATTGGTTCAATTGCAACCGGCATTAACAAAAGAGAGGAAATTTATGGAAATTTTTTCGATAGTAGTTTTTGGTTTTGCTGTTTTGAAGGTGTTTATGAGTGTTAAACCGGTTCCGCAAGGGGAAGAATACACGGTTGAACGTTTTGGTCGATACACAGGCACATTAACGCTTGATTTAAATATTATCGTGCCGATTTTCGATAAAATTGGTAATCGGTTGAATATGATGGAACTGGTCAGAGATGTACCGTCTCATGAAGTGATTGCCAAAGATAATGCCATGGCTACTGTGGATGGTGTCGTGTTTTTTCAAATTATAGATGCGCCGAAAGCCGCTTATGAAGTTAATGATCTTGAGCTGGCTATTCTTAATTTGGTCATGACCAATATTCGTATTGTGATGGGTGAGGATTGCCCGGTAGGCGTTAAAGTGGAAGTAGCTAAGGGACGTAAGCAGGATGGGGGCAGACATTGCCTAGGATTAGAGTAAAACCTTTAAGTTACTCTGCGCGGTGGCGGTTAAGGATAAAACTGAAATATCATATTGCAGAGCGAACTTTGGTCGGCTCTACAATATGTCTTATTTTGCCTTACTTCACTAAACTCAATAAAATCCCGGCAGCCACTGCAGAACCAATGACACCCGCGACATTTGGTCCCATAGCATGCATTAGCAGGTAGTTATGGGGATTATTTTCCAGACCGACTTTGTTGACAACACGTGCAGCCATCGGTACGGCTGAAACCCCGGCAGCACCAATTAATGGGTTAATAGGGGTTTTACTGAATTTATTCATCACTTTTGCCATCAGTACACCACAAGCTGTACCGATACTGAATGCAATAGCGCCCAGTGCTAGAATACCCAAGGTTTCTGCCTTAAGAAAGGCTTCTGCATTGAGTTTTGAGCCTACCGCCAAACCTAAAAAGATAGTGACAATATTGATCAATTCATTTTGTGCTGTTTTACTTAACCGTTCAACCACACCACAGCTATTCATCAAGTTACCCAGACAGAACATGCCGACTAGCGGTGCAGCAGAGGGAATCAACAGGGCGCAAAGGGTCAGTAGCATTAATGGGAAAATAACTTTTTCAATGGGACTGACGAAACGCAGTTGCTGCATTTCAATTTTACGTTCATCTTCGGTGGTCAACAGACGCATGATGGGGGGCTGAATCAGTGGAACCAGAGCCATGTAGGAGTATGCAGCAACCGCAATGGCACCCAGTAATTCAGGCGCCAGTTTGGAGGCAACATAGATCGCGGTGGGGCCATCTGCACCGCCGATGATAGCTATAGCGGCTGCGTCTTTTAGAGAAAACTCCATCCCTGGGATCATGTTAAGTGCCAACGCACCTAATAAGGTGGCAAATATACCAAATTGGGCGGCAGCCCCTAAAAACAGGGTTTTAGGGTTGGCTAACATAGGGCCGAAATCAGTCATTGCTCCCACACCCATAAAAATGAGTAAGGGAAAAATACCTGTTTTTATGCCGCCATATAAATAGTGTAAAATGCCGCCAGGCTCTGCTATTCCGGCTACCGGAATATTGCTGAGAATGGCGCCAAAACCGATAGGGAGTAATAATAACGGCTCGAATCCTTTTTTAATGGCAAGATAAAGGAGTAAAAAGCCAATCAGCATCATAAATGCCTGCGGTCCGGTAAAGGTATATAGCCCTGTGCTTTCCCATAAAGCGAGTAGATTTTCCATAAGTGTCTGTTATAAGGTGATCAAGGTTTCGCCAACAGCAACAGCATCACCTTCTTTAATATTAACGGTACTGACAGTGCCGGTAATTCTGGAGCGAACTTCAGTTTCCATTTTCATGGCTTCCATGATAACAACCACGTCACCTTGAGCAATATGTGTACCCGGGCTTACATTCACTTTGAGTATAATGCCAGCCATGGGTGACTCAATCATTTCGCCTTGGGTCACTTTCGATGTGGCAACAGCAGCATCGTTCGTTTGTTGTACTTTAATGTTTGATCCGCCGGGGCCGACAACCACATTATAACTTCTACCATCTACGTTAACTGCGTAGGTTTCTGCAGGCGTATCAAGGTTTGCCGCCTGTTGGGTATTCGCAGCGGCAAAAGCCTTAGCATCGGGGGCGGCTTCAAAAGCATCAGGATTATTGCGGTTGACAATAAATTTCCAGCCAACTTGTGCAAAAAGGCCATTAATTAACGCATCTTCTTCCAGGTTTTCAGCCAGAGATATACCTTCAGCTTTGGCTTTTTCCTTAACCTCAGTAACCAATTTATGCATTTCTGGTTCTAAAAGATCGGCTGGGCGGCAGGTAATAGCGCTGGCACCCTGCAGTACGCGTTCTTGCAATTCTTTATTCAGTGCGGCGGGCGACGCACCATATTCACCTTTTAATACGCCGGCGGTTTCTTTGGTAATGGTTTTGTAACGCTCACCGGCAATAACATTCATTACTGCCTGTGTGCCTACAATTTGAGAGGTGGGGGTGACAAGAGGGATGAAGCCCAGGTCTTTGCGAACTCGGGGGATTTCTTCCATCACGGCATCGAATTTATCAGCCGCTCCTTGTTCTTTTAGCTGGTTTTCCATGTTGGTTAGCATGCCGCCCGGTACCTGGGAGGTCAATATTCGACTATCAACCCCTTTTAGGCTGCCTTCAAATTGAGCATATTTCTTTCTGACCTCTCTGAAATAGAGGGCAATATCTTCCATTTTCGCCAAATCCAGACCGGTGTCACGTGCCTGATCTTCAAAGCAGGCAATAATAGTTTCGGTGGGGCTGTGTCCATAAGTCATACTTAGAGAAGAAATAGCGGTATCTACATTATCAATACCGGCTTCGGCCGCTTTGATAATGGTCGGCACGCTGAGTCCTGTCGTGGCATGGCATTGCATGTGAATAGGGATGCTGGTTGCCTGTTTTAATTTGGTGACTAATTCAAACGCGTCATAAGGTTTTAATAAGCCCGCCATATCTTTAATACAGATAGAGTGAGCGCCCATGTCTTCAATTTGTTTGCCTTGTATGACCCATTTATCAATCGTATGGACCGGGCTGGTAGTATAGGAAATCGTTCCTTGTGCATGAGCATCGGTATTCAGTACGGCTTTAACGGCTTGTTCGATATTACGCATATCGTTCATGGCATCAAAAATACGAAAAACGTCAATACCGTTAACAACGCAACGTTCTACAAATTTGTCGACGACATCATCGGCATAATGCCGATAACCTAAAATATTTTGGCCACGAAGTAACATTTGTTGCGGTGTTTTTGGCATTGCCGCTTTTAATAAACGTAATCTTTCCCACGGGTCTTCCCCTAGATATCTAATGCAAGCATCAAATGTTGCTCCGCCCCAAGATTCAATCGACCAATAACCAATTTGATCGAGTTGTTCGCAAATGGGTAACATATCTTCAATGCGCAACCGTGTTGCTAGTATCGATTGATGCGCGTCGCGCAAGACGACTTCAGTTATCCCTAAGGGCTTTTTAGGTTCTGCCACAATTTTCTCCTATGACTTTTTGGGTCAATTCATTAAATGTGCTTGCTTTATGAGTAAGCTTTATTTGTATTTACTACGGTATTGATGGACCGCAGCACTTATTGCGGCAATCACACCAGCATTAGTATGGCTGGTTGATGCAGATGTACTAGGTGCAATGCTTATGGGCGGTTCTGGTAAGAATCGTTGTACTCCCCAGGTCATGATATTAACCAGCAAAACTAACAATGCTAAAAAGGCAAAGACGATGACCATACCAATGACCATCAGTTCAACACCTGCGCTCATCATTTCATTCATGATTATTCTCTAAAGAAGCAATAAAACTGGACATTATAACATAACTTTTTATTCACTTTTTTTCACTATGCAGTGGATCAAGTCGGGCGTAAAATATGGTCTGAACAATGAATCAAGAGGAGGGCCAATGCCCCGTTATTCACACACTGAACAGCAGTGGAAGGAAAAACTAACACCGGAACAATTTGCAATTTGTAGAATGAAAGGCACAGAAAGACCCTTTTCTGGACAATATACCGACTCTAAGAAAAAGGGGGTTTATCATTGTGTTTGTTGTGGCAGCGGCCTCTTCGATTCTGTGGAAAAATTTGATTCAGGTTCAGGTTGGCCCAGTTTCTGGGATGTTATCAACAGTGAAAAGATTACTGAGAATGTAGACGAAACGCATGGCATGAGGCGCGTCGAGGTGACTTGCCAGGCGTGTGATGCACATTTAGGACATGTTTTTGAAGATGGACCCCAGCCGACAGGTTTACGGTATTGTATAAATTCAGCCGCATTGAAACTCGTAGAAAAACCCTGACGACACGGTCCTGTTACCTCCGAGGATTTATTTTTATGCCCACACAGAACAAGCTAGACGAGTAGAGTAGTAATGACAGCACATAATCAAGTTACAGATTTACTGAAATTTATTGATAACAGCCCCAGTGCCTTTCATGCGGTTAAAAGCATCGCAGACCAATTGGCTCAATTTGATTTTGAGTGTTTAGATGAAAAACAAAAATGGGTGTTAAAACCCGGCGGTCGTTATTATGTGATCAGAGATGATTCGTCTATTATTTTTTTTGTGGCCGGGCATAAGCCCTTAGTTGAAACAGGGTATAAGATTTTAGGCGCACATACTGATTCACCCGGGTTGAAAATAAAGCCTAATCCTGTAATCAACAGCGATGGACTGCTCAGGCTTGGCGTAGAAGTCTATGGTGGACCCATTTTGGCAACGTTTACGGATAGAGATTTAAGTATAGCGGGCAGAATCAGCTATAAAACAGCGGAAGGTTCGATTGCCAGTCAACTGATTCGTTTTGAACAGCCTTTGATACGCTTACCTAATCTTGCCATTCATATGAATAGAACCGTGAATGAGGAAGGCCTGAAGCTGCATAAGCAAAATGAATTGCCGTTAATCCTGTCGACTATGATTGCAGAGCAGCTATCGCCTGATTTTTTCAAACAATTACTGGCAGAAAAAGCGTCGGCGATTAAGCCCGAACAGATGGTATCTTGGGAATTAAATGTCTACGATACTCAAGCCGGTGTTTTTTGGGGAAATGAACAGCAGTTCTATACCAATAGTCAGCTCGATAATCTGGCTTCCTGTCATGCGGGGTTGCAAGCATTTTTAGACGCATCGGTATTACAGTCCGAGTACACCAGGGTTTGTGCATTTTTTGATCATGAAGAAATTGGTAGCGAAAGTACCAAAGGTGCTGACGGTAGTTTTTTACCCGATATTTTACAACGCATGGCATTAGCCTTAAATGTGGATCGTGAGGGTTATCAGCGTGCTCTGGCACACAGCTTTATGATTAGCGCAGATATGGCACATGCCTATCAGCCTAATTTTCCCGCAGCTTATGAGCCAGAACATAAAGTCAGAGTGAATAAAGGTCCTGTGATTAAAATCAATGCCAATCAAAGGTACAGTTCAGAAAGTATTTCTGCCGCACTGTTTATCAACTGGTGTGAACAGGCGGGTGTGCCTTATCAATCCTATTCGCATCGCACTGATATTCCTTGCGGTAGCACGATTGGACCCATGACTTCAGCAAAGCTGGGCATCAGAACAGTGGATGTGGGGAACCCCATGTGGGCTATGCACAGTATTAGAGAAAGCGCTGGTGTACTTGATCATGCCTACATGATTAAAGTCTTGCGTTGTTTTTTTTCTTCTGCTACTTAGAAATAATGATTCACTGTTGAACAATATACTGCCATTCGATGGCGAACTGTATTTAGTTAAAGGCTTTTATACAGCACAGCAGACACTGCAATTGTTCAGTACTTTACTGCAAGACCTGGCCTGGCAAGAAGAAAAGATCTTTATTTATGGTCGATGGGTAAAAGTACCGCGCTTAATGTGTTGGTATGGTGACGAAAATGCTTTCTATCAATATTCCGGTGTGAAGCATCAAGCTTTACCCTGGACAGAGATATTACTAGCCATCAGGCATAAGATAGAGTCAGTCTATCCCTGTACCTTTAATAGTGTAATGGCGAATCTCTACCGCAATGGTTCCGATTCTATGGGGTGTCATGCCGATGATGAAAAAGAGTTAGGCATAAACCCCGTCATCGCTTCACTGAGTCTGGGCGAAGAACGGCTGCTTAAATTCAGACATCAACAAAGCAAGCAAAGGCTGGATGTTATTTTAGGGCATGGCGACTTGCTTTTAATGGCAGGAGAAATTCAGCATCACTGGCGGCATGAATTACCAAAAACAAAAAAACTGAAAACTGAGCGGATCAACTTAACGTTCAGAAATATAATCAAGTGTAGTATTTGACCGTGTTTAAAGAGGGGATGGCAGGAATTGAACATCATTTAATTCCAAGGTCATACATTTCATTGATTTAACGCATTTTTGGAGGACGTTTAAAATTGCTCTCAAGACTAATTTAAATATCCAAAACCAGTCTCGCTACCATTGCAAAAACAATGTGTGATTGTTGTTTGCCTCGCTATAGGAAAACAGGGTGTGTATTCGTTTAATAATTAGCAGCATGCGGGTATGAGGACTGTATTTTCGCTAGGTATCTTCCATACCGTTTCGTGCTCTGCAAAAGCGGCCTGCCAGCGACTGACTGTAGGGCTTGCCAACAATAGCCCGCTTTTTGGAAGTCCATAGGGCGTTTCAATAAGACGGGTATGGT
>Ga0310122_10002166_pt1 | contig 12532 bp, 10 predicted proteins | sample CB6_Bottom_1051__FD_203503 | JGI IMG/M metagenome (GOLD analysis project Ga0310122, IMG submission 203503) | Marine microbial communities from Western Arctic Ocean, Canada - CB6_Bottom_1051 | ecosystem: Environmental > Aquatic > Marine > Oceanic | place: Canada: Western Arctic Ocean | collected...
TTGAATTATTAAATTTGTCAATTAATTTCAAATGTCGCTCGGTAAGATTATCATTCAATTCATCATGAATAACGAATTCATCAAAACCTGTTGGAGGAAGTACCAGTTTGTTTATTACATCAGCATAAGTGGTATATCCTTTATCCTTTACATATCTTGGTAATGTTTTGCAAAGATCTTTTTTGAAGTTAATATTTGACCAGTAACTGTCAACCCCAGTTCTTGTACCATACATTCCACTAAAAACAGCATGCATTGCAGCGATTGTAAACGGTGCATAAGTAATAGCTGTAGAGAAAAATAAGCCTTTTTCAATTAATTTTGAATAATTCTTTGCTTTGACTATACGATCTTTACGAGCGCCATCCATAGTTATAAAAAGTAAGTTCATTAAATTACCAATTATAATTCATTGATAAATCTTAAACGTATCCCAGTTTACGTAATTCTTGCTCAATTTCATCTGATTCAGAAGTGTTTTCAGAAATATTTTCAGGATAATCTTCTAACAAAGAAGATAAAATTCCTTCAAATTTTTTAATTAATTCTGTATCAGAAGATAAATTAGTTTCCTCATAAGGATCTGTTTCAAGATTAAATAGATGAATTCTTTTTGATGATTCATTCTTATCTCTAAAATATTTGTATTTTGAAGTTCTGATCCCAATAACATCATTAGATTCAGTAAGAACTAAAGGGTTGCTTTCAATATATGCAGGTTGTTCTTGCATATTTTCACCATTAATCAGCGGCATGAGATTAATTCCATCAATATCAGATTGAAATTTTAATCCCAAGAAATCAAACAGGGTGGGAAAAATATCAATAGTGCGTATTTGCTGGTTGATCAAGAGATTTTTTGGGATTTGTGGACCTAATATTAAAAAAGGAACTTTGATTAGTTCGTCGAAAAGAAAATGATCCCTATCAGCTTTGCCAGCAATTATAGCACGTTTTTCATAATCTCTCAAGTCTAAATCACGGAGTATTTTGGATTTTCTAGTTTTGTTTTGTTTATCTACTGCTAAGAAAATTTTATCTTTTAGTGGTTCTAGAAATTTTGGAGTACGTTTTGTGATTTTTGATAATATAAACTGCCTATTGTAGTTTTGATTAAAATCTAATTCTTTATTTGCAATATTAGCTGATTTGATATAATCACCATGATCACTTGTTATAATCAGAATAGTGTTTTTAAGATCAATTTTTTTAATAATTTTTCCTATCCAGAAATCAATTTCGGAAACTTTCCTTTCATAAGAATTCATACCAAATTTAGTTGTATCAAATTTTTTTGAAACACTAATTGGTTGATGTAGATCCATAGAATGGACCAAGAAAAACCATGGAGTTGGCAAATTGAAATCAATTTTTGTGATGATTTTTTCTCCTAGACCATTAGATAAACCACTAAAGAAATCATAAAGATAATCTTCATTCTCAAATTTGGGAAAAAGATCAACGGTTTCAGATAATTTTGGCAAATAACCATAGAATGTATAGTTATTATTTTTTAATATGTCAAATGAGGTCACAATATTAGAATTTAGTTTGTTGAATCGTGAAGAACGTATACCTGTTTTGAATGGAAATTTGGAAGTAAATATGCTTGACCATGAAAGGATCGTAGCGTTAGCAGAACTAATAGTGTTAGAAAATAAGATGCCATTTTGCACAAGTGACGATATATTTGGGGAATAATTATTTTGGTTTTTTCGAGGAAATTTATCAGCTCTTAGACAATCAATAATCAAAAATAAAATATTTGGTTTCATATTATGATGAATTAGCGATAAAAGATAAATGAATCGAATAAATGTTTTGAATATGCCTCAAAAAAAAGATAAGATTTTAGTATGGATTGGTGCAGATTTTGTTCATTTCTTTCTAGCATATGGATTACAAAAAAAAATTGATGCAGACTATTATGCAATTATCGATATTACAAATAAACCAAAAAAATTTTTTATAAATCAGAGTTTAATTAATTTTAAAAAAATTTGGTTTTATCATGATGAGATAAATGATTCATATAGCAAAAAACCAGATATTGATTTTTTGAAAAAATCTGAGATTAAGTATGGTCTTAATCTGTGGAACTTAGCACTAAATGAAAGAATATTTTATAGATTTTATGATTTTCATAAATTTACGAATGAAGAAATTCTAAACATTGAAGAAAAATCAATTAGGTTTTTTGAAAAAGTATTAAATGAAATAAAACCAGATTATTTCATTACAAAACAGGCTGGCTTTCATCATTTAGAATTATTTAGAATAATGTGTGATAAGTCAAATTGTAAAGTGATTATGCTGAGTTTTCCAAAAATAGGTTACAGGATGTTAATTTCAGAAGATGTGAATAAACTAGATTATGTAAAGGAATTAGATCGTTATCCTACTGAAGGAAAAGATTTTGAAGATTTGAGAGAGTATTTGAATAGTCATTCAACTTTTAAACAATTAAACAATTATTATAACAAAAAGAATAATTCCTCAACTCACAACAATTACAGAATTCTTCTTATCAAATAATGTGAATATTCATACAAATTATAATTATTATGGACGAACAAAAATGAAAGTTCTTTCTAGTTTACTCGATAATAGGAAAAAGAAAAAAATACGCGAAAGATTTATGCAAGAAAATTTATTGAGCAAAATCGATCTTACAAATCCATACATATATTTTCCAATGGCTACAGATCTGGAAAGACATCTACTCATTGATTCACCATTTTATACAAATCAGATTGAAGTGATAAGACATGTTGCTAAATCACTTCCCATAGAGTATCTTCTTTATGTAAAAGAAAATCCTTCAAATGTAACAAGGGATTGGAGAGATATTTCACAGTACAAAGAAATCATGAATATTCCAAATGTGAAACTCATACACCCGAATTTTTCAAATATTGAATTACTTTCAAATTGTGATTTAGTGATTTCAATTGCTGGTTCATCAGGTTTTGAGGCCGCATTTTATGAGAAACCTTCAATTGTGTTCGGTAATGTATTGTATTCCAAATTACCATCAGTTAATAAAGTAAAAGAATTGGAAACTTTACCTCAATTAATAAGAAATGCATTAAAACAAAAAGTAAACGCAATTGATTTAGAGAGATTTTTAACAATTTTAAAAGAAAATACATTTGAATTTGATATGGTAGAATTTGCAAGCATTATTGCAAATAAATTCTATCGTGACGCATCATCAGTTGATGTTGAGATTGACGAATCAGAAGTAAAAGAATTTATTAAAAACAACATTGAGTTAATTGAAATATTGTCATCAGTTCATGCTAAAAAAATTGAACGGTATAAAGGCAATAATTAACCATATTTTAGATGGGTTTTATCTGATTTCTGTTTTATGGTAGTTTTTTAATAGATTGGTGAATTCATCTACATCTTCATTATTTTTCATACCAAGAAAGTAATGTAAGCCAACACCCATGTAACCATATTTAATTAGCTCTAGATCATTTTCAGTGAAATTATTTGTCTGAATTTTTTGTTTTAAGCCTAAAAGTTTTTCTGAATCAGCATAAGATCTGTCAATTATTTTTTTCAGATCAAATGATTGTAAATCGTTAGAGATATTCTCTTCTCCACAAGTCATCCAGATTTTTTCTAGAATTTGATAATAATTTTTATAGAATTCATAATTAAAATGATTTTCTCTGTGTTGCCCCCAAGGGTTTGTGATATAAAATAAGTCTAATTTTGGATATGAAGATAGATAAGAGATTTTATTTTTTAAAAAAATATCACAGATATCTTTTAAATCAAGAGATTCATCGTCTGGAGTCGCAATATAATTATCATAAATAACCTGATTTTCATTTCGAAGATCAAATTTTATGGCACGAAGTAAATGTTCAGGAAATAATTTCTTGACATAATAATAGATTTTTTCTGGATCAGATTTGCCCAATTTTTTTACAGCCATTTTTTGTAAGTCACGCTTTAACATTCCATGACTTTCTCCAGTAGCAATCATAATTATCTGGGTAGGTGACATATTTTTTAAAATTAAATCTAGGGTTTCTAGTCGTTGAAAAGTAACAGGTAAGACACCTTCAAGACAGATCATATCAAAGTTTTTGATAACAGAAAGATCAATATCGAATAAGCTTTGATTAATTATTGTTAATCTATTATCAAGTTTAGTTTTAGAAAAAATTGTTTGTGCTACATGACAGCTTTTTTCATTTGGTTCAACTATAGTAACATCTGCACCATAAAAAGCATAGAAAAGTGCTTTTTCACCTGTACCTCCACCTATTTCTAGAATTTTTTTATTTTTAAAAAAGGATAAAGGTAATCCTAAAGTTTTGAAGAGAGTAATTCTTTGATTAAAAAAATGACTTTTGCTCTGGGAATCAGTAATGTTTCTGTGGCTAGGAGAAACTTTTCTATAAATTTTTAGAACATCACTTTCAATTTTTTTACGCTCATCGTAATTTTCCAATGACGTATAGAAAATTATGTTTAATTAAAGTAATACTACAAGTTCAAGATAAGGTCGTCATTAAAAATTTCAATTGTTTTGTTTTTGTAATGAATATTCATAAAACTCACATATTTCGGAGTTTTTTCATTACTGGAATCTCTGAGTCCCATATTCTTTTAACTCCATCTCCCATTATTAGATCAATAATTCTGACATCCCTTACTAAGCGTTCTAATCCGCCAGGTTCTAAAGAAGCAGCCTGATCTGAACCATACATTGAACGATCTAATGTGATATGACGTTCAATAGAAGTAGCACCTAAAACTACTGCAGGAATACATACTTCATATGCCGCAACTTCATGACCACTATAACCTACATTACACTTGAATTTTTTTTTTAGAAATGGAATTACATTGAGATTTGCTTCTTCCTCTGGCATAGGATATACACTATGTGAATGCATTAACTCAAACGGACATTTATTTTTCCTAAAAATTTTTACAGCATCTGAAATTTGTCTAATTGTACTCATACCTGTAGAGATAAATGTATATTTTTTTTCTTTAGCAATTATTTCAAGTAATTTTTTATGAGTTAACATGGCAGATGCAACTTTATTATATTTTGTCTTAAATCTTCGCATATCAATCTGACTTTGTATATCCCAACATGAAACATACCATGGGATTTTTTGTTTTTTACAATAACGATCAATAATCTTGTATTGTTCTAAAGAAAATTCTAATCCTAACTTTTGTTCTCTAGTAGTTGTTCCAAATGGACTCTCTCGTGGTGAATCAAGAATTTCTTTAGTGTACACCTTTTCTACATTACGTTTCTGAAATTTAACCGCGTCACATCCACATCTAATAGATACATCAATTAATTTTTTTGCAATATTTGGATCTCCGTTATGATTAATTCCAATTTCAGCACAAATAAAGACCATAAATATTTAAAAAAAAAATTCATTAATAATGTTTACTAGTAAAAATATAGTGTATGATTTTCATTTATAATTTTAAATTTTCCAAGCTGTATTTTAGTACCAATTAACTTCTTTGGAAAATTTTTTAATTAAAATATAATCAATAAATTCACGAAATGCACCATCACCTCCATTACAAGAACAAATATAGTTTACAGATTTTTTCACAAGATCGATTGCATCTTTTGGTGCACCAGAAAAACCAATAATTTGCAAAAGTTTAATATCATTTACATCATCACCAATAAAAGCAATTTCATCAGATGTAACTTGATATTTCTTACAAATTTTTGTTAAAATCAATTCTTTGTTTTTTCTGCCTACTAAAACCTCCGATATATTCATTTCTTTGCACCATCTTTTCAAAAGTGTAGACTTTTCTTTAGAAACAATAATTGTTTTGATATTATTCCTAAGAAGAATATTCACTCCCATTCCATCACGGACATGAAATTTTTTTAATTGTTCGCCTGCTGAGGAATAGTATCTTCCGCCATCAGTTAGAACACCATCAACATCAGTTAGAACTAATTTAATTTTCTTACACTGACTATGGTTTTTTGCCATCTTATGAAACTATACAAAATTTTAGTTTTTTAATCTTAATGGTTAATTTTGATAGTATTATTAATTAGGTTACATTCTAATTGGAAAATATGCCTGAAAATAATCATGAGTACATCCAACAAATAATACAAGATGGTAAAGAAGTAATTTCATCAATTAATGATATTATTGATGAGATAGATGATTCAATCAGACTATTATTGGATTGTATTAAAAAAGATGGCAAAATCATACTTTTTGGCAATGGTGGAAGTGCGGCAGATGCTCAACATATTGCAGCCGAATTTGTTGGCAGATTTAAGATAGAACGAATAAGTATGCCAGCCATTGCTTTAACCACTGATTCATCAATTTTAACATCTGTCGGAAATGACTATTCATTTGAATTGATTTTCAGTAGACAATGTGAAAGTTTAGTTCAAGAAGGAGATGTTGTAATTGCCCTATCAACTAGTGGAAATTCAATTAATGTTTTAAATGGAGTAAAAATGGCAAAAAAGAAAAAAGCTAAGATAATTGGATTGTTAGGAAATTCTGGTGGAAAAATATCAGAATTATCGGATGTTTCAATTATTGTTAATTCTAATTCAACACCAAGAATACAAGAGGGCCATAGATTAATTGCACACATAATTTGTGAGATAGTTGAAAAACAATTTGTAAACAATTTGTAGATAGGTTTTTAGAATAAAAATTCAGTGTTATGACATGGTAAGAATTTTATTTTTGAATCCAAATAAGTGGGGAAGAGGTATAACACCAATTTGGATACCAAGTCATGCTGCTGTTTTAAAATCAAAAAAACATGAAGTTGGATTGTTTGACGCTACATTCTATAAGAATTGGACTGATGATGAAATTTCATATAATACAAATAACTTACAGTATAAGCCCACTAATTATAATGAATATGTAGAATTTAGTGAGGCAAATATTTACGATGATCTACAACATGCCGTTGATGATTTTAACCCTGATATTATTTTTTGGTCAGCATTATCATCCCATATTAATGGAGAAGGTGAGTATGTTAACATCCAATATGGTCATGATTTAATTAAAGATGTTAATACAGATGCAATAAAAATTGCTGGAGGATTACAACCGACAGCAGATCCATACTCTGTATTTGAAAGATTTCCCTTGGTGGATTATTTTATTGGAGGAGAATCAGAATTTGTTTTGGCAGATTTTGCAGAACAATTCCAAAATGAAAGAAAATTTAGTGAAGTTAAAGGATTAATTAGAAAAGAAGGAAACAAAGTAATCATAAATTCTATACAGTCCTTGATCTCAAATTTAGATGATATACCACCTTATGATTATTCGCTTTTTGATAAGAGAATATTCTATAGAGCATATAATGGTAAAATTGTTAAGGCTGTTGATTATGAATTATCAAGAGGATGCGTTTATGCTTGTTCCTACTGTGTTGAAACAACTATACAAAATTATTATGGTTTTTCAGAAACAACAGAATCGGGTGTTTTAAAAAATGCAAACCAATACTTGAGACATAAAAGTGCAAACAGAATTTTTAGTGAACTTGAAAAAAATTATGAATCTTTTGGAATAGAATTATTTCGGTGCCAAGATACAAATTTTCTAACTATTGATCAATATACACTTCTTGAATTATCTGATTTGATGGAAAAATCAAATTTGCCCATAAAATTATACATTGAAACTAGACCTGAAGGTATTAACAAATCTACTGTGAAATTATTGAAAAAATTGCATGTTGATGGAGTTGGAATGGGAGTTGAAGTATCATCAGAATCGTTTAGAAAGAGTGATCTAAATAGACATCCAGCACAAAGAAAGATAATTGAAGCATTTAGAATTTTAAAAGAAGCAGGAATTAAAAGAACTGCGTATAATATTATAGGATTGCCTAATGAGACTGAAGAAATGGTAATAGATACTATACAATTCAATTCTATTTTACAACCAGATAATATCACAGTTCATTTTTACTCTCCATATCTTGGCACAAATCTAGAGAAGAAATCAAAAGAAATTGGTATTTTTGATGCATATGATTATGGTGTAGATTCGCAATTAAGAACAGTAGCTAAATCCAAACTAGAACAAAAACAACTAGAATTCTATAAGAGAAATTTTAATCGATTAGTAAAAGAAGGTTTAGGTAATTTAGATAGATTAAAAAAAGTCGAATTAACCTAGAATGAATTCTAAAATAATAATTGGGACGCCGAATTATTCATCATTTAAAGCAGACATATAATCCATAAACTGCTCTTCATAATCTATATCAATATCATTAGTAATCTTGTAAAAAATTGTATTTTCATTATACATATTTTTATTTAATCTTTGAACCTCATTGACTTGAAATATGCATACATAATGTCTTAATTCAATAACTTCTGGATAATCTTGTCTTCTATACAAATCATGTTTAATAACTTGTTCACCTTTGTTTACTGGTTTTTTATATAAGCAAAGATATGGATGTGATTTTGGCTCAACACAACATGTTAGTGTTTTTACCTTTTTTTTAAGAAAATAATTTACAATTTTCATTATTTCTTCAAATTTTCGACCTAAATATGTTACATATAACATAACAATGATATCATTTTCTCTTAACTGAAATTTTTCTACAACGTCAATCATAACATCTCTTATACTAATATCATCTCCACATAATTCACTTTTTCTTTTTAAGATCTTAATTTTAGTCTTAGAAATTTTTTTAATTATCTCTTCATCATTTGTAGTAACAATTGTCTTTTCATGAAATTTAGATGGAATTTCACTTAATGTAAAATCTATGAGTTTTCGATTCTTTAAAGGAAATCCTTTAGATCCTTTTCTTGCAGGTATTACAAAGTAAATCGAATTATTTTCCAATATTACAAAGTAAATTAGACGATTCATAAAGATTATTAATGATTTGTCTTATGTAATACAAAATTTTAAAAAATTCCTTTACAAAAAAAATCTTGATACAAAAATGATAGTTTTAAGATAATTAATGTATTAAAAATATTTGATTTATCCGTACAAATTATGTTTAATCTATATATCAAAGAAATATGGATTTTATTAATGCGAAGAATTTGCGTTGGGGGCAAATATATTGGCGAAGATAACGAGTGCTTTATTATAGCTGAAGCTGGAGCGAATCATGAAGGGGATATTAAAAAAGCTTTTCAATTAATTGATGAGGCAAAAAACTCTGGAGTGGATGCAATAAAATTCCAAACATACACTGCTGCAAAATTAACAACTAAGTCTGCTCCAAAATATTGGGATGATGGCATAAAAAATGAGTCGCAGTTTGATGTTTTTAGTAAATTGGATAAACTGAGTGAGCATGAATGGAAAGAAATTTTTGATTATGCAAAAAATAAAAAGATAATTTGTTTTTCAACTCCATTTGATGAAGAATCTGTAGATATGTTAGACTCGTTAGGTGTTCCAGCATTTAAAATTGCTTCAGCAGATATTACACATTTACCACTAATTAGAAAAATTGCATCAAAGAAAAAACCAGTTTTTATTTCAACTGGAATGAGTACCATGGAAGAAATTCATGATGCAGTTTCTATCATTGAAAACGAAGGAAATGATGAGATAGTAATAATGCATTGTGTTACCTCATATCCAACAAAACCAGAAGATGCAAATTTGGATATGATTACTGCATTGAAAAAAGAATTTCCAGAACACATCATAGGATATTCGGATCACACGTTAGGCACCGATATTGCTGCTTTTTCAATATTTTATGGTTCAAAATGTATTGAAAAACATTTTACACATGATAAAACACTATACACTAGTAGGGATCATAGATTATCTCTAGATTCTAATGATTTTAAAGAATTAAGAAAAAAAATACATCTGCTACATATATCTAAAGGGGTACAAACAAGAAGAAATCTCAGTTCAGAAAATGATGCAATAAAATATGCGAGAAGAAGTATAGTTTCAAAGATAAAAATTTTGAAAGGTACAAAAATAACTGAAGATTTATTGGAAATTAAAAGACCTGGAACAGGAATACAACCAAAATTTTTGGACAAAATTTTAGGTAAAATTACATCGAAAGATATCGAGGAAGATCTGCCAATAACTTGGGATGATTTGGATTAAAAATATGAAAAATACTAATTTAATTTTAATTATAGCAAGAGAAAGTGGTAGACGAGATGTATCAAAACAAAATTTAAGATTCGTAAATGGCAAACCATTACTATATTATGTTTTAAAAACATCACTCGAATGCAATAATTGTTATACAATAATTAGTACAGATTCTGATGAAGTTAAACAATATGCCAAGTTTTATCAAGTTCCAGTATTAGACAGATCAAAAAAATTAACAAGAGATGATACCAAATTGGAAGAAATCGCTAAGGATGGATTAAATAAACTGGAAAAAAAAGGATTAAAATTTAAAAAATGCTTGATTTTACACCCACATTTTCCTTTGATAAAAAAGGAAACTATTCAAAAGTTTTTTTCAAATTTAAATGAAAAAGTTTCTGTACTTTATGGCTATGAAAAAGAACCAGATGATACATTTGGAATTATTAATAAAAATTTTGAATTAAAAGGTGTGCCAAAAACAACTGTAAAAATAAAAAAAATTGTTTCTTTCAATTGTCAAAAATTATTTGGAAAAAAAAACACAAATAAAGTTTTTGGATTAGAAATTTCAGCAAAAGAAATATTCTCACCTACAAATTATCATGATTTTGCATCACTTGAAAGTATAATGAAAAGAAAAAAAATAGTTGTAAGAGTTGATGCAGATGTTAACATAGGATTAGGTCATGTTTACAACATGTTAACAATTCTAAACAACATAAGAAATGAAGATGTTTTAATTATAATGAAGGCTGATAAGAATTTAGGTTTAAAAAAATTTAAAGAGCATTTGTATAATGTCAAATGTATTTCAGATGATAAAGAATTTTGGAAAATAATTAGAGATTTTAAGCCTGATATAGTTTTTAATGATATCCTTAATACTACTACTAACTATATCAAAAAATTAAAGAATAAAGGAATTTTTGTTGTAAATTTTGAAGACTTGGGGGAAGGGAGAAAATTTGCTGATTTAGTATTTAACCCAATTTTTAAAAATAAAAAACAACTAAAAAATGAGTTTTATGGTTCTGATTATGCATGTGTTAGAGAAGAATTTCGTGTTTTTAAGCGAAAACAAATTAGAAAAAATGTAGAAAAAATTGCCATAACGTTAGGTGGGATTGATAAAAATAATAATACATTAAAAGTAATTTCAATTATTAAAAAATTTAAATTATTAAAAAATGTTAGAATTGAAATTATTCTTGGATTAGGGTTTATGCACAAGAAAAAATTGCTTCAATTAATAAAAGAAATGAATGGTGATGGTTTCAATATAGAAATTATTGAGAAAGCCGATTTGTTGTCAAAATACTTGGTTGATTGTGATTTTGTCATAACAGCTAATGGTAGAACAGTTTTTGAAGTGGCATCACTCAACATTCCAATAATTTCATTGTCTGTAAACAAGAGGGAACAGCAACATAATTTTGTAAAAAAGTTTGATGTGGGATATCATTTAGACTTTACAAATGATACTGATGATAAATTAAAAAATAGTATTAAAAATATGATGAATTTTTCTATACGAAATAAAAAAATAAAGAATTTGGAGAAAGAAAATCTTCAAAAGGGAAATAGTAGAGTAATATCAAAAATTATGTCAGAGTTTGAATTAAGAAAATTTAGTACTGCTTGATTTTTAGTTAATGATTATAATAATTACCAAGCAGTCCAACCGCCATCGATAATAAGATTTGAGCCAGTCATGTATGAAGATGCGTCAGACGCTAAGAAAATCATTGCGCCAAGATACTCATCTTGTTTGGCCATTCTTCCAAGCATTGTTTTTTTAGAATAATTTTTTATGAACGATTTTGTTTGGTTTCGTTTTACACCACCTGGAGATAATGTGTTAACCCTAATTCCTGTGTTAGCCCAATAAGATGCCAAGTATCTAGTAAGATTAATCACAGCACTTTTTGTGGCAGAATAAAAAGATCCAGCATTTTGACCACTATTACCATAAATTCTTTGATCTGGTGCTACTAAACCATATATTGAACTAATATTGATAATATTTCCAGTTCTTTGTTTTTTCATAATTTTTCCTACTTGTTGACAAATTAAAAAAATCCCAGTTAGATTGACAGCGATAGCTTTATTCCAATTACGTAAAGATAATTCTTCAAAAGATGTTTTACGTATATTGTTATTTCCTTGATATGCAGCATTATTTATCAAAACATCAATTTTAGAATATTTTTTGATGGTTTTTGTAACAAGGTTCGAAATAGATAGTTTTTTTGTTAGGTCTAATTTTAGAGATAGAGGATCAACATCATATTTTTTTTTAAGTTTTAAGGATATTTGTTTACATTCGAGATAATCAAGATCACCTAAAACAACATTTGCCCCCACCTGACTTAGCCCCTCTGCGTACTGTGAACCTA
>Ga0310122_10002167_pt1 | contig 12527 bp, 10 predicted proteins | sample CB6_Bottom_1051__FD_203503 | JGI IMG/M metagenome (GOLD analysis project Ga0310122, IMG submission 203503) | Marine microbial communities from Western Arctic Ocean, Canada - CB6_Bottom_1051 | ecosystem: Environmental > Aquatic > Marine > Oceanic | place: Canada: Western Arctic Ocean | collected...
GAGACACAGCGGAAACCCCGCAAAACGCAGTCCCTTGCTAGCGCGTCGGGCTAGTGTGGCCTTTTCCGAAATGGGACATTTGTTTCCGAACGAGCCATAGGTATTTCAGTTACTTCATCCGGCATGGCAAGCAACGTTCTGAGCGGCCATTTGACGCCGATGCCGCTAATCGAAATCGCATCGCGCGAAACCACATATCAATCGCGAGCGAATCTGCCACCGATCGGATTCAACGACGGTTCAACCGTGACTCGAACGGTGATGACGTTGATTTGTCAGATTAGTTGGCCTTTCGAACCTTCTTACCGGCCGACGACGATGTCGTTCCTTCTTCGATGAGTCGTCTTCCAACAAACATGTTATCGACGATCTGGTTTTCAACGCCACCCGTCACGGAAATGGCGATTGGCTGTTGTGATTGGGGCCTCGAGTCGCGGACCAGACAGTCGGAAACACGGCAGTGTTCGCAATTTCGCAACAGAATTCCGCAGTTGTCGGAATCAAGGACCGAACAGGCCGTAATGTTGAACCAATCGCATTCTTCGATGATCAGGGCGGCGGGAACGCGAAGCGTGTTGTTGATGTGCAGTCCGGTCAGTGTGCAGTCGGCACAATCACGAAACACGATTCCGTTTGGGCTGTCGTTTGGACGGTAATCCGGGTTGCGGTCGAATAGGTTCGGTCCGACAACGATGTTCGATGAGCCCGTGACCAAGAGATTTTGTTGGAAGGCTTTCCAAAACGTGTTTCCCATGATTGTGACGCCACGGGCATTGATCAGTTCAACATTGACCGCCACATCACTGAGTGCATTGTCACCGATCGTGAAGTGGCCGACCTTTTGCGGTTCCTGTCGGCTCTTGCCGATGAACCGCACGTTGGCCGAATTCGGCGCATTGTGCGAGTGCTGAATCGTGCAACCGACGATGGCGCCTTCCCGCACGGTACCGTTTCTTGTGTCCAACAAAATGTTGGCTGTCGGTGCCGTCTGGTCGCTCATGTTGCCTTCGATATCGCACGAGCCAATATGCAGGTTTCGAATCTCGCTGTCGCGTGCGACGATTCCGCCCATGTCGTTATAGCTAATGTGGCAGTTTGTAATGTTGACTTGATGCAAGTTCAGGTGGTCGAGGAAAATGCCAATACCGTGGTTATCGTAAAGATGGCATTCCGAGATGATCACGTTTCGGTTTCGGGTTGTCAGGTGAATGCCATGCAGTGCGTTGCGAACGGTGACGCGGGTGAAGATCGCCTGCATCGTGCCGGTTGCCTCGATGCCGCTGGCTTGCGGGTGAGCACCGACAATCTCGATGCCGTCAATCATGGGAGTTCGCTGGCGTTCCCAGACGTTGCCCGTGACGGTATGCGGACTGGCCGTGCCTTGATGAGTTCCCACGAAGACGATGGCAGCTCCGGGGCCGGCATTGATAATCCGAGCGGTTCCGTTCGCAACAATCGACGTCGGCCCAGTTTCATCCAAAGCGACCTTGATTGATTTCGTGATCCGGTATGCCCCGCGTGGGAATCGAACGTCGCCGATGCCGGAATTCACGGCACGTTGGATGGCCGCGGTGTCGTCGGCTTTGCCGTCCCCGACTGCTCCAAAATCGATCACCGTGAGAATTCGCCGATACGAACTTGAATCGGGTTGTCGAGCTTCGGTCATAGGCTGATGAGTGGAAGTCCAGACGAACAGAAGCAACGTGAGAATTGCCCCATTAAACAACACGAGTCTTGGCAGTCGCGACATATTAGTCTCCTTGTTGATTCCCCAGCCGGTTCCGTTTCGGACGCACAGTCTAACCAATTCGCTCTGACCGGCAGAGCTTACGACGATACCCTAGGTTCACTCGAAGCTGTCCGCAAAGTCCAGGCTTAGGTCTTACTTGCGATTTCTCGCATCGAGAGATACCGGTTGCGAAATCTGTTCCGTTCGAGGTCCGCAAAATACCTACCGAACTTGGTGTGAGTGAGATTCAACACATGTCGAGGTGAAGACGATGCCGATTCAATTTCAGAGATACTATCGTTGGACCAACTTCTTTTCACCGTTTCTTGGTGCGATCAGTGCGCTTCCGGCACTGTGAATTTTTCCCGAGCCGCTTTCTCTTTTGAGGCAGTCGATGTCGATTCGATTCGCGGGTTCACGCTCGCTCGATGAACGTCGCCGCCGCCGCTTGGCGGGCGAGAACGAAGAGCAAACGCCGCTGATTCCGACGGGCGCCGCGGCGGTCGCGGTTTTTGGTCCCAGCCGTGCCGTGCGGGAAGCTCGAAGCGGGCTTTCAAAAGGAGTGCCATTCCGCAAATTCATCTCACCGAGATTGTGGAAGCACTGGGCGATCGGAATCGTTGGAGCAACCCTGGCGGCCATGGTGCTGTTTCTTGGTTTCCATGAAGAGGCGATCGCGAAATTTGGCGGACCCAACCTGAGCGATCTGATTTCACTCTCGTCTGGACGGCTCGCGACTTGTTTCAACAGCGTGGCTTTGTTGTTGGCCGGACAAGTGGCCGTTGTCATCTTTTGGGCGCGGGCACGGAGCCGGGATGATTTCGGCGGACGATTCAAGATTTGGATTTGGACATTCTTGGCTTGGTTCGTCATGGCGGCCGTCGTCGCCATGGATGCTCACACCACATTCAGCGAAACAGTGCTGTGGGTTTCGAAAGCCAGTTTTTGGCAACAGCAAACGCTGTGTTGGCTGTTACCCATGGCGGCCTTGGGAAGCGTGTTGTGGATCGGCCTCGATCAAGACATGTCTGGCTGCCGATCGAGCCGGACGATGTTGAGGCTGGCCACCTTGCTGTTCTGCAGTTCTCTGATCTTCAGATTAGAGCTGACTCGTCCGATTGCCACGCGATGGAGCGACACCTTGCAAATTGGCGGTGCGATGCTGGGATGTCTGTCGTTGTTCCTCAGCATGTTGTTGCACGCCCGGCATGTGATCTATGTCACATCCGAACCGCCGGAAATCCGTCGTGGCGGGCTCAAGAAATTGTTGGCATTTGTGCGGTTGCCAAGGTTACGACGCTCGAATGTGGAAAAAGTGGAAACCACCATCGATGATGCCGCGGCTGATTCCATCAGTACCGACGAAATCAGCGAAACCACTCAGGACGCAGGCAACAAGCCGATCGAATCCAGCGGCAATTCGAATGCTGCCGAATCGCAGACCGTTCGTGTTGATGAATGCGAACCTGACAGCGTAGGGAATCCGCCGCCCAAGCCGAATCTGAAGGGTCTGAGCAAACGTCAGCGACGCGAAGCCATGAAGCAGTGGCGTGAGGAGTCACGGCTGCAAAGCTGAAGAAACTCACGACGTTTGAACCTCACAGCGCTTGCACGTCCAAACGCCGCGCCTCAGAATGCATCGTGTGTAAAGGCGATTGCAATTTCCTATGCGGATAACTCCAGCGATTCACGAGGCACATGATGAACGACGATCAACAGTGGGACGACGACCAACAAGGCCAAGACGATGAGAATGCGTGGGATGAACCCGCCGACGTTGAACCAATGGCCGTGAAGAAAAAGGGCTGGAGCACGACAACAAAGGTCATCGTTGCCTTGGCGGTTTTTGGAGGTGGCTTTGCGGTGATTTGCTGTGGCGGCCTCGTCTATATTGGCATGTCGTTTCAACCAAAAACAGATCCCCAAGAAATCACCGCGTTAACCAAGGAAATCGTTGAATTTGACATCCCAGCCGATTTTCAGCCTGTGACCGGAATCGATGCGCAGGTTTTCGGATATGGAATGCAGCTCGCGCTGCATGAATCGCCGAAAGACAGAAGTTCGCTTTTGGTGATGACATTGATGGCGAGAGGCCAGCAAGTGGACGGCAACGCTGAAGGCGAGATGAGCCGGGTCATTCAGCAGCAGCTACAGCAACAACATCAGCAATGGGCGAAACAAACGTTAAGAGTCGAGGGATCAGACCCGCCGCGCACGTTTGAAATCAGGGGCCAACAGGTGGAATTCTCGTTCGAAAAATGCGAGGACGTCAGCACGAAAGGGAAGTTTCGCCGAGTGACGGGTGCCTTCAAAGGCAAGAACGGATTCACTGGTGTAATGCTGGTGATTAACGAAGAATCCTACGACGAAGAAGCCGTGATTAAGACGATCGAATCGATCAAATAAAAATGAATCTTTATGACGACGGGTCAAATCCACTCGGAAGAGTCTTCACGTGAAGATGGCTCGATGCCCATCTTCAGCAAGTTGACCTCCAGAGGTGTCAATCGAGTTGCCAGTTCGATGCCGACGCGCCACGTGCCGTCTTGATGTTGGGAAACATGACGGACTGTTCCGCGTGTTTCTTTCTGAATACGTTGGACAGGATTGTTCAACGTGATGCGCACCTGTTCTGTAAGATTCACTTCCGCTTCCAAGGTGAGACCGACACCGGTTGCTGAAACATCATAGAGATCGCCATTAATGCCTGTACGCATGATGTCGTCATCGCGAACAACCAGCGCGGCGGCATTGCCCGCGTGACGCGTCTTGATGCGGCGATCGCTGGGCTTCTTCGGCTGATCGTTTTCGCCGGACATTTTATCCATCCGTGGCTTACAGAATGAACTTGCTGAGGTCTTCGTTGTTGAGGATCTCTTCCATCTGTTGATTGACGTAAGCGGCGTTGATGGTAAATGTCTTTTTGCGGCTGTCGGGAGCTTCGAAGCTGATGTCTTCCAATAGCCGTTCCAGAATCGTGTGCAATCGCCGGGCACCGATATTCTGAGTCGACTGGTTCACCTGAAACGCAACGTCCGCGATCGCTTCAATGCCATCCTTGCTGAACTTCAGCTTAATGCGTTCGGTTGCCAAGAGTTCCTGATACTGTGTTGTCAACGAACTGGTTGGTTCGGTCAGAATCCTAATGAAGTCGTCACGCGTGAGGTCTTGCAGCTCGACACGGATGGGAAACCGGCCTTGAAGTTCCGGCATCAAGTCAGAAGGTTTCGAGCGGTGGAACGCGCCGGCCGCGATGAACAGCATGTATTCAGTCCTGACTGACCCATGTCGCGTTTGGACGGTTGTCCCTTCGACAATCGGCAGCAAATCCCGCTGCACTCCTTGCCGGCTGACGTCGGCACTGCGTCCGCCCTCTTCGGGGCCGCAGATTTTGTCGATTTCGTCCAGGAAGACGATGCCGGTGTTTTCGGCCAGTTCAATGGCTTCCTCGTTGATGGCGTCTTTGTCCATCAATGCTTCAGTCTCTTGTTCCAGAAGAATGCGGCGTGCTTCGCTGACTTTGACTTCCCGTTCACTGCTCTGCCGCGGCATGATTTTTTCGAACATGCTCTGGAAATCCATGTCCATTTGCTCGATGCCCATGTTCGAAAAGACTTGGATGGGCGTGTTGCGTTGTTCGACCGTCAGTTCGACAACCCGGTCTTCCAGTTTCTCGTTACGCAGCATGTCACGGAATTTATCTTTGGTACGCTCGTATCGCTGAAAGCTCTTATCATCATCTGCGTCAGTTGTCGAAAGCGCATCTTCGGCAACCCACTCGGGAACCGATGGTTCGGGGGCCGGGACCAGCAGGTCTAGCAGACGTTCCTCAACGCGCTCTTCCGCCTCTTCCTGGACTTCCTTTCGCTTTTTGGAACGGACGATATTGACCGCCTTTTCGACGAGATCGCGGATAATGCTCTCGACATCGCGGCCGTAGTATCCGACCTCCGTGTACTTGGTGGCCTCAACCTTGATGAACGGCGCGCCCGTGAGATTTGCCAGCCGGCGCGTAATTTCGGTCTTGCCAACGCCCGTCGGCCCGATCATGACGATATTCTTGGGAGTGATCTCGCGGCGCAGCTCATCGGGCAATTGTTTCCAGCGCCAGCGATTTCGCAGCGCGATGGCCACGGCCCGCTTGGCATCGTGCTGCCCGACAATGTGTTTGCCTAACTCCGCGACAATCTGGCGCGGCGTCATTTCTTGCACTTGAGTTCCTCCACAATAATACTGTCATTCGTATAGATATCGATCTCGGATGCGATCAGCAGCGATTCCTTGACGACTTCGGCCGCCGACAGTTTGGAATGACGAACAAGAGACCGCGCTGCCGCGACGGCAAACTGTCCCCCCGAACCGATTCCGAGAATACCGTCGGTCGGCTGGACAACATCGCCATTGCCCGTCAGCAACAAGCTGTGTTCGTCGTTGACGACAACCATCAAGGCTTCCAGCCGGCGCAGCACACGGTCGGTGCGCCAATCACGAGCCAACTCGGTCGCCGCCCGAGGAATATTGCCGGGATAGTCCTTGACTTTCGTTTCGAAGCGTTCCATCAACGCGAACGCATCGGCCGTCGAGCCGGCAAAGCCGACGAGCACGGAATTATCCAGCATCGAGCGGATTTTGCGAGTGTCACCTTTCAAAACCGCATCGCCGTAAGTGACTTGCCCGTCGCCACCGATCGCGACATGGCCGTTGTGACGGACGCTAAGAATCGTCGTCGATCGTGATTTGGGTGACTTCATTTGGTTTCTTGCAAACGACAGTGGGACGGCTCTTATAGAAGCGTGGCCTCAAAACTAACAAGTCAAGATAGCGTCGGCAAGCAGCGCGATTCGGTTGGAAATGTCACTCGGCAACAAGGTCCAATTCCGCGGCAATCGACTGCATGGCTTGAATGCAGAAGTCGATGTGCTCGTTCAGATCAACGCCCAAGTCTTCGGCGCCGTTGATGATATCGTCGCGGTTGACGGCTGCGGCGAACGATGCCTGCTTCATCTTTTTTCGGACACTCTTGGCCTTCATTCCCTCCAACCGGCCCGGACGCACCAAGGCACAAGCCGTGATGAAACCACAGAGTTCATCGCAGGCGTAGAGAGTTTTGTCCATTGATGAGACGCGGGGACAATCTTCCAAATAGTCGGCATGCGACTTAATGGCATAAATGACGTCGTCGGGATATCCACGCTCTTTCAGAATCTCGGAGCCCTTCAGAGGATGATCCGGCGCATTCGGCCAACGCTCGTAGTCGAAATCATGGAGCAAACCGACCGTGGCCCACTTGTCTTCATCTTCACCAAACTTGCCGGCATAGGCTCGCACGGCCGCCTCGACGGCCAACATATGGCGAATCAGACTCTCGTGCTTGGTGTATTCCTTCAGCAAGGAAAGATCGTCTTCACGGGGCATGGAACACTGCAATCACACTGAAGTTGGAACGGACGCTGGCTGCGACGACGTTGATTCACAGTATTGAATCGGCTGCACCGGTTCGCGTCAATCGTCAGTTGCGGTTGTTGCTCGTTAGCTGAGAGGCCGCGATACCGAATACGAACGGTTCCAGCAAGTATCGTTCGAAGAAGGCGCCAACAGCTTCGAGCCGCGTGTATTGAAGGATGATGTAATCACCCGGCTGAATCAAAACGCGGTCTTCGGGATACCGCAGCGCGCGGTACAGGTCGACTTTGATCGGCACCTGTTTTCCATTTGGCATTTGCCGCAGGATGACGCAGTCGCTGGCACTGAACGAGACATCCTGGTTCAACGCCGACATGCCTCCCACCGAATTCTGGCTCTGTGCACCACCGCCACCTTGGTTTTGTTGATTCTGCGCGATTGACAACGCTCCGAGAATGTCCAAATCGTAATCGCGGGGCAACGTGTACTGACCGCCGCCCAGCAAACCGGCAGTATAGAAGATCTCGGTATCGCGCGACTCGATGAAGACGATGTCTCCGTTTTCAAGGATGACGTCTTCTTCCGTGAAACTCACAGTTTCACCGGCCGACAACCGGATGGGAATCTTGATGATTCGCGGATTATCAACGGTTGGTTGGCCGCCACCGAACATGTCCGAGGCATACCATTGACCACCGGACATCATTGATGGAATCGGCTGACTGGGCAGGTACGGCAATGGACGTCCCTGGGGCGTTGCTGGTTGCGTTTGTGAGGGCACCGCATTCGTTTGCGTCTCGGCCGGACTTGGCAGCTCTGGCGGCGAACTAACCGGATCGGGTGTCGGCGGAATCGGTGCCGACACTTGAGAATGTCCCCAGGCATGGCTGACAGCAGGTTGAATCATTGCCGGACCGTTCGGCATCGGAAGTGAATTTCCCCAACCGTTATTATTGGCGATGTAGTTCCCCGATATCTGCTGGACGATGGCACCGTCTTGGATGACATGAGCCGGCTGAAAGCCTTCCCAAATGTCTTGAGCATCGGTGTACGGAAACTGGAGCGGGTTAATGAATGTCGACTCCAACGGCTCTCCGTTGTTCGGCATCATTGAGTCGGGCAACTGTTGCTGAATCGGTTCCGTCCGCGGTGGTAATCCTGGAACCGGATTTCCCGTACTAATCGGCTGAGGCATGTTGACGGGAGTCGGATGCGTCCGGTTCGTCGAACGGCGCGACTTGGTGCTGCGCCGGTCGCGGATGATGTATATGATATTCTCGGCGTCCGTACCGGGCAGGCCGCCGGTTTTCGCCAACGCATGCAAAACGTCGTTCTTGTAAGCCGGCAAATTGACAATTTGTCCGGTTCCCTCTTTCAAGTTCCCCAGGTTGAACGGTCCGCCACTGCTTCCCGATGCGCCGAAGCCTTCTTGTCGGATCACAAGAATGGCGTATTCTCGAGGTTTCAGCAGGCTGACGAGGATGCGGTCGCGGCCTTGCCGCAGTATTTGCCACCCAACAGTGGTGTATTTTTTTCTCAAAGCTTGCTCGACCTGTGTCAGCGTCATGCCGCGCACGTTGAGCGGAGTTTTCATCAATGGCAGCGAGATCGTACCGTCATCACGAATTGGAATCGGGAATCCCAAAGACGGTGCAATGGATTCGTCCCCACGTGGAAAATGAACTGGCGGGACCTGTGATCGGTCACCAAGAACGCCCTCGATGTAAATCGCCAGCGTGTCACCGGCGTCGACGAGATATTCTTCTGGAGGCGTTTGTTTAAGCAACGACAGGTCGATCGTGCGTTTTCCCGATCGGCTTGGTGATTTCAGTTCATGCGGCAGATAGCTAGCCGGTATGCCGCCGATGGGATGCAACGCGGCACAACCCGACCAACAGATCAGCGACAGCGCGGCCAGCAGCAAGGTTGCCGTCGTACGGCAAGTTCGACCTGGCGCGGCGACGGGATGTTGTTTCGTCTTCTGGGCATCGCGCCACGGACAATCCATTTTTCGGCGATCTTTCTTCATCGGTGCTGACCTCGTTTTTCCGATGCGTGAATTGAACGTGTGCTGATTTTCAAATCGTGGTGACGTCGATCGCCTTTACCAAACTCGCGGACCACGTGGAGGCGCGAATTGAGGAATTTGAACGCCTGGACCAATGGGGCTTTGTTGCATTCCGTTTTGCATTCCGTAAGGAATCGCCGTGGGTGGCCCAAACATCGGTGTTCCGGCCGGCATCGGGCCCATTCCGTTCGGAACTGACGGTCCCATAAGCATGCCGGGCGGAACTTGCTGTGGCGCGACGAATCCAGCCGGCATCACTTGATGCGATTGCCCGGGTCTGGTTGCGACGACTTCGCCCGACGAGGCAATGTCGTTAAATCTTGTGAAGCCTGTTGCTTCCGCGTGTTGGGATCCTGACCGATAGCCCTCGAACCACTGTTGCGCGCGAGCGCGTCCGCGGTTCGTTCGGAAATAAGCTTTCCAGTATTTCTCGGGAGGGATTGCCGGCGTTGCCCCCGATGCTCCCAACGCGATGTCAACATAGGCCGTCTCGAATCCGTCTTTGTAATCTTTGGAGAATCGCCCACCAAGATTTCGCATTGATTTGTGCGCACACAGCTTTGCGTTCTTCCGGACAACTTTCGTGTCTTTTTTGAACGAGTAACCGAACGAGAAATATCGTTTGGGTTCGCATGCCTGACGCGGCAACTTGCTACTGAATCCGCACTTTGATTTGGCGGCGGAAGCCACGTTCTTCGCTTTGCACTTCGTCTCGGCCCACACACTCCCGAAAATCGAGACCTTGGGCGAGTTGGGCTTCCGGCCACACGGCATCAGGCAGCCACTCAAGAAGAACAAACATGCTATCGCGAGACACAGTCGCCTGGAAATCACGTCCTTGTTCCTTGATTCCAGCATCGTCCAATGCTGTTTTCAGTTGATTCACTGACGGGTGCTTCGTCATCAAAGTGAGAGGATCGGCCACAAGCACATCGTTGCGTGCATTCCGGCTTCGGCCAGATTCTCACGATTAAAATATCGGAATCCACATTTCCTTATATCTATGGTTTTCCCATTTCTAACGAATATGCAGCGCAGACGGATAATTCGGGCTGCAATGACGTGGAAAAGTCGACGTAATCGGAACGACCGGCAGCTCCTGACAAGACCCGTTTCAAGGCTGCCGAGTGGGAGGGACGAAAGTTCCGTTTGTGGGGTCTTATCACTGTTTTGCAACTGTGATCGGTAGCCCGGAACTCACTTGACACGCGGCATTCGGAAAACCGTTCGTGGGGGCCAGGAAACTAACGGTTCCCGCTAGCCTGGAACCTTGAGCCGCATTGCTCTTGCTGCGTTGGGCCGCTCAGCTTGTCAGCGGGATTCACAGTTCGAGCGTGTCGCCCGGCTGCATGATGATCGGCTCGGTTGACGTTTCCGAACGCACTCTGTCGGCCCAGGTATCCGCGTCCTGCTCGATCAACGGCCATGTATTGTAATGGTCGGGGACGACACGTTTGGGATCGATCAGCTTGACGGCCCGCAGGGCATCGTCAGGTCCCATTGTGAAGTTGTCACCGATTGGCAGAATTGCCAAGTCAATTCCCTCTTCGCCGATCAGTTTCATGTCGTAAAACAGGCCCGTGTCACAGGCGTGATAAATCGTGCCATCATCAAGCTTCAAGAGCACACCACACGGGTTGCCTCCATTGGCTCCGTCTGGCAGCATCGAGCCGTGATGCGCGATGGTTAGTTTGACCGTGCCGAATTCGTGCCGGAACGATCCGCCGATGTGTTGCGGATGGACGTTGGCGATCCCCTGGCTCGTCAGCCACTCGGTGATCTCGAAATTCGCGATGACGAGTGCCCCGGTGCGTTTGGCGATGTCAACGGTGTCGCCGATATGATCTCCGTGACCGTGGCTGACGATGATTGCGTCGGCTTCAATCTCGTCGGCTGTTGTCGAAGCCGCTGGGTTGTCGGTCAAGAACGGGTCGATCACAACTTGCTTTCCGGCCGTGTTGACTGAGAATGTTCCGTGTCCGAGAAATCTTACTGTTGTCGTCATGTGAAAAAGCCCTTCGCATTCGCTGCGTTCAAGTTGTGGTCTTTTTTCCAAGAAAGTGCGTCATGTTTCGCTTATACATTTCGACACCAGGTTGGCCGTAGGGGTTAATGCCGAGCAGCCGGCCTTCCACGACGGTTGCCAACATCAGCATTTGGAACAACTGGCCCAACTCGTACTCATTGAGTTCAGGGATCAGGATATCGGCCGTCGGCCGCTTGTCGTCGGCGTAAGCTTGATTCGTTCCTCGAAACGCCGCCGACATCAGTTCCGGCACGGTTTTTCCCGCATGCTGATTCAATTGATCGTGATCGTCGGCGAGTTCCGGAACGAAAACCGCTGACGATGAGGATTTCTGGACGATCACATTTGTGATGAGTTTGTCTCGCGTGCCTTCCTGATGCTGCTGGCCGCGACTGTGCAAGTCGCGCGTGTTGACGGCCGTGATCGGCGTCGCTCCGCGTTCTTGTTTGCCCAGACTTTCGGAGAGCAGTTGGTCATACCACAGGCCGGCCGATTCCAGTCGCGCGCCCCATGTCGACAATACGCGGATATTCAAGCCGTGGTCGCGCTCGAACGCATGGCAAGTTGTCACGTAATCGAGCACAGGGTTTGAACCGGGTGATTCCGTGCGGAATGTTTCGGTCATATCCGCCGCACCCTGCAACAACCGGCGGATGTCCATTCCGAGAACAGCCGAGGGAACCAAGCCGACAGGCGTGAAGATCGAGAACCGGCCGCCGACATCGTTCGGAATCGAAAAGACATGCGGATACTCGGCGTCATTCGACAGGTCGCGCAGCTTTCCAGTGTCTCCCGTGACGGCGACGATTTGCTGGCGGCTTTCGTCCGAATCAGGACCGTAGTAATCCTGCAACGCCTGTCGAAAAATCCGAAAGGCAACCGCGGTTTCCAAAGTGCCGCCCGACTTGCTGATAACGATAATTCCCCAACGTTGCATGAGGTCGTCTTTGTCGCGGCAGCGGCCACCGATCAGTTGCAACAGACCCGAAACATCGTCGTTATCAAGATTGTTGCCTTCAAAATAGAGGCGCGGGATTTCCTCTCTTTGCGATCGGTTAAGCTCGTTGTGATAGGGATGACGCAGTGTTTCAAACAGCGCCCGCATTCCCATGTACGACCCGCCGATGCCCAGCAAAACAACGTTGTCGATGTTTTCACTCAGCGAGTTCGCCGCCGCTTCGATTCGGCTCAATTGGCTCTCTTGGCCGTTGATTTCCGCGTCGTTCAACAGTTCCCACGGCAACCGAATGAAGCCGGCATCCAATGGTCTCTTGTCGCTAGGAATATCCTCGTCCGAGTTC
>Ga0310122_10002170_pt1 | contig 12519 bp, 10 predicted proteins | sample CB6_Bottom_1051__FD_203503 | JGI IMG/M metagenome (GOLD analysis project Ga0310122, IMG submission 203503) | Marine microbial communities from Western Arctic Ocean, Canada - CB6_Bottom_1051 | ecosystem: Environmental > Aquatic > Marine > Oceanic | place: Canada: Western Arctic Ocean | collected...
TTTAAATACAATGGTGCTTGTTTTGTCAGGTAAGGTGTATAGGTTGGAAATACCAATCAGCCCGATATTTTCAAATTTCTCATTTACGTCTTCCTGAGCCAAGGCATTGCTGGGATAGTTTGCCAGGGCAAACATCCAATTCATCAAACCTAACCCTGATATTAACAGTAAGTATTTTTTCATAAATCACTTTGAAACCTAACTGAACCGGGTTGTTGATGGGTGAAGCCTGAGGTCAAAACTCAATTCCAGCAAAGGAATTCCTCATTTCCTCTTGAATAAAATTTTTCAACCTACCTGATTCTACCATTTGTTTAACCTTTAATACTGCTTTTGGGGTGAAATCTGCCTTTTTATATAGTTTTCCACTTCTGTTTTGAGGAATAGATTGAAGCGTTCCGATTTGCCAATTTTTGATGGTTTTTATCATTAGCTTTGTTCCTAATTCCAGGGATTTGAGAAGTAATGTCTGTTCGTTATCCTCCTCGCTCATTATGACAGCCTGCTTGAACAGGATATCCCCCGTATCAACACCTTGGTCAATTCGATGTATGGTTGTAGATAAATGTTGAAGCTTTCCCTGGTAAATAGGCCAGAAATTGCATGACGATCCTCGATAAATTTCCGGGTCACCAAGGTGCATATTAAATAAACGGTTTGGTAATTTTTTTAGAAAAGGTTCTCTTAAAATGCCAACTCCAAATACTGCGATAAACCGGGGATTCGTCTTTTCAATTTTGATGATTGTGTGCGGAGAATTTAGTTCATTTTCATCCAGATAAATCATTCTGGGTTTGTTTTTTGAAAGTAGCTGGCCCGAATCCAGAACCAGTTTTTTCTCGTAACGATCCCGGCGTTGGAAAAACCAGTTCCAAGCAACAGACTCTTCCTTTGACTGAGGGCAGGGAAAGGGGTAGGTGCTCTTCTCGATATAGATCTCGGAAATTGAAAATTTGGCGTTTAAGTGATGGATGAAGAACTGATGCCTGGTATCATTTCCCGTCAAAATTATAATTTTTTGGGTTTTCATTAAATCCTGTGGGCAGGCGTTAAAACTTTTAAGCGAGGAATATGGGTAATGATTTTTCTGTCTTGGATATTCTGTCAGTTAGAAACCTGCCTGTGGTAAATATTATTCATCAATATCTTGTTCAGTTACAAATTTATGCTTGTAATAAATGGTTAGATCTTTACGTGAAATCACCCCTATAATCTTATTGTCTTCCGTAACAGCCAGATACCGAGCGTCATTTTGGTGCATGCAACTGAAGGCGGAATCCATGGACTGGGTAGCTTTAATAGTTTTGGGTTTTTCCATGAGCTCGGAAACCAGGGTGGTTTCCGGGTTTAAATTGTCTGCTAGCACTTTGCGTGTGAAAATTTCTTCCGTAACAATACCTGCTATATCTTCGTTCCCGGTTACCAAAAGTGAACCAATTTTGTTTTCTTTCATCAGTCGCGCGGCTTTATGTATGGATGTTGATTCAGGAACCGTTTCAAGTTTCTCCCGCATATAGTTGCCGATTTGGTCTTCTTGGTTTTTGCCCTGGAAATACTTGAAGCTGTAATAGTTGGCGAAATCCTTGATGGAAAGTATTCCAACGATTTTATTTCCACGAGAGATAGAGAGATGGCGAATATTATTTTCTCGCATTTTTTGCGCGGCTTCCCTAATGGAGGCTGTGGGCTCAACGGCAACCATAGACTCTTCCATGAAAAAACGAATTTCGTCCATAAATAACCCCGTAATTATTTTTTTAAGCACGTTACTTTATTAAGGTTAACCAAACTGGATGGGAATTTCAATAGGACTGGGTTTTTTGTTTTTTTGGGGGGTGGGGACTTTTAGATAAAACACCCTTCAGGCGTGAAGGTGTGGGCGGGTATTGATATGCCGGTTTAGCGCTTGGTGTAAAATAAGGCTATAAGGTGTCTTAAATGTTTCCACCAGAACTTCAGCTTCATGCTTTCGATTTGAAACCGAACCCAAAAATGCATGTTGCGTTGTGATTTGACCAGAAACATTCTTTTTTACCTTTCAAAAAACCATCTATCAGATAAAAGAAAACCGACTTCTTGGCACAACCCCCGCTCGGACCGCTTTCAGTATCGTCCCAAGCGGGTTCTTAAGTTCTTAACGGTTTGTGTAGCTGTGGACTTTAAATAAGGATAGAAAAAAAACAAAAAAAGCACTTAAAATTCAAATAGTTATTGATAAGGAAGGGGGGCACTGGGAATGGTGAAGGAGAATTTGGGGCAAGAATATGTTGCGTTTAAATAATAAGGCCCACTTTGCCACTTTTAAGGTCATAAAATGCGCCGATGATATCTATATCACCTTCTTCATATCGAGCCGTCAAAATAGGATCTTCCGTGCGTAACCTTTCTACGCCAATTTTTACGTTTTCTTTTGCGACAACATTTACCCAGTCGGGGGATTGTTTCTTTAATCTATCCAATGCGGGTTTTATGGCCTGCACCAGACTGCCGATTTTCCCCGGTGGCTGACCTCCTTTGATGGTTGCATCCACGGCCCCACATTGGGAATGTCCCAAAATCATCAACAACCTGACATTAAGGTGTTCCACGGCATATTCCAGGCTTCCAACAAACATTTCGTTGACCGCATTGCCAGCCACTCGCAAAACAAACAGGTCACCGAGGCCCTGGTCAAAAATGATTTCAGGGGAAACTCGTGAGTCCGCGCATGTTAATATTGCTGCAATTGGCTTTTGGCCATTGGCCAGTTCAAGACGATGTTCGAAAGATTGATTGGGGTGTAACGCACCTCCGGTAATATAACGTTGGTTGCCCTCTAAAAGCTTTTTGATAATATTTTTCTGTCCCATTGAATTCAGATTTCCTTGAGCTATTAATTAATTTCCCGCCATGCTTTGAGTAAGGGAAAATATAAGGCTTTTTTAATAGGGCGTTTCTCGCCATATTTCCTTAACACCATTTCATAGCGGTCCAATTGGTGTTGGTAGCGTTTTACCTCATTTTCCAAAAAGATTTCAAGATTTTTTCCTTTTCCTTTATGGGTTCCGGTTTTGTAGTCAATGATCCATCTAACTCCTTCGTCAACGAATGTGCGGTCAATAACATTTCGGATATACCGATTATCCTGAAAGAAGGTCAGGGGATACTCGGAATGGGCGTCTTCATGTGGAGCCAAAATCCAGAATCCCCTTTCATCCTCTAGTATGTTGGTGAGGCCCAATAGTCCTGACTTCGTCGCTTCTTCAGCCAAGTCGAGGGGTAACCCTTCCCCCAGAAGAGAAGATTTGAGTTTTGATTTCAAGTTTTCAATTATTTCTTTAGGTTTGCTCTCCAATTTTTCTTCAGCTAAACTTTGCAGGCAACGGTGTAAGACATTTCCCAGGCAACGCGCTGTATTTCCTGCCCAGTAGTAGTCAGGCTCAATATATTTTTCATCTTCAATATCAACCGCCTGTCCTTCAAGGATGGAATCAGCCGGGGCTGGAAGTGAAAAATTCGTGGGCAGGCGATGAATGGAATGCATTGGGGGATCTATCGCTGTTTGCTCATGTTTAGCTGGGCTCGGTTGGGTAATTTCATTCAGCTTGTCCAGCCATTCTTCCTTGATGTGAGGCCAGAGTTTATTTAGTAAGGATTTGGAATAGGGTTTCCATACTTCCTTTTTTGAAGGTTCCAAATGGCCAAAAAGATGCAGTTGGATTTTAGCTCTAGTCGTGGCGACATACAGAAGCCTTAAGGTTTCATATTCTTCTTTTTCCTTATTCAGGTCCGCTAAAAATTCGTAGAGAGGTGAAGGATCCCCGCCTTTTTCCTCAATAGGGGCGAGTAATAAATCATCGCCGTGTGGCATCCAGTAAACCAGGCGCTTTTCATCGGCTTTGGTGCGTTTGCCGAGACCCGGCAAAATAACAAAATCAAACTCCAGGCCTTTGGCCTTGTGCATGGTCATGATCTGTATGGCATTTTCGGGAACCGCTGAAGGGCTGGCATAAAGACTTGTAAGGATTTGATCAAAATTTTCGAATTGTTCTTCCTGTCCGGAAGCTATGATTTCTTCAACTTTATTGAAAAATACCTCAATGTCATCGGGGTTAGTTTCCTGCAGGCAGGCAGGTCCCCCCAGCCTGATCCAGCAGGCTTCCAATACATCACGGAAATTTTTGTCGGCGCAATCGTTTAAAAAAAGCTGAATAGTGCCAGCGAGATTTTCTGCCCGTTTTTTTCCGTCTGCACTAAGAAGTTCCATGCGGGAAGGATTGTTCAACAGGAACCAGACAGGCGTTGTGGCATCCAGTTCGACCAACGCATGAATATCCGTCAATGATAAGCCGCACCAGGGTGCTCTTAAAATAGATAGCCAGGCGGTTCGGTCTCCAGGAAAACGTAGAGCCCGAAGCAGGGAAAGCAGGTCTAAAATGGCCGGCCGGTCGGTAAGAGAGTCGATGGCTTCAGCCTTAAACGGAATATTTGATTCGTTGAAATGCTTCACAATGGAAGTAAGATGAGTTCGCCCTCGGACCAGAATTGCGATGCTCTTGTCTGGATGCCGGGATTGTAGATCATTGACCAGATGTGTGATCTTCCCAGCTTCTTCCTCGGCAATAGCCTGCCTGTTCGGCTGGTGTGGTACAGGGTGATACACCACTCCGGGGTGGTTGCTTTCTGGCAATACCGCTGACGACTTGGTATAGGAAATAGCTCCCAGATCAGGATCATTATGTTTCGGAAATATTTTCTGAAAGCAGGCATTGACCCAATCCACTAGTTTTTTTTGTGAACGGAAGTTGGATTCCAGTGACAGGGTCTTTAAAGGTAAAGACCCCAATCCTCGTTTCTGTATCTTGATGAATAGCCCTACCTCGGCATCTCTGAACCGGTATATAGATTGTTTGGGATCGCCAACAATGAACAGGGTTTTGCTATCCTCATCGCTCCATTCGGCGGTGAGTTTACGCAATAACTCTTCCTGTTTGTAAGAGGTGTCCTGATATTCATCCACCAGAAAATGATGGATTTTGCAATCGAGATAAAAAAGTAAATCAGTGGGGCGTTCTTGCCCATTCTCGTCCCTGTGAATCAGACCGTTGATGGCGGAAAGGGAAATTTCTGTGAAATCGGTGATCTGCCTGGATGAAAAAACTTTTTTCAGACTTTTATTGATCTCCGCCAGAAGGCGGATGGTGGATTTAAGCAAATCCCACTCGCTGTCGGTGAAATGACCCCGAGGAAGTTTTTTTACTCTGGCCAAGGCAGGCAAAAGAGTAGGGTTCTCTTGAAGTGAGTCCACCAACTGCACAAACTCATTTTTCATTTTTTTGGCTTCATCATTTTTTCCTAGAGGGAAACCTAACTTAACATTTGCTTGTTTCCTGTAGGCAGGAAGTTTGTCCTGGGTCAAAAAAAGATGAGCCAACCCTTTCCAGATTTTCAGACTGTCGATTGTGGTGTCCGGAAAGCTCAGGAGATTTGCAAGACAGGCGCATGGGTGGGACGGATTATCAATATTCCTGCCGGAGTAGTTGGCGATCTGTAATATCTTCTGTTGGATTTCCGGGCAGAACAAGTCTTGTAATTCGCCCATGCGTGACTGAATCAAACCTGCCATGGTTTGTTCTAGGTCTTGCCGGGCGCTGTCATTCAAAGGATGTGTTTCCAGGTTATCACGCGGGTCAAAAAAGGAGATCATCCATTGGTCTCTTTTTTCCAAAAGCTGGACGATTCTTTTTATGAAGTCTTCCTTGGAGTTATCTATGTGCCGCAGAATATTTCTGACCAGCTCACCATAGGGATTGGTCTCGTTTTCCGTCAGGCTCAGGATGATTCTTGCTGTTTCACGGTAAAGGTTTTTGGCATTTTCCTGGATGTCTAAATTTGTTCCCATCCTGGATAATAAAGGCATGCGACGGGTTAAAGAGGAACAAAATGAGTCGATGGTCACGATTCGCAGACGAGCGGGATTATCCATCAATTGCCATTCTCGCAAACGATCTTGCTCAAGAACTTTTTGCGCCAATTCCCAGGTGATTTTGTGATGACTTTCTTCTGGGCGCGGAGAACCTCCGCTGGTAGCTTGCAATGGCTTTTTACTGCTAGCAATCGCTCCTCCCGGCTCAACGAGCCCTTGCTCATTGCCTCCACGGCTAGTGGGGGTTTGGGCTTCCGTGAGGGCCGAAAGAATTCTTTCTTTCATTTCAGCGGCGGCTTTTCGGGTAAACGTCATCGCCAAAATTTCTTCCGGGTAGTTTGCCAGCCCCAATAGTTTCAGATAACGCTGGATGAGCAATTCGGTCTTGCCAGATCCCGCCGGAGCCTGGACAATAAAGGACTGGTCAGGTTCCAAGGCTTGCCTTCTTATTTTTTCGTCAGCAAGTATCAAAGGGCATCCTCCGAGATTTCCAAATTTGCGCTTTTATTTATCCTGCAAAGGGAGCTGAACTCGCAATGTCGACAGGGTTCTCCCTCGTTGATAGGAAAAACTTGATGATTTCCCCGCAAAAAATCATCGGCTATACGATTCAAATTATTTTTCCAATACTCCAGTAGTTCCTCCCAGGTTGAGTATTCGGTTTCCTTGGTGAAATCGTAATTTTTAAATTTCCCCAGTAGCAAGCTGGAAAGGGCGGTGCCCTTGAACTCCGGTTTGCCGAGTGCCAAGTGTCCATAAGCCAAGCCGACAGGAGGTTTGGCCGCCGCGTAAAGCGGCAGTTGTGGGGCGCGTATTTTTTCTGCAAACCACTCTGCCGGTTTCGCCTCTCTTCCAGTTTTGTAGTCGATTAATAACAAACCTTTTTCGGGGATTTCATCAATGCGATCGATCCGTAATCGAAGTTTAAGTCCAGAAAGGTCTATGGAAATGCTTTCCTCGCTGTGAAGCACTTTAAACTCGGGTCTTTCCATCTCTACGTTGAGTAGCCAGTCATGGATGACGCGCACGTTTCGTTCTATTTCAAGTTTGTTAAATTGTGTTTGGCCGGCGGTGCGTTTTGAAACTATTTCAAGGGCTTCCTGCACACATTCTTTAATGCGTTTTCCCAGGAGGCCTTTCTGGAGGTCTAAAAGATTTTTCAGGTTGCGCGTTTTGTCCCAGAATAGTTCCAGGGCTTTATGGATCAGGTTTCCGCGATCCAAATTGTCAAAATCAATTTCAGGAGCCGGGTAGCGTTCGCTGTTCAAACGATGGCGGGCAAAAGCACGAAAAGGGCAATCCACCTGATCTTTGATCAGGGCATATCCAGACGAAATACCATGTGTCTCATATTGGTTTTCTTCGGAATTTGTAACTCGAAAAAATGTGGGTTCCGTGAATTTCTCCAATGCGTTCATGTTCCGAATTTGATCTTTGATTCGGTTGGAGGGGTAAGACACTTTTTCAGCCTCAGGAAATCGTTTTAAGAGAGGGCTCATTTCCAGGTCCATGTCTCCTTCGTGCAGGGGGAAGCTGAAATGAACATCTGGTGAGGCCATCAAGAGGCGATCCAAGGATTGCTGCGCAAATTTCAATTCTCTCTGTGGGTTGGAACGTGGGATGGAATATTTATTCCTGATCTCATAGGGAATGAAAGGATTGGGTTCAGGATGGGCGGGGAGCGCTTCGCTTTGGCAACCCATGACCCACAAATGGTCAAATTGCATTCCGGAGGATTCTAGGAGACCAATCACCTGAATGGAATGCTCCGGTGTCTTGGTCTGAAAAAGTTTGTTTCGGGTTATATGGGTCAGATGGTTTAAAGCTTCCAGCCTGGGTATGGGACCCAGGATCTGGTTCAGGGAACAGAGTTGATTCAAGCAATCTTTCCAGGCTTCAAAAGTCTGATGCCGCTTCGATAAAATAGATTGTTTATCATTGCCTGGTGCCGATTTCCCCGGCCAACCTGTGGTTTTCAAAAATTCCGACAGTTCCTCTGCCCATTTTCCTGGCATTAGCTTGCGGTTGTTCTGAACCCAGGATATTAAACCCTCTGCCAATTGGTTTACTTGCGGAATACTGCCATAAATTAATTGGAATCGTTCGAGAGGGATGGAGAGAACTCTTTTTTTTCTCAGGTTGCGCTCCAGATTTGATATCTCGCTGGTAGGTGGAAAAGCAAAGCCAAAAAATGGGCTCTGGATGATGGACAGGAATGTGCTAACGGGAACGGTGGAGGTTTTCACGTTCAACAGGTCCAGCGCCAGTTTGATCATGGGCTCCTGGGATAAGGGAGGAGCTAACGAAATGTTAAAGGGTAAATCCTGGTCATTTAGACTAAAAATGGTTTCAGGAACCAGTTCCGCCGTCAACTCGCGTTTAAGAAGTGTGCGATATTTTTCCAGTTCCGGTACTACGATGCCGACACGTTTTCCCGGCTGAAATATTGACCTTACCCAGCAGGCACAGGCTTGCGCTTCGCCCTGCCGGTTTTCATATTCCCCGACATTTACGTTTTCGTCATTCAGCCTTTCCATCCTTTGCGTAAGGGTTTCAGGGTCCGGTACCGGTGAGAGGAAATCAACACGGGTTCCCTTTTCCTGAAGAAAGCCGAGAAAATATTTCAATTGCGGACTTTGTTCTTCAAATCCCATTACTCGAAGAGAAGGTGGCAGGGGTATTCTTTCATCCTGCATGGAGTTTCTCACTGCATCCATGAGCATGCAGGGGTCCAAAGCCCCCAGCGAGGAAAGGCGGCTTTCATATTTCCCTGTCCACCTCAGGAAGGCCTTCGCCTCATCGGTTTGTTCATAGAGTTTGGCATCTCGGGGCAGGCGGCATTCGTGAAGCAAAGAAAAAGCCTTGCTGGTTTGGCTGGCGACTCCCTGCAAGTGAAGGAGATCTAGGCGGGCCGAGTCCTGATTTATGATTTCTTCCCAGATTTTTTCGCATTGCAGTTCACTGAGGAGATATTTTTCAGGCCATGATTTGAGCCACACATTTTTCAACCAGGATGACAAGGGGAGTATCGGTGGAGTCTGCCAGGCTTTCTTCCCAGCTTTCTTTTTCTGTTCATCGTGTTCAAGCAAAAGCCAGCGGGCCAGCCGGGCGTTGACAGTTAGGGTGAGAGGAATTTCAACAGTTGCGGGTGACAATGGATTGGTCATAAGTTGGGAAATATTGATGGTTCCCCGGGAGGGGACCGGGCAAGGGCTTACTCAGCCAAGATAACTCTTTGTTAGCCAGCGAAAGCGATTGCAATTTTACCCCTCCGGGGCATGAAATTTATGGAGGCGGGGTATCACAGCCACCGGCGGCTCGCCGGCGCCTAGTGGTTAAGGGGTATCCTGAACCCAGACTTCGCCCTTGGAGGTGGTTTCGCGTTTCCAGATTGGAGTGGTGCGTTTGAGTTCAGCGATTGCCCACTCACAGGCCTTGAAGGTTTCTTTCCGGTGTTCTCCAGCCGCAACGATCAAAACAATATTTTCACCGATGTCTATGGGGCCGATGCGGTGAATGATGCTCATGTCAATGATGCCGAAATCCTTAATGGCCTTTTCCCGAATCTCTTCCAGCTTTTTTTCCGCCATTTTTGGGTAATGCTCGAAATTAAGTTTGGTGATATTTTCACCCTTTGAAAGCTCCCTCCCGGTTCCCAAAAAAGTAGTGATGCCGCCGATGTTGCGGGAAACTTTTTTCATGGCTTCGATTTCATCGGTAACGGAGAAATCTTCTAACTGGATACGTATTTTAGAGTCGGTAGTGGTGCTCATGATATTGTCCTTGTTATTTTGTCCCGCCCGAAAACGGAGGAAGAAATGCTACCTCGTCCCCATCGTGGATAATGGTATCGACAGAGGCCATTTCCTGATTAATGGTGATCAAGACTTTTTTCTCCCGGATCATCTCTCCCATTTTCGGCACTGTTTTAGCAATGATATCACTCAATTGGTCTATTGTAATTGGGTTTTCAATATCCAAATGGTCTTCTTCTTTTTCGGCAATGGATTTCAGGCTGGCAAAATATTTAAGAGTTATCATTTTCCCGCCTCCACCGCTTCTTTATCAAAGGTTCCCGATTTGCCGCCGGATTTGTGCAGCAATCCGATACCATTGAAAACCATGCCCCGGTCAACGGCTTTGCACATGTCATAAATGGTGAGCAAGGTCATTGAAACGGCAGTTAAGGCTTCCATCTCCACCCCGGTTTGCCCAGTTACTTTAACCGTGGCGTTGACGGTGATGGAACACAATCCCGTCTCCGGGTTCGGTTCCTGGTTTATCTGGAAACTGATATCTATGCCGGTTAGGAGCAGGGGGTGGCACATGGGAATGATTTCATGGGTGCGTTTTGCTCCCATGATCCCCGCGACTTGCGCTACTGCCAGCACATCGCCTTTTTTGATCTGTCCTTCTTTAATCAGCTGTAGGGTTTCCGGTCGCATATGCACCTCTCCGGTAGCCACCGCTTTTCGGGAAGTATGGTCCTTGTCGGACACATCGACCATGCGGGCACGGCCTTCCTCATTAAAATGCGTCAATGGATTGTTCATAATGCCAATTGTACCGCAACAACCCACTACGTGGGAGGAAAATTTAATTAATCAATTGATAGAATAAAATTAATTTTGTTTACTTTTTAGCCTTGTTTATTATTCCTATCATCAGCCGGTTCATAGAGGCCCAGTATATTTCCATCCGGGTCTTGAAAATGAGCCAGTTTCCCGTAGGAATGAATTTCTATGTTTCCCACCAGTGCGGTGTCCATCTCCTTCAATCTAAGTACAAAGCCTTCAATTGGCTGGGCAAGAAAATAAACCGTGGCTCCAGCAGGGGAAGGGGCTGAGGAAGTCTTTTGCAAAGCCAGCCTTTGCCCACCCAGTTCAAATTCTGCCCAATCTTCCCTGTGAAACAGGGGTTCCTTTCCCAGTACCTTCTGGTAGAATTTTACAGCCATGTCTAAATTTGTAACCGGATAGGAAATGAACGCGATTTTTGCCTGCATGTCGGAAACCCTGCCTTGTGTATTAATGAAGGACGCCTCTAAAGATTGCTTTTGGCCATGAGCAACCCTTATAAAAATAAGGGTTGCGAGTTGTCTTAGAGAAAATTATAGAATAAATAGAGATACCCTGAAACAATTCGGAGTCTAAAACTTGTCACTGTTAAATATAGGGCTGGTTTTGTTATCCAGCCTTTTGCATTCTGTCTGGAATATATTGACCCAGACCAGTAAAAATTCCCAGTACTTTTCCGGATTGAAAGGGATTTGGATCATGGTCATGGCCCTGGCCGCCTACGCAGGGTTTGGAATAGCTCCCTTGAATAACGAGATTATTTTTTGGGGTGTGCTTTCTGGAATTATACACGGTGTGTATATACTTTGCCTCTCACGGGCCTATTCGACTGCTAATCTTTCCTATGTTTATCCCATTGCGCGATCCGCACCTGTATTCGTACCGGTTTTTGCTTGGTTTTTGCTCGATGAGCGCCTGAATATTTCCACGTTTCTGGCGATTGGAATAATCCTGACAGCTATTTATATCCTTCACTTTGAAGGGCACCTTATAAAAGGATTTAAAAACCTGATTGCGGCTGTCCACCATCAGGATTTGCGTTGGGCATTTATTACTCTGGCGATGGTGGTCAGCTATAGCCTGGTAGACAAAAAAGGAATGAATGCCTTTTTAAGTCATTTACCGGATCAGCCCTTCGTCAATGGGATTACCTTCTTTTTCATTGAGGCGACACTCGGATTTTTTCTCTGTAATGTGTATCTTTTTATCAAACACCCCGCAAAAGATATTTTGCTTACATGGAAAAGTGAATGGAAAAAAGCCATCCTTGCTGGGACGGCTACTTTAGGTTCTTATGGCCTGATCTGTGTGGTGCTTCAGTTCGAGGCGCTGAGTGCGATTGTCACCCTTCGCCAGGTCAGCGTATTGATGGTAGTCTATTGGGGATGCTGGAAACTTAAAGAATCATTTGGTCCGCAACGCCTGTTGGCTGGAGCGCTGATCCTGACGGGCATATTTTTGATCGGCACCCCCCCTTAACCCCCTGGCGGGGGAGGCAGATAGCAATTGCTCGTTGCGCCGAGAGCATTGTTTGATCTTCCCGATATTAGTGGACAGTTAATTAAGCCGCATTCTTTTTCTCATACTCATCCGGACTGAGATAGCCGAGTTAGGAATGGCGGCGTTGCCGATTGTAAAACCCTTCGATATATTCAAAAATAGCCGTCTTCGCCTCCTGACGAGTTTTGTAAGTTTTTCCATTAATCAACTCCACCTTTAAGGTGTGGAAGAAACTTTCCGCCACAGCATTATCCCAGCAATCTCCCTTACGGCTCATACTGCATTCGATTCCATAGTTTTTCAGCAAGGCTCGAAACTCATTACTGGCATACTGAACCCCTCGGTCAGAATGATGAATCAATCCCGACTCAAAACACCCATTCTTGATCGCCATATTTAAAGCATCTATTACCCGTTGCCGAGTGATCCATCGGCCCATGGACCAGCCAATGACATCAAGTGGACGTGTTATCGCTGATGCTATCTGATATGGGAACAGCGTCTGATTGGAGTAAGCCCATGCCCTATATGGATGTG
>Ga0310122_10002171_pt1 | contig 12515 bp, 2 predicted proteins | sample CB6_Bottom_1051__FD_203503 | JGI IMG/M metagenome (GOLD analysis project Ga0310122, IMG submission 203503) | Marine microbial communities from Western Arctic Ocean, Canada - CB6_Bottom_1051 | ecosystem: Environmental > Aquatic > Marine > Oceanic | place: Canada: Western Arctic Ocean | collected...
CGCCAACATCAAAAAATATTTGCAGGTCTTGATCAGGAGGCGAGGTAATGGCTATGCTATCCGATAATACAACCTGCGTTCCTTCTAGTATAGAACGGGGGTCTTCTAGAGTTACAGAATAAGTAACACCAGTGCCTGCGTCCCACTGTTTCTCCATGCTTTTAAGGATACCGCCAAAACTTAAAGAAGCAGCGCCCCATCTGTCTCGTAAGTATTGTCTATCAGGACTATTGACATTATTTCCGTTAGCAGGGTTTTGGAAGTCATACCATCTTTTATTATCAAAATAACTAAAGAATACTGGAGAGCCAGCAGGAGGAGCCCAAAAGAAATCTCCTTGATTATATATGTTATTTTTAAATTTGGTTATATCAGTAATACCGCCAGCGAATCTATTATTTAAGTCTTTCCATAGATCTATAGGAAATAAATTAATACTAGCATCACTGTCATAGCTATAGCCTTCTCGGACTCCGTTAACAAGTCTACTTTTACCGTTACTTAATCCTCGAACATTTTCATCATCTCCTACTAAATTGATATTCATAGTACTTGAATTAGAACCGAATCCAAGATTGGTGCTAAAATTAGTAATTGAGGCCCCAAGAAAGGTCTGCTGAAATACTGCCATTATTCATCTTTCCTATTCTTCTGGTTCTGGTGGTGGTTCTGTCATGATTGTTGTCGCTTCTGCTCTACCGTCCCAAGATCCGCCGGGATATGGACTTCTATCCCTATTGTGATAAAGCTTGTTGTTATTACTATCATACCCATATTTAGTATAACTTCCCCCAAATACATCGGTAGTTACTTCATATACCCAACTTAAGCCAAAAGACCATGAGCCCGTTTTAGGATTCCAGCTTTCATTTGGAGCGTTCGCAAATACTTTAGTCACGCCTTCTATCCCGGGTATGGGCCTATAAGCATTGATAATCTCTCTTATTGCTTCAAATTGCGCAGGTACTTGACTAGGACTTTTTGTCATATTGCTAGATATAAAATCCCTTTTAGATTCCGTAGTGTGAAAATTACTTAACCCTTGAGCAAGCATATTGGGAGAGGTATTGACGCCTACTATGTATCCATTTGAGTCTGTCTTCCCAACTTTCCAGCCAGTTCCATCTCCGTCTACATCTTTAGCGTTATCAGTGTCTCTTTTGCCTACGTCATCTCCCTGATGGTCTTTCGACAATGATTCATGATAGTCATCATAATCGGGGGTTTCAGAAGTGTCTCTATGTTCGTCATTAGACCTATTTACATTTTTGGTGCTTTTTATCCTATCTCCACTAGGCATGTCGGCATTAAAATCTTTCCCAGAAATGGCTCCTGCCGCACTTGTTGTTTGATTTGCCATTCCATATTGAGTGTCATCTAATATGTAATAATTATGTACATCAACCTGACAAGATATACTTAAACTTCTTTCCCATTGTGTTTGAGTTCCAATGTTTTGTAAAACTGGACCAGTAGCTCTACCAATAACCTGAGTAGATCCAAACACCTGACCGGGATATGTGTCATTTATATCTATATTTTCGCTTAAAGCATAAGGAATATAATTTGTTTTTCTATTATCAAAAGATAGGTCGTAAGTGATAATTCCTGTTGCAGGCTGCATAGATATGCTAGACGATGTAGCTTTGGGGTTTAATTTGATACCCCATTTATAACCTTTACCATCTACGTTATTTCTAGCCGCAACCGGCGGGATTACAGTAGTCATGTTCTGTGTAGTCTTATCATAGTTATTATATTTACGTAATCTATTTACATAGTTTTCAGCAACACGATAGAGCATTCCGTGGATTTCGTTGTAGTGAATTTCGGCATTCTCGTATTTAGAATTCTTAAGCTTTTCAGCAGCGGTAGAGTCTGACGAATCTAAAGGCGTAAGGTCATCAGTAATATCCATATTTGGAGAAGGTTGGGACAAAGCGTTGAATTCATCCCTGAAAGTCTCTTCATCAAACGCGGCGTGGTCTTCATCTGTTTCGGCAGTAAAGCTAGCAAAGATATCATTTAAGCCTTGAATACTGCCATTAACAGAAACTTCAACTAATCCCTCGGAAGTGTCACTAATAGAGAAATCAAAAGTTTGTATTACTTTATTTCCCTCGGGAGCTAATACCCAAGTTTCTGTAATAGTAAATGACCCGCTAGATTTATCCACACTTTGAGTTCTGTTATAATTAAACCCTTTATAGTTCTCAAATGGTGTAGAATCTGAATCAACAGGAATATTCAATCCAAGAAAATCAAAGTCATTAAAACTTTCGCCAAAAGTTGGATCGGTGGCGCTAGTAGTTTTTGTTAGATCGTCACCTTCTGTAAGCCTTCTAGCTCTTTGATATTCTAAGGCATCATAAATAAAACCACGAGCTTGCTGCCAAGCTTCTCCAGTAGTATTACCAACTGTATCTTGTGCGTATTGTTTTGTAAAACCGTCTGATTGTAATCTACTTGCTTCAGTAACACTTTTAGTTCCTCCCCCTCCACTGCATGTTTCGCTTACAGTATCCCATGTGCCTCCAGCCGCTAAGCATTCAGACTGCGTCGCGGACGCCGGGTTCCAATGGATACCAACACCATCGCTAAACTTTGGCTTACCGGTAGCATTCATGGAATGAGTAAGAACATACACTTTATCAAAAGCCTGAATTACATCGCCTATACCATCATTATCCGTATCGTTACGCGGCGTGGTTATGGGGGCAGTATTGTCAATGATTGCGCTTCTGCCCCCCGCAAAATCAGCAGGGTCTTTACCAATACCCCTGATAGCAAAATTTTCGCTTTCTTCTATTTCCCAAGATTCACTAGCTGAGCTTACAAGCCATCTTTTTGATCTTCCCGCAACGCCTTCAAGATGTCTAAAGTCATCAAGGTCACTAGTACCATCAGGACCAACCATATAATCCGCTTCAAGATTAATAGTAAACTGTGTAATATTAGGCTGTCCGGGATCATGACCCGGAAAATCTACAGACAGAATTCTTGGATAGAATTTCCAACCAGTAGCGCTGCCAGCTCCCGGAGATGTAATAATAAGCTCTCCACCTTCCATTTCCTTACTGAAAAGATTCATAATGGCTATTTGTTTTCTTTGTAACGCTAAATACCATTGGTCTGTACTTATTGCTGTTTGTTCAGCAGCGTCTGGATCGACCCCCGCAGCTACGTCTATGGTACTAACAAATTCTAAACCGGGCAGTCCACTGCCATTAGCGGGAATCACATTATCTCCTTCGGAGTCGGGCGCTTCCCAAGTACGGTCTGCTTCGGCTGGGTCTAAATCCGGGCCATCAGAATCGGTAATATTTTCATCAGAGTCAAAAGCCTCAGATGAGCCTGTAAAAGGCTGATGCCTAGGAGACCCCTTGTCTGCTACAAGTGTTCCATTTAAAGTTATAGAATACTGAACACCTATAATTTCCCCATTATCCATCTTTTGATATTCTTTAGAAATATCCACAAATGGAGCAGGAGAAATATAAAACGCTTTATTATAACCCGGTGGCTGATATGTGATTGGCATTATAAATACCCTCTAATGTACAAATTTTTATTACTATTAAGTCTTCCAATACCGCTTGGCATAAACAATGGCATTATACCGCTAGCCCTTGCCATTGCTCCCATATATAATGGTACACCAGAATTGGTTAAAATTGCTCCCTGTCCAGACATTGATGAATTACCAACAAAGTCTTTTCTTTGTTTCAAGAATAGATTGAAGGTTTCAGTCTTAAATAAGTTGTCCGGCCCTTTAGCGTATAAATACTGAGTTCCTACACTAATATCTGGGCCAAACATAACTAGCGGAATATTTGAAGAAAATCTTTTACCTATAACAAACAGTGTTTTGCTAGCACTAATACTAGCGTTTCCGACATTCGGTATAGACAAGAATATTCTATGTGTAGCTACACCTCTAGCAATTTCACCCGCTAAAAATAAAGGAAGAGTAGACTGAAGATATGGTCGTGTAAACTCACTACCCTTTAAAGCTAAAGGCATTGTGAATGAAGCGTCTGTAAATGAGCCAACATCTATAAATAGATTCAAATGACTAGACATTTTTCCACCAGCAATATACAAAGGCATATTGCCACTTCTAAAGATAGAAGCCACTGCTCCCATAAAAGCATCACCCGTGTTACCTAAACTGGTAACTGGCTCTGGATTTATCATTAATGGCATAGTCTGCACGGCAATGGCCGCATCTAAAAATAACGGCATAATACCACTAGCCTTGGTATAAGAGCCTCCAGTAGTAGTAATCGGCAAGCCTACAACAGAAGATGTAAACTCTTCAAAGCTCTTATATTTTACCTTAGTAGAATAAATTCTAAATTCGGTATCATGCGGGTCATTCTGTTCTGGGTAATGAATCGTAATCTTTAGCTTATTCTTTTGCATATGGCTTAAGAATGAGCCTCCGGCTAGGTGATGCGTAGTTTTTGGTAATACTCCAGAGAATACTACCTTAGTCTTATCGCCGGATGGTAAGTAGATATAAGAATCTGCGTTCCAATTCAGACTGGTTTTGCCGTTTTCATTTCCTTCGTTTACTATACTAGCATATAAGTTCACACCACTTGCATGTGTCGTGTTGTTCTCAACCCACGCTTCTACGTGAATGTCATTTACTAGCTGAAAGAGTTTCGGGTGAATATCTTGGAATGTGAACAGTATACTAGAGGATATGGCGTGTTCATGTTGTTTCCATGAGTTCGCATCGTAAGCGCCCTCCCCAGACTTGGCTACAAATTCTATGTAGTCACTGTCGTAGGATTCAAAGGCTAGCCCTTCAAATTCTTCCGCGTCAAAAGCTCCTGAAGTAGGAGGGGCACACTCTCTAGCAAATATACCTAAGTTAAAGGTGGAATCATAATAATCTTTAATTGACTTGGCTGTAAACCCACTACAAGCTATACCTACTTCGTTTATCCATCCTTTAAAGCTAGAGCTGTCTCTTGTGCTATCGCTCTTGCCTAAAAATATGTCTGTTGTTTGGTAATCTTTAGTATCTCTAGTAAAGTTTTTTGATGTTGAAACACTCTTGCCGTTTACATAGAGTCTCAAAGCCCCAGATTGATAAGTTCCGAACACTTGGGTTGGGAAGTCATAAGAGGATGCTTTTTGATCTGATACGGCGTATACTGGGACAAATTTATTAGCAACTTTTTCGTCTGTTCTAATATAGTATCTACTTAGGCCATCAATACCCATGACAAATTGCGCTGGGTCATTCTTATGGCTAGAAAGAATGGTCACGTCCGCGGGGTTACCGCTTGGCACGACTTTCGCGTAAGCTGTAAACTCTTGTTTGCCGCAAGAGATACCGCTACCAAAATTAACATACCCGTCATCCCCAAGGTATAAAGATCTCTGTTGGGGGGATTCTATTCCTAAATGACTCTTAAGCGACCCGGCTTTAGACCAAGAAGCAGAGCCAACGGATGAATAAGAAGTTGCTCCGCCAGCGCTTCCAGCAGAACCTACACAGGTTCCTAAACTTACATCTCCATCACTGGTGCCGTCAGCCGCAGGAGCTACATCTATACAGCCTTCTGCATAATGATTATAGCACTCATCGGTTAAGAGGCCGCCCCATTCTCCGGGAGGATCATTCCATGTCCATTGTGCGGGGTCGTACGAGGCGCAGGTGTCAGTAGCTGTTGAGGAACTGCCACTAGCTAGCACGGCGGGTATTGTAACATTTCCTCCGTATACGCCACTACCTTCTAGACCTGCAAATAAAGCAAACCTATCTTTAATAGTCTTCTCTCGGCTACCTCTCCAGTAACCATACTCACGATTATGCTCTCCGCCTCTATAGGTACCGCTAGCGTATATTGACTTTTGGCCAACGTATCCGACTCTAGCGTGGATTACTAATCCAATATTTCCGTCTTGACTAGCCATGTCTTATTCTTTTATCTTTCGGTAGACAATAGTAATATTAGTAACTATAATTAGGTCCGCTTCCATAGTTCTCTCTCGGGAAATGCTTTCGCATCATTCTTGTAATTCCTTTTTCAACCTTTTCTGCCGCCATTCTACCAAGAGAATCTTTAGCTCCTTCAAGCATTTCAGCACCGTTGACTCTTACATTTATATTGATTTCGCCACCAACTTGAATATTGAATCCTCCAGAAAGAGCGTTGCCGAGTCTTGTGACTTGTCGTGAAAACTTATTAATAGAAGCGTCTAGTCCACTAAAGTCTAACGTATGAACAGTATTTCCCTGTGGTCCGTCCGACTCCTTAGCCCTTATGTGTCTGCCACCTTTACCCATACTATTTATTCTGCTCAGTAATGGCACACCGACGGCTCTAACCGCATTTCTTCTAACTACAAATTCGCCGGGTGTTAGCATGGCTGGAATGGTATCTGTACCGCTAGGAACAAACCTTCCTCTATTGGCATAAATTGGACCACCTTTCCACGGTCCCACCGGAGGTAGGGGTGGAACTGGGGGGGGTGGGCCTGTCAGGGCCAGTTTAATTTTGGCGATCTCTGCGGCAGTCTCTCCAATTTTAGCTGTTAATTTAACTAGACTCTCATCCAGCGCCTTAAAGGTAAAGTCTTTAGGAATAGCGGCTAAAGCTTTTGATACGCGGTCACTATCTATTATTATTGCATCAATCTCGTCGGCCGAGAAGCCAGCGCCAGTTAGGGTCGCCCTAGCTTGATCTTCAGCTGTTTCCGATGATATTTTTTGTTGATGAGCATAAGCTTTGATATATTCCGCAGTTGCTTGCGACATGTCAAGAGCATCGAAGCTAGTATACGCCGTGTCTGCGGCGTAACCGGCTGCCTCCATTGCCTTCAGCATCGACGCTCCTCCTCCTACCGCATCTACAGCCTCCTGCGTCGTTATTCCTGACTGTTGCATTGTTTCAAAAGCTTGTTGTAGTTTTGAAGTAGCTTCGTTGGTTATTCTAACAGCTTCTTTTCCGTGCTCCCCTCCTATTCGGCCTGCTTGTACTTCCGCCTGCTTTGCTATGCTTTTAAACATCTCCGTTGCTGCGGAACCCGTTTTGTTCCAAGTTATATCGCCCGGACTACCAGCTTCTGCCATCTCTTTCGTACTGGCGCTATTGAATGCGCCAATTCCGCTGAATGCGTGCGTGCCAGTTGATAATGCAGTATATGCAGATTGTACAAATTTTTGTCTTTGTACGAGTTTTAGTTGGTCTTTAGCTGCGGATAACCCCTTCATCCTCTCGTCTTTTTGTTCATCCGTCAGGGCGCCAATGTCTGTAACGCTTCCAAGCACATCGGTAGCTTTTTGTCTTTGTGCTTCTAGTTGTATTTTCTGCTTCTCCAGCGACTTTAGGTTCGACTCTTCTCTTTTTAATTCCCTCCCCATTAATATTTCTCTTAAATCGGTTAAGAATGTTTTATTCAATTTCTCAATAGCTTCTACTAAAGCAGTTTTATCTTCTTTTAGCCCCGCTAATAAGGCATCCTGAGCTACTAATCCTTCTGCTTGTATAGTTTTCATCTGTTCGATTAGCTCATCTTCTTTGCTAGTAGACTCCATGATACCTTTTGTCTCGTCAGCAGTCAGGCTTCTTCCCATGACTTTTTCAAGCTCTTGTACTTCAAACTCTTTCTTAAGTTCTCCCCCTGTCTTGCCTCCAAACGCGGCGAGACTTATATTTTCAAACCTATCCAAGAATGCGCCTACTGCCCCTCTGTCAGATTCACGAACGGCTCCTAAATCTCCAGCCTGAATAGCTCTGAACCCAGCTGCCATTCCTTGAATTTGAGTAGCTCTTCCTGCGTCATCAGCAAACGCAAAATCACTCAAAACTCCACGTTTGACTTTTCTAGACTCCTGCTCTTTAACAAGAGCTATCTGAACGCCTGTCAGTCTTTCTTGGACATTGGTGTAAGCCTTAAGAGCTTGCTTTGTTTGTTCTGTTTGCTCCTTAAGTTTTTTGTATTCTAGTCGGGCGGCCTTTATCTCTGTGGTCATTTCCGCTGTAACGGGACCCGCTGCTCCTGCCGCTTTTACTAAGTCTTCTAATTTTTTATTAGAATTGTTTAGCATTCTCTTTTGTGTAATGTATAAAGCCCCAAGCTCCCTTGCTCCCATGCTACTAGCCGCCACGCCTGTTGTAGCTCCAGTAATAGGATTTCGTCCCTGCACTCCTGCAAGCCCCGCCGCTTTTACGGCTTGGAACCTCTGTTCATAATCAGCCGGTGTGAGTTCTTCCCCTCTTACCCCTGCTAATCTTTTTTTGTTCTCAAATTCCATACCTGCTCTCGCCTGTCTGTTACTCCTTATGTCTGAGTTAAGCTTGCTCAACTGAGCGTAAGCGGCTCCAAGCATTTTACTATATTTATCAAAGGCCGCCATGGATCGCTGCACGGTCTCTGCAAACTGATCTATATCAGCTGTCATCTCAGCCATGATAGCTTCTTGATTTGCAGCGAATGCTGCTCCAATACTTTCACCTTCAGCCCCTGCTGTCATGGCGTTTATTTGAGATTCGAGTTTTACTTTTAGGAACTCTGGAATAGAATCAAAATCCGCCGCTCCTAATTTCTCTTTTATTAGATCCATCATTTTTTGGCCGGGATCTGCTCCGCCTTCAAAATCAAGAGCATTTAAATCACCAGCAAGTTCAGTCATTGCCGCTGGCAAGACACTCATTAATTTAGCGCTACCTATAAACTCTTGCGATATTTTTGCACCCATTGGACCCAAAGAGTTCGTAACCATTTGCGCAGTATTTGCTAATTGTGCCCATTGCTCATCGCTGCTTATAGCCATAATAGACTCTCTAGTAAACTGAGAGGCTAAGGCTGGAACGTTTGCTGCACCATAGCCTCCGGCTGTTTGGCCTGCTATGTTAGCAAATCTAGATTCAAATTGAGCAAGAACTGGACCAAGAGAGGCTATTCCTAGAAGTACATCCATACTTGCTAATAGGGCGGATGTGGTTTTTTTATGCGCTTCTTCATATTCTTTACTTGCTATAACAATTTTACGAGTTATTTCTACTTGCTCGTCTTGTTTTTGTAGTAATGCTTCAAGTGAGGTCCCCATTAACCTTGCCAAGTCTGAAGCTTTTTCAAAGCCTCCAAGTTTGTTTATAGTAGCTACTCTTGCGGATGCTTTATCTGCTGCAATATCTCCACCCACCCATTTTCCACTTGCGTCCAAAGATCCTGCGGGCTTCATCTCTTGCACACTTTCGAATGTGGCCGCATCTACTATTTTTGGTATCATTTCTATCATTTGCCGATGAGCTTTTGACCATTCCTCTTCAGCCATTGCGATAATTTCATTATCGGTTCCCCAAAAGCCTTCCATACCAATATGTTCTAATCCTAGTCCTAAGTTGCCAGTCGCTTTATCAACTGATATTTGTTTCGATCTTGCTGCCATTGTGTCAAAGGCTCCATTAACAGTGTCTGCCGCCGTACTAACGGAAACAATGCCTTGTTCAAACCCCTGTAGAACATGCGAAACTCGGGTCATTTCTTCGGAAAACTTGAACCGTTCAAACTCAGCCCTCATATCATTCATAGCGTCAACTATTGTCGCGGCAATATATATTAACTCACCGATAATAAGAACTGCGTAAGCAATCTGCCCGTAGACCGGCGCAACGTTTACTCCTGCCACGCTAGCGGCGAATGTTGCAATATGCACTCCTGCTGCTCTTATCATTCCGTGAGTAGCGGCAACTTCCATAGCGGCCTCTCCACCTGCCGCCGCCATCGTAGCCACCATAGTACCTGTCATATCCTCCCATTCTGCTCCCGCTCTCATTTGAGTATCGGCCGCTGCTCGCGTTGATTTTCCCCACTCTTCAAAAGCGAGATCCCCTGCTAGCGCAAGCCAAAGGAATGGATTCTTTACCGCTCCCACTGCTGTTGCTCTTACTCCTGCACCCAGAGTCCTTACTGCGCCTCCTATCCTCGCGCCAGCTGCGGCCCTAGCGCCGAATTTAGCAGCATTGGATGCGCTTTGTGCGGCGCTATTCTGCATAGTTGTTATAAACGCCTTTAGGTCTTTTGCGGTTACCGCTCCACCCATCCCTGTACCTTGGATTCCCTGCAAACCCGCGAGGGCTTTTTGCCCGACGCCTTTGGCTAATGCGGCATATTTCTTTGCTAAGCCTGAGTTTTGCTGCATCAAAGTCTTCTGTTGTGCAATAAATTTCTTCAGGTCGCTCAAGGTTACTGCACGAACCCCCTTAGAACTCATTTTCCCTGTTCCAGTAATCTGGCCCTGTAGACCCGAAGCTGAGAGCCGCTTCAATCCGGGACCGTGCTTTGGCGATTTACCTAAAAGTTTTAGAGCTTGCGTTAAATTCTTTCGGTTAGCCATTGCTTTATTTGCAAAGTTATTACCCATCTGAACAGTCTGCTTCATGCTGCTCATGCCTTTAGTTAGAAGATGAGTAGCTCGTCGCTGTTGCTCTAGAGCGTTCACCATTCTTCTTGAACTTCCGGCAGCTAACTTGGCAAAACGAGCCTGACCTTTTACCGTATTTGCACCTATAGAGGCCCTTATGTTTCTACCCGCACTCATAATAGGTCTGACGCCTTTTATTACTGCACCACCAACTGCTGATCCTCCCGCTATAGATAAAAAATTACTAAACATACTGCTTACAGCTGGGGCAACCATTCTAGACAAAGCTCCCGTCATACCCGTAAACATGTTTGACATTGCGCCCAACATGCCGGTAGATTGTAGAACGCTAAGAGCTACACTCGCAGAATAAACCCAACTAACAAAAGTAGTCAGTCCACCTATAACTTTATGGATAGTTTCATTTTCTATACCCATTGAGGTTACTACAGTATCTAAAGCAGACCCAAAGAACTGCACCATAGAATAAGCAATGAGCGACGACTGAGCCATTCGACCCATGCCAGAGACAACGGTACCAAGACTAGCCTTTAAGCTTATAGAAGATTTTTTAGTCGTGGTAGATAATTTATTAAGAGATTGAGAAGCTGCATTTGCCGCCCCTCCTATTCCGCCTCCGCCACCGCCACCCATCAGTATCATCATCAGCATGCTCAGCGGGTTTCCGCCAACATTCATTTTTAAACGGTTTTTGTTACCGCCGACAACACCGCCTGTTGCGTAGCCGTTTATTTGATGGAGTTTGTCATACCCCATAGATTGAGCAGACTTTTTATTGACTACAAACTCGCCGGGAGTCAGAAGCGCGGGGATACTATCAGTACCCTGAGAAGTAATGACTCCGCCACTGGCCTTCCGCTCAACATCTGTTCTTACACCGGGAGTCATGACATTAAGGCGACCTATACCCTTAGTATTGTCTTCCGCAGTCCAGCCTGATGTGAGAGTTTCTGACTTAATTCTATGGCGAAGTAATTTAGTGAATACTTCTTTCTGACTCCACGCCCCCTTTTTCGCTTCGTATACACCGCTACCTTTTACGAAATCAATTGGGTAATTAGCAACTCCGTGTCTTGCTAATGGCGCCTTCTTTCCGCCTAGATGCTTACCTACAGCCTTTTCCCAAAGAAGTCCAGTTGAATCTTTGGTAGGGTCTTCCACAACCCTCATTCTTCCTGATTTATCGCGTTTCATTACTCTTTCATAAGGAACCTTAACAGACTTAATAAAAGATTGTATTATGTCTCCTATGTTAAACTTTTGGTTAGCTACGTTAGGTTTGCCTCTCAAGTTTTTTATGTCGGTTTTGGTTTTTCCCGTAACAATACGCTGGCTAATATCACTTGTCTGTCCAGACAACTGCTGTCCAGTATACTCAACCCTGCCGCCTTTAGCGTATTTATTTATACTTTCAAGATTGCCAGCGCCATAAGCTTGCACCGCACTTTTACGAATAACAAATTCACCCGGCGATAATCTTGCCGGAACAGTATCTCCAGTTCCAGTTCCCGGAACTATACCACCTCTAGCAAAACCCGGAGCAGGCGCCCCCATACCCTGAGTAGAAATACCTCTTCTAATCCCACCTAAAGCGCCTCCTAATGCACCTATACCTCTAATAGCAAATACCGCTGTTAGCATAGGTATAAGAGGGCCTAGAGCTGTAACTAAATTAGTAATACCTGTTGTTATTGCTAAAGCGCCATCTAACATAATCTTAAAAGCAGTAGATTCACTAATAACACGAAATAGCTCTTTTACTTCTTCTTTAAGCTTAGTTATTTTAACGGCGAATGTGTCCTGAGCCTTAGCGGCATCTCTCGCGAGACTTCCGGTACCATGTATTGCTACGTTAAGAGCTTCTTGTGTTACTTTAAATTCTTGAATTAAAGGAATAACTTTAGAAACCTGACGAAAACCACCAAGCTGTTCAATAATCTGAGAATATCTAATATCTCTAGGGTCTAAAGTCTTAAGAGCTACATGTAATCTTTTTACAGCCTCAAGTGGGCCAACAAAGTGACCATCTAAATCCTGAAGTTCTACGCCAAACTGTCTCAAGAATTTAATAGTTCCGGGACGCTGCATACGAGTAAAAATAGTA
>Ga0310122_10002178_pt1 | contig 12496 bp, 11 predicted proteins | sample CB6_Bottom_1051__FD_203503 | JGI IMG/M metagenome (GOLD analysis project Ga0310122, IMG submission 203503) | Marine microbial communities from Western Arctic Ocean, Canada - CB6_Bottom_1051 | ecosystem: Environmental > Aquatic > Marine > Oceanic | place: Canada: Western Arctic Ocean | collected...
AATCAGCGGCACGTTGAGGACGGCGTACTTGCCCCACGTGCTCCGATGTAGCTGGAACAGCCGCACACCGCGGAGCAGACTGTCGAGAATGGCCCGTGATGACAACAGCAGACCGCCCAAGACCAGAAGCACATAGCACGAGGTCGTCGCGACCATGGCTTCCAGAGACCACGGCAAGAGACTACGTAGGAACTCTACTTCGCTTAATGTAGACGACGAAAATCTTCATCGTCAAAGGCTGCTGCCAATACGACAAGCCAACGAAATAGAAGCCGTGTGCGATGGACAATGTCACGATGAACGACGACAGGAGGAGCGTGATCGCGACCTTCGACGTGACAGCGCCGAACCGGTTGGCAATCAGCAGAAGAATGGTAAATATGACACCCAGCGACGCCGTGACCAGGGCGATGTGCGCGAGAACGAACTCCACGCCGAGGCCATGCGTGTCCTGAAGCAGTATGCTCGCAGCAGTGGCAATGATCAGGATAGAGAGGCCGATACGCACGCACAAGAGCCGAGACGCCTCTGATATCAAATGGAGTGCATGGGTGATCATGGCTTCCGGCACCGACCGATACACACATCAGACGATAGCAGATATTCGCTCTCACTCAACACTGCCAGTCGACCCCGCCAACGCGTCTCGCGCCCCAGTCGAGCTGCGGACGCCGGCGAGGGGGCCTCGTGCGCGACCAGGCTCGGTGCGATTCCCCGTCGAGATCGAAAATCTCAAACACTCGACGGCCGAACCGCCGGATCATCTCGACGCGACGGTCGCCGTCGGATGTGCCATTCGAAGCACTCGTTCCCTCGGTCCAACCTCTTCGTCACCTCGGACGAGAGAAATCGATCATGCACAGAGAGCGCACCCTCCCACAGACCGTTGAGCGCGTCGAAGACACTCGGTGATATCGGATCGGTGTCACGCATGAGTCGCCAGCTGTGTTGCCGTACCACAACCTCATCGCCTGACACGTCAGCACGCATGGCATCGCCGTGGCCATGGCCAAGGGCGACCATATACGCCCCGAAGCCGGCCACGTCTCTGTCCTGAATATCCAGCAGCGCCGCCGTCTCGGCGTAGTATTGCATGCCGATCAGGCGTCCTGTCGTGCGCCCCAGATCCGCGGCTGCCTCTGGCCCAAAGAGCGTGACCATTTCCGGCAGGAGGTTGCGGACATACTGCATCGCGTAGTTCCGGAGCGCCTTCCGTACACGGTCCTCCGGCCAATCGGTGTCGTCCAGTGTGGGCATGGCGCCGAGATCGAACTCCGGCGACTCTTCCTCAGGGGCGAAACGCAGCCGTTCCTCCGGCGCCAGGTCATGGTCATACTCGTAGAAGTATCCCTCGAGGCCGGGCTGACCATCGGTCGTTTGCATGGTGCACACAAAGCCCAAGCGTGGGTTGCCCAAGGTCACGCCGTTATGCGAATGCCACCCCCGCATCATCGCTTGCGAGACCGTCGTCGGGATGCCGCAGATCGCTGTGCCATCCCATATCCACCGTGGTGGCGGATACCGCACCCAGGCCTTGCGGTCGCTCTCGTATCCGTACTGCACCCCGACATCCCCGAGGTAGTTCGAGAGGTAGTGATATTGCGCACACGCCACCGCGTCCGGCAAGCCGTCGAGCCCTAGCTTCTTCAGGCCCGGCAGCAAGGTCGCCTGCTGCTGCCGGCGAAACAGGCGAAACACCAGCTCGGTCGCATCCGCCGCTCCTCGGGTCATGACCGTTCGCAGAATGATCCCAGTGAGGTAACGATGGTAGAGGTTCTCCACCGCCTTGTACGCCCGCACCGTTCCGCTGTCCATCAGGTTCCCCTTTCATTTGACGTCACTCGATGCGCTACACTTCCTTGTAGTCTCGGCGGTGTTCCGCCGCGTGCGCGGATCGCAGCTGTCAACATCAACGCAACCACGGAGACAGTCCCCTGGCTCAGTCGGAACCATATCCCGAGGACGAAGGACGGGAAGAGCCCGTGGTCGAGCCGTCCCCCGATCTCCTCTCGCCCCGCCAGGCGCATGACAGCGAGCGCCGCCCGCGGCGTTCGGCGCTGTGGTCCCGGGCTGGCGAGGATCTCATGGCGGGGCTGAAGACCTTTGCCTCGGTGGCTGTCTACACCACGTTGATCATCACCTTCGGGTTTCAGGTGGCACGGGTCGAGGGCCGGAGTATGGAGCCGACGCTTGCCGACCAGGACCGGTTGATCGTGAACAAGGCCCTCTATCGTTTCGTGCGTGTACCGGAACCTGGCGAGATCGTTATGTTGCGCTATCCCAAGGACCCGGACAAGGTCTATGTGAAGCGCATCATCGCCATGGAAGGCGACACGGTCCTGATCGAGGACGGCCGGGTGTATGTCAACCAGGTCCTCCTGCCTGACGAGTATGTGGCGCCGCACTTCCGGAGCCATGGGAACCATGGCCCGGTCGTGGTGGAAGCCGCCCACTACTTCGTGATGGGGGACCACCGGAACAACAGCCTGGACAGCCGGGACTGGGGTCTGGTACCAGAAAAGTATGTCATCGGGAAAGTCCAGCTCCGCTGGTGGCCGCTGACAAGCGCCACCATCTTCTAGTGAGGAGATGTCTAGCCCAGCTTCTTGTGGTGATAGCGGAACTGGTCGTAGGTCAGGCCGAGCAGACGCGCGGCCGCCGCCTGGTTTCCCTGCGCCTGATGCATAGCATCGCGAATCAACTCCTGGCCGTAGGCCTCGATCTGCTCGCGAAACGTGCCGTCGCGCCGTGTGGCGGCCTCGGGGGGCAGCAAGCCGATGTCCTCGGGGGTGATCTCGTTGGTGGTGTCGCGATAGGCCGCACGCTCGATGATGTTCTTCAACTCGCGTACGTTGCCGGGGAAGCGATAGGCGAGCAGCTCCGCGATGGCGATAGCTGACAGCGTCTTGCCGCGAAACGCCGGGATCTCGCGCGCGAACTCCTCCAGAAAGTGTCCGGCCAGTACCGCGATGTCGCCCTCGCGCTCGCGGAGCGGCGGCACCTGGATGACCTCGAAGCTGAGCCGGTCGTAGAGGTCGGGAAGGAAGTCGCCCGCCTCGATCTTCTCGCTCAGATCTGAGTTGGTGGCGGCCATGATGCGCGCACTGGTCCGCAGCTCGGCGGTACCGCCGACACGTGTAAATGTGCCGTACTCCACGACGCGCAGGATCTTGCGCTGGAAGGCGAGCGACATGTGCCCGATCTCGTCCAGAAACAGCGTGCCGCCATCCGCGAGCTCGAACTTCCCGCGCGCCAGCGTGTCCGCGCCAGTGAACGCGCCCTTCTCGTGACCAAACAGCTCCGTCTCGAGCAGCGTGTCGGAGAGCGCCGCGCAGTTCACGGTGATCATCGGCCGCCCAGCGCGCCCGGAGGAAAAGTGGATCGCCTTGGCGATCTGCTCCTTACCCGTGCCGCGCTCGCCGACGATCAGCACGGGCCGTGACACGTCGGCGATGCTCCGTATTTGATCGATCAGCCGGCGCATCTGAGGCGAGTCGCCGACGATCTTGAAGCGCGCCTGGATCGAGTCGCGCAGCACGGCGTTGTGCTGGTCAAGCAGGCGGTTGCGGGCGATGACCTCGAGCAACCCCCGCAGCTTGCCGACCAGCGTCGCGACGCGCTCGCGCAGGTGCGCGCCGCGGACCAGAAAGTCGGTGGCTCCGGCGCGGACGGCCTGTGCCGCCTCCGCGACACCGCCACTCGCGGCGGTGACCACCAGCGGGGCGTTGGCATCGAGCGCGCGGATGCGCGGAATCAGCGTCGTGTCGGCACGGACGCCATCACCCAGGACCTCGGGCACGATCACCAGATGGTCGCGCTCCCGGTCAGCGATCAGACGGAACAGCTCCGCGCTCGAAGACAGCAGATGCACGTCCCAATCAGCCGCAGCCTCGGCTCGAAAGGCGCGGCGCAGGTCGCCGAAGTCCTCCTGTGGTGGCTCCAGAATCGCGATCGAGACCGGCACGGCGCCATGCTACCACTGAATGTGGCCATTTCGACCATGTCGAATGGTGTAGAACACCATGTTGAGTCGCTTGGACCGGGTCTCTTTCCCTGTTCGCCCTGGCCCCAAGGTAGCGTGGGGCGGGGAGAATTGGCGATGCAAGCGAGCGAGGCACAGCGCCGTCGGCGAATCACCGTGGCCATCTCGGCGTCGGTCGTCGTGAGTCTGTGTCCGCTCTTGGCACACGCCCAGACTGGCTCGCGCCCAGACGAGTGGCGCTTTTACGGCGGTGGCCCGGGACACACCAAGTATTCGCCCCTCGATCAGATTACCCGAGAGAACGTCGACCAGCTCCGCGTTGCCTGGACCTGGACATCGGTCGACGAGACGTTGCGCGCCAATAACCCGATCATTCGGGACGGGCGGACCTTCCGTACCTACGCCCACGAGGTCACCCCGTTGCTTGTCGACGGCGTGCTCTACACCACGACGAACCTGGGACAGGCCGCCGCGATCGAACCGACGACCGGCGACACGCTCTGGAGCTACGACCCGGGACTGTATCTGGAAGGCCGCCCGGCGGTGCATGGGTTCCCGACGCGCGGGCTTGCCTACTGGACCGACGGCGACGCCGCGCGGCTGTTCTATGCTGGCGGGCGGACCTATCTCGTCTCGGTCGATGCCACAACCGGTGAGCCGGATCTCGACTTCGGCCGTGGCGGGCGTGTCGACCTCAAGCGGGGGCTCGGTCGCACGATTGACCCCAGCCAGTACGCGGTCAGCTCCCCGCCGGTCGTGGTCGGCACCACGGTAGTGGTCGGCTCAGCGATGACCGAGGGGACCGGCCGACAGGAGGCTCCGCCGGGCCACGTGCGCGGATACGACGTCCGCACCGGCGAGTTGAAATGGAGCTTCCACACGATTCCGCAGCCGGGTGAGCTCGGCAACGAGACCTGGGGCAACGAGTCGTGGAAGGTCGCCGGCGGGGCCAACGTCTGGTCGAACATGAGCGCCGACCTGGAACTGGGATACGTCTATCTGCCAGTCGGTTCGCCCGTGACCGACTACTACGGCGGGCACCGGCCGGGCGACAACCTGTTCGCCAACTCGTTGGTCTGTCTCGACGCCGCCACCGGCGAACGGGTGTGGCACTTCCAGTTCGTCCACCACACGGTGTGGGACTACGACCTGCCGGCGGCGCCGAACCTGATCGACATCACGGTCGACGGGCGCCAGATCAAGGCAGTCGTTCAGATTACCAAGCAGGGGTTCACCTTCGTGTTCGACCGAGCGACCGGCGGGCCGGTCTGGCCGATCGAGGAGCGCGCGGTGCCTCAGTCGACGGTGCCGGGTGAACGGACCTCGCCGACGCAGCCCTTCCCCACAAAGCCGCCGGTCTATCTGACCAATGGTTCGCTCGAAGCGGATCTGATCGATTTCACCGAGGAGCTACGGGCGGAGGCGCTGGAGATCTATGGCCAGCACACCGCCGGGCCGCTGTACACGCCCCGGCACTCGGTGGCAACATCATACGTCCCGGCTGGAGCGGGGGAGCCAACTGGTGGGGAGCGGCGTTCGACCCGGAGACCGCGCGGCTCTATGTCCCGAGCTGGGCGCACTTCTCGTTCGTCGTGATGGAGCCGGGCGACCCCGCTCGCTCCGATCTGACGATCCGCCCGCGGGTGAGTAACCTGCCTGGCCCCCAGGGGCTGCCGCTCTTCAAGCCGCCCTACTCGCAACTGGTCGCCCTGGACATGAATGCGGGGGAGGCCTTGTGGAGCGTGCCGCTGGGCGACGGGCCGCGCGACCACGAAGCGCTCCGTGGCCTCGACCTGGCGCCGCTCGGTAACTACGACAAGAGCGGCGGTCCACTGCTGACGAAGACGCTGCTCTTGATCGGCCAGGGCATCGAGGCGCACACGCTCCGCGCTTTCGACAAGGACACGGGGTACGAGGTGTTCGAGATGGAGCTGCCGGCGCGGTCTTCTTCGGCCCCGATCATCTACTTGGCGGGCGGCACACAGTACATCGTGCTGGCGGTCGGCGGCGGAGACGCCACCGAGCAATTGATCGCGCTTGCGCTTCCCCCGTCTCGGCCTTAAGGTCCGCGCAAGAACAACTCTCTCCTTGAGACCCGCTCATCAGTTCCACGGTCACCTGTCCACCGCATTTTGCTGCGAGTGGGTCGAGGCGCGGGAACGGACCGACAATCGCAGAGATCATGTTTGAACCGATTCGTCGATTTCGATACTCTGGATCGGTTTGGGACGTGTCCCTCGGGTCATCCTCTTGGTGAATCACTATGCGGTGGGTCGTTTACACGGTTCTCGGAGCGGTTTTTTGGGCACACTATGGCATCGCCGCCAAGTTCTCGAGCCTCGGCTATGAGCACGCGTCCGAGCTCACCTTCTTCTGGGTGTGCCTCGTGTACGGGCTCGGCGGAACGCTCATCGCGCTTGTGCTGAGCAAGGCTCACGACAGTACGGACACGGTGTTTCCTGTTCGATCCAAAGGCTGGGCCGCCATGGCGGGGCTGGTGGGCGCGGGCGGGGCCGTCTGCGTGATCAGCGCCATGCAGACGGGCAATCCGCTCTATGTCATGCCGCTCGTCTTTGGTCCTGCCCAGGCGTTCAACGTGCTGTTCACGAAGATGCTCCAAGGCTTCAAGAACAGGCCGAACGCGCGGTTCTGGTTCGGGCTCGCCGGGTTGATCGTCTTCTCGATCCTGGTTCAGGGATTGAAGTCGGGCGCGGGCGTCGAGGGGCTCGAGGGAGGATCGTGGCTGGTGTGGGCACTGCTCGCGGCAGCCTGCTGGGGCATGTACGGGGTGGCCTCGCGGCTTGCCGTGATGCACTCGGCCAAGGCGTCGGGAGGGCACGGCTCCCACCACAAGGTGCTGCTTGGCGTGTCACTCGTCTACGCGGCGTTCGGGGTCGGAGTGTGGGTCTTTGGAGCGCTCGGGCTGACAGGTGCGATCACCAGCGAGGCGCTCTTTCAAACCAGCGACGGCGTTGTCTTTGGACTCCTGACCGGTGTCGCCGGCATGGGGGGCGCGGCGCTCATCATCCCCGCCAACTCGGTCCATGGCAGCCCAGGCCCCATCGTCGTCATGGCGATCGTCTTCATGGTTGCGGCCGCTGTGAACGCCGTCGCGACATCCGTCTGGGAATCGGTGTATCTGGACATTGCGCCCAACCTGACGGCCCCCTTCTTGCTCAGTCTCGTCGGACTCGCGGCTAGTGGACTCGTCTTCTCGCTCAACAGCCCGAACAAACCGCCCAAACCGGCCGCGCTGCCCTCGTGAGAGCGTGTGGCCCCCCGGGTTGTGGCAAGGTAACCATGGCGGGATGAGTGACTCCTGGACTCACGAGACCGAGCGCTATCGTTACGCCATTCGCGAGGACATCCCAGCCTTCATCGAGATGCTGTCCGACCCCGAGGTCGGTCGGTGGCTCTGGTTCACGCCAATTCCCCCCGACGGAGTAGAGCAGTACTTCGGTCCGCTCCTCGACCGACAGGCCACCGAACGTGCGGCCGGGGAGATGCCACGCACGGCGGTGTTCACCGTCGAGGATCTCCATGGTGAGTTCCTGGGCCAGGGCGCAGTCGTCGCCGTCGAGGCGAGTCCACACGGTTGTGAGATCGGCTTTCAGCTCAGGCGCACCGCCTGGAGACGCGGCGTCGGCATGCGTCTGGGTCGGTTCCTCTGCGCCTACGTCATCGAGCTCTGCAATGCCTACCGCATCGAGGGCGGGTGTCTCGACGGCAACACACGATCGGCGGCCCTACTCCGTAAGCTCGGGCTTCAGCTGGAGGGCACGCGGCCCGGCTACCGCGTCAAGGCGGGCGTTCGGCACACCGAGCTGTGCTTCGGCAGCGAGGTGCACCGGCTCGACACGGCGGTGTTTCGGAGGGTGGCAACGGTGACCGGGTTGCGGCGCCCCTAGGTTTGAGTATCGAGCCCGGGAACGAAGTCCGAGTTGTGCAGAATATATGCCTCCACCCCTGACGAACCAAGAGCTCGCGATCATGCAGGTCATCTGGGATCGCGATCGGTGACAGTGCGTGACGTCTACGAGACTGGACGTGCGGCAATGACGCGGCTGTGTCTGGCGGTTGTTCCCCGCGGAGGCGTGGCACCTGCCATCATGGTCGTACTCTGTGTGGTGGCCGGACTCGAAGCCCAGCAGCAACAGCAGCGGGTGGAGCGTGTGGACGTGTCCCGCGTGCTGATTGACGTACGGGTGATCGACGGCACCGGTCGACCGATCCTCGGTCTTGAACCCGATGATTTTCACGTCCGTATCGGCGGCCAGCCGGTGCTCGTCGAGTCTGCGCTATGGGTGGGTGGTGCGGCACCGCGGAGTGGGCCCATCCCGTCGACGGTGCTCGCCGACAGACCCGAGGCCGCGCCGGCGGCACCGTCCCAGCTGGTCGTGTTCTTGGTGCAGAAGAGCCTCGAGCACGATCGCCTGATCGGGCTCCTCCGGATACTCCAGGAGAGCGAACGACTGCTGTCAGGGCTGACACCGGGAGACCGGGTTGCGGTCCTGTCCTTCGATTCCCACCTCAAGATCTGGCTCGACTTCACGGGTGACCTCGATCGCGTCCGGACGGTGCTCGCCGACGAGGTCATGTTCCGGAAGCCCGCCGCAATCGCACCGGGGCGTGGGCTTTCATTGGTCTCCCGACTCAGCCAGGAGGTCGGGAGGAAGACCTATGCCATCGAGGACGCGTTGCGTCTGCTTGGGGAGGCGCTCGAGTCGTTACCGGGACCGAAGTCGGTCGTCTTGATTGGATACGGTTTCGGCCCGGCTATGCCGAGTATCACGGTCACCTCGGTGCTGGACGAGAGCTACGCAGAGGCGCGGGCGGCGCTGCACGCGGCGCGGGCGGCGGTGTTCTCTCTCGACGTCACCGACGCCGACGTGCACACGTTTGAGCTAGGTCTGGAGACGGTCGCGGTCGAGACCGGAGGGTTCTTTGCTCGCACGCACCTGAACGCGAGAGGTGCGATGGACCGGGTCGGTCACGCCCTCGCGGGACACTACGTACTGTTCACGGAGCCACCGGACGTCGAACCCGGCACCCATCGCATCGAGGTCGAGCTGCTCCGCCAGGAGGGTATCGTCTTGGCGCGCAGCAGCTATGTGGAGTGACGGCGTCGCAGATCCAGTCTGGTGGTTGGGTGGGCCTCAGCGCGTGACCTCGACCATCACATTTTCGTAGCTGAAATGAGACCCGTCGCTCGCAACCGCACGGAGCACATAGGCTCCTGGCTCCTGAAAGGCCACGTCGATCTCCCATCTGTTGTCGGGAGGTGGCTCGGGCAAGATGTAGGGAGGTGACCACGGGGAGTTCGCCCACGCGCGCGAGTCGATCCACGCCTTCTGCTGTTCGGGCTCGAAGGTCACGTGACGTGCCGGGCCGCGATAGACGATCCATGTCAGCCGCAAGCCAGGGGCGCCGCTGACCACAGACGATCCGACCCCGCGGGTGCTGTATAACTGGTCCAGAGTCGTCGGGACTCGGCTGCGTTCCGACCTGGGGGGGAAGTTGTCCGGGTCGTCGGCGAAGGCGACCAGCCTCACCGGCTCTCCAATCTTGACGCGGCGATCCATCTCCCCCTCCACCTCGAGCTCCGGGGGGAGATTGGTTCGGAGACGGTCGTTGAGGCTGCCGAAGGCGCCACCGACCTCGGTGGACATCACCTGCGGGTCCATCCGATAGTCGGCCCTGAGTGACGCATAGACCCGGTTCTTTCGTCCATGCGTCGTCAGCGTCCAGACCAGCTCCTGTTCGCCGAACTCCGGCGGCACCTGAATCGTGAAGAGGAACGGATTGCGTCGCGGGTAGAAATGCGTCGGCTGCCCCTGGTCGATCTCCGACGGCGTCACCGCGTCCAGCTCGATGTCGTTGAGCGCCCCCGGCGCGATGTACGCAAAGTAGTTGTCTGGACCGAACGGCACGTCGAACTCTTCCTCCCAGTTCGAGTTCATGTAGCCGAACCATAATGTGAACGACCCGTCGTCGTTGGGCCACCAGCCCTCGAAGGCGGGATGGATGCTTTGGCCGTTCAGGTACATGAATCGGGTCTGAGCGCCTGCGTTCTGCGACACACACAGCACCACCAGCGCTACGAGGAGAGCGAGCAGTCGTCGCCCGGTGCGTCTGGATACGAGGGCGCCGTCCTGCCTCATGGTTGCGCGCCTTCCTCGGTCGTCGTGGTTTCCTCGGTCAGCACCGGGGCCCAGCACAGCGGACACCCGACATCGTAGTTGTTCCGGCTCTTCATCTTGGCTCGTCGCTCGGCCATTTCAGCCTGGAACTGCTCTTCGGTGAGCTCCACCGAATAGCCCAGGTCGATGAACATGTTGGCGACCGACCGCCGACCGCCTCCCGCCCAGTTTCTGTTGTCCGCGACGTTCTTGTTGGCCGCCGTCGTATCGAGGAAGCCAATGACGTGCACGATGGTGCCTTTGGGCAGCAGCGGCGCGGCATCGTCCTCATACACATACTGCCGGACCCAGTTGTGGTCGTACCCCACGCAGTTGAGCGTGAAGTGGTTCGAGCCCCAGATCGCCTCGATACACATCCGCGTACCTGGTGCGTGGAGATGTGGCTCGAAGGCGACGATCTTGGTGTGTTGTTCCAGCACGGCGAATGCATGGAATTCCTGACCGGCTCTATCGGCGATGACGTCGATGTCGGTGCCGTTGCCAAGCCGCACGCGGGCACGGTTGGCGTATTCAGGCTCGTACCCCTTGGGGTGGAAGACGAAGCCGAACTCAAGATGCGCCGTGGTCTCCTGGATGCCATTCGGGTGAATATGGCTCGCACCGAGATGGAGAGCCGAGTTGGCCTGCAGGAGTGTCCCGAACTTTTCAGGGAAGATGTCTGCGTTGCGCCCCACCTCGTGAATGGGAAAGCGCGTGCGGGTGTCACTGATGATCTCTGTCCCATCCTCGTTCAGGACCCCTGCGGAATAGGTCATGTGGTGAAAGACGTAGCGTCCGCCCACGGTACTGGAGACGGTATCCGACGCGATGTTATTGATCTCACGGACCTCCACCGCCTTCACATACCGGCCCTCGGTGAGGCCCGTCGGCACGAGGCCAATGTCACCCCACCGGTCGGGGCCAATAGCGGGCACGATCATTTCTCGCGATCGGAGCACCAGGTCCGGCTCGCCGATCGTCCACTCGTCGGTCTGTGCGAACTGACGTGGCGGAGGCATGTCGGACGGGTCGCCTCGAGGAGCGCCGTTGTCCACCCATGCCTGGATCGTGGCCAGTTCCTCGTCGCTGAGGGAGGGATCGTCCTTGAATTTGAGAATCCCCAGGTCCTTCTCGACGAAGAACGGCGGCATGGCGCCCATCCGGTCCCGAATGGAGGTCCGCAGCTTGATCGACCGCGCCCAGGGTCTGACCTCCTGAAACGTAGTGAGCGACATCGGTGCGCCGCCGTTGGGGTTGTGGCAGCCCTGGCAACTCCGTTGCAGGATGGGCGCGATGTCCTTGGAGAATGTCACCTCCTGCGGATCGATGCCGAAATCCGCCGCTGCATACAGATGTACATCGGGGTGGGGGTCACTACCGGCGAGCGATTGAGCCGCTGCCGCCGCAGGCATCATCAGAAGAGCCGAAATCGCACCGGCGAACAGTCTGGTGTTCATTACATATTCCTCAAGGGGGCCCCAATGCCACTGCACCCAAACCTACTACTCGCACGGTATGTCAACAGGCCGTAAGGGTCAAGCGCCACGCGTCGTCTTTTTCTGGACTTGACCTCCGGCCCTTTGTGGGAGCATTCTCGGTACGACGGGTTCGGTCGCGGGTCATACGCCTCGACCCCGGGCTCATGTGCCTGTCGACGAGGGTGTCGAGCGGCTCGGCGTTGATCGCGACCGACGATCAGAGGCCCCTCATATCGTCTGTCGCCGGCGAGAATAGCGGAACAGCCCACACCTCCCGACGGCCGTCCTGTCAGAAAGACTAGGCAATGACACTCGCGACGAGAATCATGGTCCCGGCGCTTGTGTGCGTGACCCTCGCATCGATCGCCCCGACCCTGGTGGCCTTCTCACTGCTCAGCTCGCGCTGGCCGCCCGACGAGATCGTCATGGAGGTGCAGCTCGGGAGCGCGAGTGGGCTCATCGATGGGTCTGCCAGCTGGGACGCCTGCGGGCTCGACGCGTTGGACGAATGGAACCAGCACCTCGGCGGCACCGGTGTGAGCCTCAGAGCGGTCCTGGCCTCCACGCAGACGCCCGCTTCCGGTGACTCCATCAATAGCGTCGCCTTTTCCGACGATATCTTCGGCACGCCATTCGGCGAACAGGTCCTCTCGGTAACACTGGGGTCCTCCTTTCTCATGCCCGGTTTTGACACGACCGCCGAAACGGACGTGCTCTTCAACAGTGCCTCCAGGTTCAACTGCTACCGTGGTGTCCGACGTCTGAGCCCGACGCCCGAGAGCACCAGTACCTTTGACTTGAGGCGTGTCGCGCTGCACGAGTTCGGGCATGTCCTGGGTCTGGACCATCCGGACCAG
>Ga0310122_10002179_pt1 | contig 12493 bp, 9 predicted proteins | sample CB6_Bottom_1051__FD_203503 | JGI IMG/M metagenome (GOLD analysis project Ga0310122, IMG submission 203503) | Marine microbial communities from Western Arctic Ocean, Canada - CB6_Bottom_1051 | ecosystem: Environmental > Aquatic > Marine > Oceanic | place: Canada: Western Arctic Ocean | collected...
AGAATCGATGATGAACACGATGCCATGGGACTACTGGCTCGATCCCGAGAATCCCAAGCCGTTGACTGTCGAAGTCCTCGATGTGCTGGAAACTGTGCTCGGTAGATCGCCGCAACATCCGCTGGCCATCCATCTCTATATACATGCGGTTGAAGCCTCCTCTGCGCCAGAGCGCGCCGAAGCATTCGCCGACACCCTGCGGACACTGGTTCCGAGTGCTGGACACCTGGTGCACATGCCATCGCACATTTACTGGCGTGTGGGGCGCTATGCCGATGCCTCTGCGGCAAATGTGCTGGCGGCAGCCGTGGACGAAGCCTATATTGCCGCCTGTAATGCCCAGGGTTTTTACCCAGCCGCTTACTACCCGCACAACATTCATTTCCTGTGGGCTGCCTCCACTATGGAGGGACGCAGCGCAATCGCCATCGAGTCAGCCCGCAAGGTTGCCGCCAACGTCCAACTCGAAATGATCGAGCAATTCCCCGGGGTGGAGTTCTTCAATACCATTCCCCTGCTGGCGCTGACGCGATTTGGCCGCTGGGACGAGATATTGTTAGAGCCGGCTCCACCGGCAAATCTCGAATACTCTACGGCGATCTGGCACTACGTACGTGCTAAAAAGGGCGATCTCGATGCGGCGCGTGCAGAGCACGTGAAACTGGTACAGTTGCGGGAAGCAGCCAATGTTACTTTTCTCGACAGCATTTTCTACCCGGCCACCCAATTGCTTACAATCGCAGACGACTTGGTTCAGGGCGACATTGCAATGGCCCAGGACCAATACGGAGAAGCGATCGCGCATTTCCAGCGGGCAGTGGAAACCCAGAGCGAATTGTCCTACACCGAACCGCCATTCTGGTATTACCCCACGCGCCACACCCTGGGTAAGGCACTGTTGACCGCTGGCGATGCGGCGGCCGCCGAAGAGGTTTATCGGACAGACCTGGCCCAATATCCGCGCAACGGTTGGGCGCTGTTTGGTCTGATCCAGTCACTGCAAGCTCAGGGCAAGGAGGCGAACGAAATCCAGCAACGCCTTGACCAGATTTGGGCGCAGGCAGATGTAACACTCACGGCGTCGAGTTTTTAATTCGCTGCTGTCCTGGCCATTTGTTTCAAAAACCATGTGGCAGTATTCCAGGCAGCAATTTATCCTTGAAAAATTGTCACAACGGCGTAGTTTGGTTAACTATCAATAAAATAACGGGATGGAGGATCAAATGAACCATCGAACCCTAACCGCACTGAGTCTAGCCATTGTCAGCCTGCTAATTGCCCCGGCGCTGATGGCGCAATCATCCGATATTCCGCGTACCGAGTATGGCGTACCTGATTTTCAGGGCACTTATACCTACAGAACCCTCACACCACTGAACCGCCCGCGAGAGCTGGTCGACAAGGAAGTCCTGACGCGAGAGGAAGCCATAGAGTGGCAGGCATTTGAGAATCGTCGCCAGAACCGGGACCTCATCATCGATTCGGTAGGCGGTGCCGGCTATCCACCGGGCGTGATTTCCTACAACAATTTCTGGTATGAGCGTGGTATCGAAACCATCGCCGACCGCAGGACTTCCCTTATCTATGATCCACCCAATGGCAGAATGCCGCCTACTAATGCAGCCGGACAGCAACGTCGCGCCGAAATATCCGAGATGAGGAGACTGAGTCTTGGTCCTGAGGCCCGAACCCTGTCTGATCGCTGTTTACTGATGGGAGGCCTGCCCATGACATCGGGTGCCTACAACAACAATATGCAACTCATACAGACCAAGGATCATATCGTCATCGTAAATGAAATGATTCACCGTGCGCGCATCATCAGACTGGATAGCGAGCATCATACGCGCCAACTCAAATGGAGCGGTGATTCCATCGCCCACTGGGAAGGCGACACCCTGGTGATCCATACCCAACATTTTTACCAAAACCAGAACGGCAGGGGGTCCTCCGCCAGCATGCAGTTGGAAGAGCGACTCAGCTGGATTGATGAGAATACTCTGGAATACGATTTCACCATGCAAGATCCGCAAACCTGGGACGTGAGCTGGTCGGCAAAACTACCGATGCGCCGAATCGAAGACCCGCTTTTCGAATACGCCTGTCATGAGGGCAATCACGGCCTGCCTGGTATTCTGGCCGGCTGGCGACGGTACGAGACCATGGGAATGAACGGTGACGGCACGCCTAAGGAATAACTGATAAAAAAAGGCAAATAAGGGGACGAAGAGATTAAAAGTGGATCCCTCCGTCCCCTTGTGTTTTTTAATACTCCCTAAAACAATCACACAGGAACTCGGAGAATGAAATTCGAATACCCCAAAACCGTTAGCCTTTTTTCACTGGTCCTTCTATTTTCCGTTGCTTCTGCGAGTGCGATCGAGGAGCCGGTTCAGCTCATTTCGGGGCAAGTATCAGGGGTTGATCTAGATAGCGGTGTGCAAGTGTTTCACGGTATTCCTTTCGCCGCTCCTCCGGTTGGAGATTTACGTTGGAAACCACCGCAGGCTCCGGTCCCTTGGAGTGGCGTTTTCGCTGCCGATGCGTACGGCCCAGTCTGCATGCAACAAGGCTCGACTGCTCTTATGAGTGAGGATTGCCTTTACCTGAATCTGTGGACCCAGGCAGAATCAGCGACGGAAAAACGTCCGGTGATGGTTTGGATACACGGCGGCGGATGGACCAGTGGCGCGAGCGTCAATGCCGACTCTTTCAGTACATTCGTTACTGGAACTTATGAAGGAGAAGCCTTCGCTGAGAATGGCGTCGTATTGGTCTCAGTGAATTACCGCATAAGTGGTTTTGGTTTCATGGCTCATCCTGCACTGTCGGCCGAATCAGAGCGCGGTGTTTCAGGCAACTATGGGATTCTGGATCACATCGCTGCCCTGGAGTGGGTACGCGACAATATTGCCGGCTTTGGCGGCGACCCGGACAACGTCACTATCTTCGGTGAGTCAGCTGGCGGCGCCAGTATCTATTCCCTATTAGCGACACCGTTGGCGAAGGGTCTCTTTCACAAGGCGATCTCCGAAAGCACCTGGGTTACACCGACAAACATGACCCACCTGACGCGCAATAACGGCCTCTCCGACAGCGCCGAATCCAGGGGCGAAAGAGCCGTTTCTGCCAAATTGACTGAACTCGGCGAAACCAGTGATAGCGATGTGTTGGCAAAGATGCGCGCCATGTCCGCTCAAGATATTCTGGCTCTGCAATTACAGGTGTCTCTAATTGAAGATGGCTGGGCCTACCCAAAATCGGCCGCCGATATTTTTGCCGAAGGTTCACACAATCACGTGCCTTTGTTAGCAGGAACCAATGATGGAGAAGGCATCCTCTTCATACGACCCGGGAGTGCGCCCGGCAGCGTCGCCGAGCAAAGGCAGGCAAGAGAAGCAGAATTTGGAGAATTTGCGGGTAATTTGCTGGACCATTATGTGGCAAAAACGGATGCAGATGTGTTGACAGTAGAAATCGACTACAACACCGATTCCTGGTTTGCTCGACCAACTCGTGAAATCGTGCAGGCCATGGCTAAGACTTCCGCAGAAAGTTTCATGTACGTCTTTACGCGCAACCTCCAGGATCCTTCTCAACGATCTCCTCATGCTATGGAACTGCGTTATGTGTTTAACGAATTACCAGACAGCGCCAGCGATATTGATAAAAATATCGCTCAACTGATGAATGATTACTGGACTCAATTCGCGGCGACTGGAAATCCGAATCGTACAGGGCTTCCACCATGGCCCAGTTACAATTTGGAAACCCAGCAGCATCAGCTTATTGGCGCCGAGGTTACACAGGGTTCGTTCTTACTAAAAGAACAACTGGACGAATTGGATCGTTATATTAGTAATCGATACAACTCAGCGAAATAGTCAATAGTAGTCAATAGGGACAGATTTATTTTCTTTGGCGCAGTCCACCGTTCGGCGGCCGCCTGTCGCGAAAAATAGATCTGTCCCTATTGATTCACTTACCTAAATCCGTCCTTAAAGATCGTACCGACTCGGTTATAGCCTGCTGGCATTGGTAGCACATTATTTGCTTCCACATACGCTTCATAATCAGCCAGCATCTCTGCCAATAAATCAGCCTGGTCTGTGGCCAAATCCTTGGTCTCACCTGGATCACTCTTGATATTAAACAGGTGCCATTCTGTTTCGTTTTGTCCTGCGGGATTAATTACGATCTTGTAATCGCCTTTAAACAACGCACTGTTTCCACCTAATTCGTAGCCAATGGCTTCCGAGGCATGGTGAATTTGTACCGAGTTGCCGGCTAAGAATCTCGAAAATCCTGATCCGATTATTGGTTCCACTTCCTTTCCATCCCAATTGCCGTCGTGATTGTTAACATCAACCAGTTCAAGGATGGTTGGAGTGAGGTCGGTGACAAACACAAATTCATCGGTCATTGTGCCCTGGTAATTGATACCGGGTCCGGAAATCACCAGAGGTACCCGCAGCCCGCCTTCGCTTGCATGAAATTTGTAATACGCAAGTGGTGACGCGGCAATACTTGCATTGCTTGGCCCAATGGCATTAAAGGAGCCGCGTTCACCTAATGTTTCATAGTCGGCGCTATAACCCACGTCATTAAACCATTCATCGAGTACCGAGGTGCCAGTCGGACTAATCAGGCCTGATCCCTCGGCACCATTGTCAGAAGTGAAGATAAAAATCGTGTCCTCATACTCGCCAATACTTTCCAGGTAATCCATCAAGCGACCAATGTGCATGTCCATGGCATCCACCATGCCGGCATAGACCTCCATACGCCTGGCATGATGCCGCTGCTGTTCTGCGGTTAAGCTATCCCAAATTAGCGTGCCTGGAGTGACGACGGCTTCAGCTCCAGCGGGAATAACGCCCGCCGCTTCAGCAGCAACGCGTCTGCGTTCGCGCATGACAGTCCAGCCTTGGTCATAGACGCCTGTATATTTATCAGAAAATTCCCGGGGCGCTTGCACCGGCATATGCACAGCTTGAAATGGGATGTAGGCGAAAAACGGTGTGTCGTCCTCTGCATTCGAATCGATAAATTCAATGGTTTTATCGATAAAGTACTCGGAAGAATAAAAATCATCCGGCAGGGTGTGCTCTTCTCCGTCGGCATACCAATTTGCACGATCATAAATGGGAAGATAAGTGCGTTGTTCCCAATTGTCCGCACCGGTATCTGCCATGGCTATGGTGCGATCGAAACCTCTAGCGGAAGGTAGCAGTTGCGGGGTATGGCCTAAATGCCATTTACCTGTCATGTAGGTGTGATAACCCACGTCCTGAAGAAGGTTGGCAAGGGTAACTACACCGTCACCAAGAACGCCCTGATAATTTTCATAAGCGCTTTGTTCGGGTGGAAGCGCCTCTGGAATATTAGGCACGCCATTGCGGTGGCTATCTACGCCGGTCAAGAGCATGGCGCGAGCCGGTGCACAGCTGCCGGCCGTATGATAATTCGTGAAAGAAATTCCTTCGGCGGCAAGCCGGGCTATATTTGGCGTGCGTATTTCACTGCCGAAGGGAGAAATGTCTGTATACCCCAGATCGTCCGCCAGGATAAGAACGATATTAGGCCGCGCTGCTCCACCATTTGTGGATTGCTGGGCTAACAGTGAATTTGCGGTGCTGATCCCAACAATCAGCAGCAAGACGATTCTCAATTTTGACTCTAGTTTCATGTGAATACCTTATATCCCTTTGGGGATAATATAAGGGACAGATCGATTTTTGGGAAATTTTCCCTATCGCGCCCGCATCGTCCAGGCCCGGCTGATCAGTTGTGAGCGTCCCAGTTTGCCTTTAACATGCTGGCTAGTAAATAGGGACAGATTAATTTTCTATTTATCTCAAGAAAGGAAAACCTGCATGAAACTCTCGACCAAGCTCACTCGAGCGGCACATCTACTTACACTGGCCCTTGTCACCTGGCTTGGCGCCCAGGTGTTTGCCGCTGAATCAAGCTGGCCACAGCAGGAAACCGGCGCCGAGGCGGCTGGCCTCACCGAAGCGGGCATCGCCCGGCTGGATGAGGCTATGCGGGAAATAGTCAGCAACCAGGATGTGGCTGGCATGGTGTGGTTGTTGGCGAAGGACGCCGAGGTGGCCACGTTCGAGACCGCTGGATTGGCGCGAATCGACGACCAGACGTCCATGACCCAGGACTCGCTATTTCGCATATACTCCATGAGCAAACCGGTGACCGGCGTCGCCCTGATGATCCTGTGGGAGCAAGGCCTGTGGGATTTCGACGACCCCATCAGCAAATTCATTCCCGAATTCAACGATCTTAAAGTCCTGGCCAGCTATGACGCGGCCGGCAATGTCGAGCTCGAAGACCTGAAGCGCCAGCCCACCATGCGTGAGCTACTCAACCATACCGCCGGTTTCGGTTACGGCCTGTTCGGTAACGATCCGGTCAACACGGCTTTCCGAGAGCAGGAGGTACTGGGCTCCAGCGACCTCGACGAGTTGATCGACAAAGTGGCCGACATCCCTCTAATGGCCCAACCCGGTGAACAGTGGTACTACTCCATCGGCGTGGACATCCAGGGCTACATCGTGCAGCAACTTACTGACCTGACATTCGGCGAATTCCTGCGCCAACGAATTTTTGAACCGCTCGACAAGCAAGATACCCGCTTCTATGTAGCGGCAGAAGATCACCAACGCTTTGCCGAGGTGCACTACTGGGATACCGAGCGCGGCCAACTGGCTCAGCAAGCCCATCGGCCCGACCGGCCCAGCTACCTGGACCCGAACCGCCTGGAATCCGGCGGCGGTGGCCTGGTGTCGTCCACCCACGACTACGCCCGCTTGCTCCAGATACTGGTCAACGAAGGGGACCTGGACGGCGTGCGCCTTCTCAAACCGGAGTCGATACGCATCATGCGCACCAACAGCCTGACCGGCGAAGAGAACATGCAATACGGCATCGGCGGCCCCGGCCAACCCGGCCAACCCGGCCAGGGTTTTGGTGTGGACTTTGCCGTAACCTACGACCCGCAAGCTGCAGGGACGCCGCAGGGCCCCGGCACCTATTACTGGGCCGGTGCCGCCGGAACCTCGTTCTGGATTGATCCCGTGAATGACATGTTCTGGTTATCGATGATTCAGGCGCAGGGGCAGAGAAGGCCCGGGGCTACGAATATGGGGACTGTGGCTCGGGATATTATTTACGAGAGTCTGGCGCGTTAAATACCAATAGGGACAGATTCTTTTTTCCGCAGGAAAATGAATCTGTCCCTAATTATTCTTTTCTTTTATCCTTCGCAATCTACGAATCAAATCAGATACTTGAAATGAGGCAACCATCAATGACAAGCAAACTTCACAAAACTGTAGTAGCAATCCTATTCCTTTGGTCATCAACAATGGCATTAGCACAAGGAGCTGGCGCAGAACCCAGCCTGATGACTTATGATCTGGCCACAAAGGCCATGGAGGCAGCCGAATCCTACGCGCGTCAGCAGGGATGGAACGTGACCATTCTAATAACAGACCAGAACAGCAATCCGGTAATGTTAAGGCGTCTGGATGGGGCCGGTGCACGCACGTTTAACTTTGCTACTGCCAAAGCATTAGTAGTGACCGCAACGGGTCTAACTTCCGGGGAATATGGGAGTAGAGTTGAAGCAGGCGATATTGAAGAAATTGAAGGTGGCGTCACGTTTGCGGGAGGCGTACCGGTCTATCTGAACGGTGAGCTTATTGGTGCCGTTTCAACCAGCGGGGTCAGAGCACTTCAGGATGAAGAAGCGTCCATTGCTGGAGCTGAAGCAATAGGCAGTACATCCAGCGATTAAGCAAAGGGAAAAGAGTAAATAGGGACAGATTTATTATATTTGAAAAATAGATCTGTCCCTATTTATCCAAGAAGGAAGCACGCAGTGTCTGAGGCTGTACTCACGGATAAAAAACCCATCGCCAATTTAGTCAGCCTGGCTCTGAAGTTACTGTGGCGTGACTGGCAGGGTGGTGAATTGCGTCTGCTGTTTCTGGCCCTGGTAATGGCGGTAACATCGGTCACCGGCCTCACCGTGGGGGGCCATGGACCGTGCTAATTCAAGGTTGGAAAGAGGCGCGAAACCAGTTTATTATCCTTTACCAAATCAGGGTTTATGTCGAACTAAGCAATCATTTATAGAGTTTTCTGGATGCACTCAGCAATTTCATGGTTATCCATCCACTTCATTCTGAAGCCGAGCCGTCTTCTTTCAACCTTACTGTGAGGCAGAATAATTCTGACCCCAATTTTGTAGGCGCTCGAAAGGGCGCTACCGGTACGCTTGACGACCTGAAGAGTAGCCCTCCAATACCCAAAGCCTGGTTAAGACCCTCACTTGTGAAGGTCGTAATGGACCGCCTAAAAGCGAATCAACTCGTTCATTCCAGACTCAATCTAGACTCCATCATCCACAAGCACTTCTTCGCTCAATCCAATGACCGCTATCGTATTGTCTGGTCCAAGAATATGATCACTTCTGCAGGAGTGTCTAAAATTCAAAGAAAAGGAGGGAAGGCGGAGCTGGTTCTACATCTCCGAGACGGGGAGGAGGAGCGCAACGACAAGCAACGCTGGATGCGTCAGATTCTTGAGGGTCTATACGCCAAAGGTAAACGAGCAAAAGAATCGGTTGAGGATTTTCTTTACCTCACCTTGGTGCATGAAGCGAGTGAAATCCATGAAAGAAAGCAAGCAGAGACCTTGATCCCCAATATGAAGGCAGAAATAAGGGCCGAAATAGAAGAGGCAAAGGCTTACTTCTCATTCCCCACAGAAAGAAGAAAAATGTTGAAGCAGTTATACAAAATGCTCGATGAGACATATGATCCCAGCAAAAAGATATACAGTCGCGAGCTTGATCTCTTCGAGAGCATAGGCGAAGAAAATTTAGGTACGATCGAAGGCCTGTTGGCACTGATTGAATTTGTTCTGGGGTTGCCCGACTATGCTAAGGAATCAAGCCTTTATCACGACGATAGAACTAGATTACAGCTGGCGAAGAGTCTATATGTTGACATTCTTCACAATTTTGCGGGCTCTAGTAGGGCTGACAAATGGGTGATAGATGTGGAAAGTTCCGGCACGTTTACTAGTCAGGCCGTCAAGTATGTTTACACTGAAAACTCCAAGGCTCTTAGCGAACAAGCACAGGAGATCTTTAGCGCAGCCGCGAGAATTATTGATACATTGAAGGGAGCAAACTCAGAGCCAATCTCCTTGCCAAGTATGAATCAAAAAAAGCGTGTTATCGATAGCTTCAATAAAAAATCAATCAACTGGACTCAATTAGGAGCCAATCGAGTTTAAACGAAGTCTTGAGTATACCTTCTAATTTGAAGGATGCGCTCGAAGATAACAAGCTCAATCGACATTTCTGTTACATGGATAAGTTGGGATTTATCATTCTCTCAATCTTTCACGCCTTGACCTTCGGGGTTTAAATTTACATTCTGGCGACGATAAAAGAACAGCAAGAGACAAGGCCCGCGAAACCGATCGATACAAAGATGAGCGTACCGACCTGAGAGGCGCTCGCATTGTTGGTAGTGATATATCTGAGCGAGCTAATTTTAGTGCGGCAAAAATGGATTTTGTGGTTGCTTCCTATTCAGATCTTAGTGAAGTTATTTTCACGAGGACCAAGGCGATTGGAATGATTTTTTATGGCGTGAATGCGAATGAAGCACAATTTGAACGAACGAAATTGACCGCGGCAGACGCAAGAGGTATGAGCGCGAGCTTTGCACGCATTCAGATGAAAGTAACCGACATTAATGGAATGAAAATCTGGCAAACTGATGTACCAAGCTGGCAAAGAGCTTATGTTGATATTGTCCAGCTTAAAGCGGCAAAGAAGAATGATGACTCTGTAAGCGCAGATCGCGAATCCCTAAAAGCGGAGCTCGAATTTTTGGATGACTCATTTCTGAATGAGCTAGAAGTGTTAGATGAGACCGATAGATTTCAAAGTGAGCAAACCTGGATTGAGCTAAGGGAAGTTGACGGTCAGCTTGAGTTCTTAAAGGGTCGAGGCATTGTGTTTTACTCCAAGGAAGAGATCCTAGAATACAGTGTCAGGTAACAGCCCTGATAAATAGGGACAGATTTATTTTCCCGGGCGGCAGCGACCGCGGTGCTCGATACGCACACCAAGGCGAAGCTCTATCTCATGGATGAAAGCGGCATTGCCGGTAAGTTGATTGCGGGATACTCCCTGGCGGATGAGTGTTGTCTCCGATGGGCGCGATGACTGGACCAGGGATACTGTGCAGCATGCATTACCATGCGCGCCTTGATCGGATTGCGCTCCACCTAGCGGCAGCACTGCAAAAGATACCGCTCACGCTGGATAGGACTGATCTTGTACCGGCTCTCCCACATTGACCCGCTACGTCCTTCCAGTTTATTAACCCGCCGTGTCTGACGAGCCGCTAGCTGTTTCATCAAGCGACTTACGGTCGCGCAATCTTCAGGGGGCTCCACCATCAGTTGGACGTGGTTCGTCATCAGGCAAAAGCTGTAGACTTTAATCCCCAGTGCCAGCTTCCATTCCTGTAAATTCTCCAGGTAGTAGCGATAGTCATCCGGCTCGACGAACACCGCCTTGCGGTTGTGCCCGCGCTGCACAATATGATGCAGCATCCCCGCCACAATAACCCGTGCCTTCCTTGGCATGGCTGGCTACCTCCTAAGCCAAACCTCACCAAGAATATATAGACCAGCCCGCGCCCCAGCGCCAACTATTCGCCGAAAATAAATCTGACCCTATTTACATCTAGTTGTCGACCACTTCAAACAACCAAACCGAACCGCCGGAGATTGCCGTAGCAGGGGCATCAAAATACTTGCGCGCGATCTCGGACATCACGGCGGCCCCAATTGGGCCTTCCGTAATCCGGTCGAGTCGCTGCTGGTAAATATTGTCATTCACGCGAATCAGCACACGATTGTCTTCTGCCATATAAGTAGGCCACAGCTGCAAAGAGGACGATGCCTGCCAGCACGATGCCAACCCACTTCGCTACTCTTTTTAACATAAGTACTGCCTTCTCAAGAGTTTTCCTGGCGGTGACTTACAATCAGTCTTTTGCTGTTTTAGACTATTGTTCGGCCATTTATTAAGATGCTTGCTAATTGTTGAACTATACCCCTCCTTAAAGCAGCTCGATACAGGGAGTGTATAATAGGAATTAATAGTAAATAGGGAATAAATAGGGACAGAATTATTTTCTTTGGCGCAGTCCACCGTTCGGCGGTCGCCTGCCGCGAAAAACAGATCTGTCCCTATTTATCCAAGAAGGAAGCACGCGGTGTCTGAGGCAGTACTCACAGATAACAAACCCATCGCCAATTTAGTCAGCCTGGCGCTGAAGCTACTGTGGCGGGATTGGCAAGGCGGTGAATTGCGCCTGTTGTTTCTCGCACTGGTCATGGCAGTAACATCGGTCACCGGCATTGCCCTGTTTACCGATCGCCTGGAAAAAGCACTGCTATTGGAGTCAGCCAACATGCTGGCGGCAGACCGCATCGTCAGTGGCAGAGGCACCCTGCCTGAAGAGGTTCTGCAAGAGGGCCAGGCACGCGGACTGCGCACCGCCGAGACGCTGTCGTTCACCTCCATGGTTTTTTCCGATAACGGCAACATGTTGGTAGCCGCCAAAGCTGTCACCGACAACTATCCTCTGCGCGGTGATGTCATTGTCGCCGATGTCCCCTTCGTTCGTGGCACGCCAATACAGAGCGGCCCAGCAGTAGGTGAGGTGTGGTTAGAGTCGCGTGTACTGCCTGCGCTTGGCATCGATGTCGGTGATTCTGTCTACGTTGGGGAGGCAGAGCTGACAGTAGGCAAAATAATCATCACCGAGCCAGATCGCGCTGGTGGGGGCATGGTGGATAATGCCGGTCCCCGCCTGATGCTACACATGGATGATGTTCAGCGGACCAATGTGGTACAGCTCGGCAGCCGGGTCAGTTATCGTTATCTTTTTGCGCACGACGAGATTGATGTGCTGGATGAATTCGAAGCCTGGTTCCGGGCCCGGGAAGAATGGCGCGGACGCTACTACATACGCGATATCCGCGAGGAGAGCGAGGAAGTCAGCGAAGCGCTGGATCGGGCAGAGAGTTTTCTCCTGCTGGGCTCCCTGTTCGCCGTATTGCTGGCAGGAGTTGCCATCGCCCTGACTGCAAAACGCTACAGCGAAAGGCATTACGACTATGTCGCAATCCTGAAAACTTTCGGCTGCACTTCTGGCCAGATTTCCATCATCTATCTGACAATTCAACTAGTGCTGGCCGCAATCGCCGTAGTGGTCGGTTGGTTCCTCGGTTACCTGGTACACCAGGGTATTCTGCTATTACTGCAATCGATGATGTTGGTCACTCTTCCTCCGGCTTCTTTGCAACCCTATGTGATCGGATCGCTAACCGCATTTATCTGTCTGCTAGCGTTTGCCCTGCCACCGCTGCTGGCGCTGCG
>Ga0310122_10002180_pt1 | contig 12491 bp, 4 predicted proteins | sample CB6_Bottom_1051__FD_203503 | JGI IMG/M metagenome (GOLD analysis project Ga0310122, IMG submission 203503) | Marine microbial communities from Western Arctic Ocean, Canada - CB6_Bottom_1051 | ecosystem: Environmental > Aquatic > Marine > Oceanic | place: Canada: Western Arctic Ocean | collected...
GCAGATCCAGTTCTCTGCACCGCAGAAGGCGACGTTCGATCTGCGGGTGCGTTCGCAGCAGACGGCCGGTGCGTTCCCGTACGAAAAGACACTGAGCCTGCTCGGCGTGAACGGCGCGGCGGGAGAGTTGGGCCTCGCGGGCCTGGCCACCAGCTCCGAGGTGCAACTGGACAGCGCCTCGGTGGACGGCCTCGCGCCGATCAACCTGGAGGATTTCCCGGCGGCGATGGCCCAGTCGGTGCAGGGCGAGTTCGCCGGGTTGACCGTGCGCCGCGCGTACCGGTACTCGGGCCGTGCCGCGGGCCTGACGCTCACCGCCTCGGCGGTTCAGCCGGATATCCGCATAACGAGCAGCCAGCGACTGTCGCTCGGAGAGGAGCGCAGCGTGCTGCTGGTGAACCTCGGCGTACGGATCACCCGGGCCGGCGTTTTCAAGTTGAGCTTTGTGTTGCCGGAGGGACTCGAGGTTGAGTCGATCACCGGCAACGCGCTGAGCCACTGGACGGACATCGAGGACGGGGACGACACGGTTGTAACGCTGCATCTCAAGGGCAAGACCGAGGGCAACGCGCAGTTTCAAATCAACCTCGCCGGCGCCGGTCTTGAGAAAACCGAGAGCTGGCAGGTGCCGCGGGTGGCGATCCGCGAGGCAACCAAGGAGAACGGCCAGTTGTTCATCATCCCAGAGCAGGGCATCCGCGTTTACATGAAGGATCGCGAGGGCGTGTCGCAGCTCGATCCCAAGCAGGCCGGCATCCGCGACCGGGGCGTGCTGGCGTTCCGCCTGTTGCAGGGCGACTGGACGCTGTCGTTCGACGTCGAGCGGGTGGATCCGTGGATACAGGCGGTGTTCCTGCAGGACGCCTCCATCCGGCAGGGCATGGTCAAGTACCGGGGCGTGCTGGAGTATCAAATCGAGAACACCAGCCTGAAGACACTGCGCGTGGCGCTGCCGGATGCGGCGCAAGGCGTGGCGTTCACAGGTAAGCAGGTTTCGGACTTTGTCAAGGGCGACACCGTCGAGGATGGCCGCGTGGTGTGGGACGTGAAACTCGACCGGCGCATGATCGGCAAGTATCAGCTCACAGTGTCGTACCAGGTGCCACTGGCCGAGGACGCCGCCGGGTTGCCGGTGGAGGTGCAGAGCCTGCAGGCGGTCGACGTGAACCTGCAGCGGGGCTTCATCAGCGTACGCACCGAGGGCCGGATTCAGCTAAAGGCGGGCCCAGCACCGGATGGCCTGTACAGCGTCGAGTGGAGCCAGGTGCCCCGATCGCTCAAGGGCGCGCTCAACCTCGAGGAGACACAATTGGTTTTCCGCTCGGTCAAGCTGGCCACGCTAAGCGTCGATGCCCAAATCCAGAAGATCGCCTCCGTGGAGGACGCGCAGGTGATCGACGGTGAGTTCCGTACCGAGCTTTCCGGCTCGGGCAACGCAGTGACGTACGTGCACCTGCGGTTGCGACAGGGCGACGAGCGCGAACTGCGCGTCACGCTTCCCAAGGACTCGAAGTTCTGGTCGGCGTTCATCGACGGCAAGGGTGTGCTGCCATGGGAGGACAACGGAGAGGTGGTGATTCCGCTCGAGAAAAACCCAGGCGAGGACAGCGCATCGGTGGTCGAGTTTTACTACCAATCCCCCGTCGGGGACGGAGAGGACAAGAAACTGATCGGCCCTGACATCGATTTGCCGATGGAGAACCTGAAATGGACGATCCACGCGCCGGCCGGTCTGGAGATCGAGGTGGACGAGGCCGCCTCGACGGTAACCTATCACGAGGCAAAACCAGTCCTGCCTCAAGGGGGTATCAGCGTGAGTTCCCGAGGAGGCGGTCAGGCTACTCAAAGCGCTTCAACAGTGTACCTCGACAACGAGAGAAAAATCCAGCAGCGCCAAACCCAGAAGGCGGAACAGATGCTGGAACTCGGCAACCAGAAGATCGCACAGGGCGAACAGCGGCAGGCCCGCCGCGCGTTGGAGTCGGCCTACAAGCTGTCACAAAACGATGCCGCGTTCAACGAGGACGCCCGCGTGCAGTTGCAGCAGCTCAAGACACAACAGGCGATGATGGGCATCAATATAATCCGCAACAACTTCCTCATCAACAACGGCGTGGTTTCTCAGCAGATCGAACAGCAACAGGCAGCGATCCCGTTGCAACAGGGCAAAGGCGTGAATTACACCCAAGCGCAAGTGAAGCAGATCATGGAGTTGAACACCGCCGAGGATAACAGCGCGTTCCGCCGCTTGGCCGAGCGCATCGTCCGTCAACAGGAAGCAATCGAGGCCGAGGCAGGCGCCATCCAGGCGACGCTGCCGGGCGTTGGGCAAGTGCTGAGATTCAGCCAATCCGTGCAGGGCAAGGGAGGGGAACTGCGGGTTGAGTTCACTGCCAAGGCTGCGGGCGCGGGTTTCCCAACGGAAAAACTGGGCTTGCTGCTGTTGCTGTTCATCGCGCTTGGCCTGATCCGCCTCGCGGCACCCAAGCCGGAGTGATTGCCGCACAATCGGGCTTTACGGCGGCGCAACCGGCTGATAATTCTGCGGCCGATAACGCTCCGGGTCATGAATTATTTTTTGGAAACAGAGGTGAAGCCGGTTCAGGTCGATAACGGCCTGTCGCTGCATCAGCGTTATCAGTCGATGCGGTACCGGGCGATCCGCTTTCCCGGCAGCGAGCAGGCGAGCATCCGGCCGGCCGCGCTCGACACCCGGTTTGGTAACGCTCCCAACGTGGCCTCTCCCTTGGCCGGGGCATCGGTTGCCCAAGCGCGAGCGCGCCTAGCCACACAGCCATTCACCGACTATGGCCAGCCCGAGTTCACCGTGGCCCGCCGCGAGATCGCCTACGGGGTCAACCCGTTCGCGTCCTGCTTTAACGAGGCAGGCTGATTTTTGATGAAGGATATCAAGGTTGCCTCCGTTCAATTCGAGCATGCGCCCGGCGACAAGCAGGCGAATCTCGACAAGGTGCGGCGCTTCACCGCCGAGGCAGCGGAGCAGGGCGTCGAGTTGGTGGTGTTCCCGGAGATGTGCATCACCGGCTACTGGTTTCTGCGTGACTTGGGCCGCGACGAGTTGCTCGAACTGTCCGAGCCGGTGCCAAGCGGAGCGACGACCCAGAAGCTGTTGCGCTTGGCCAAGCAGCACAACCTGAGCCTCGGCGCCGGTCTGCTCGAAGTCAGCGATGCGGGGGAGTTGTTCAACAGTTACGTCGTGGCGATGCCGGACGGGCGGACGGTGTGTCACCGAAAGCTGCACGCCTTCGTCAACGAACACATCGCCAGCGGCAGTGAGTTCACGGTGTTCGATCTGCCCAACGGCAGCCGTGCGGCGATCCTGATCTGCTACGACAACAACCTGTTTGAGAACACGCGCGTCGTGGCGTTGAAGGGGGCGGAAATTTTGATCGCGCCGCACCAGACCGGCGGCTGTCGGACTCCGAGCCCGCGCTGCATGGGCGTGATCGACCAGGCGCTGTGGCACGCGCGCCGTGAAAACCCGGAGGCCATCGAGGCCGAGTTTTACGGCTCGAAAGGCCGCGAGTGGCTGCTGCGCTGGATGCCGTCGCGGGCGCATGACAACGGAATGTTCCTGATCTTCAGCAACGGCGTCGGCATCGATGGCGACGAAGTGCGAACCGGCAACGCGATGGTGCTCAACCCGTATGGCGAAATTCTCGCGGAAACGTGGGTGGCCGCCGACAAAATGATCATCGCCGACCTCGAGGCGGAGCAGTTGACGATGAACGTCGGCATGCGCTGGATTCAGTCGCGGCGGCCGGACCTGTACGGAAGCTTGGCCAAGCCAACCGGCCGCGAGATGGACACGCGCACGGTGCGTTTCAAAGGCATCGAGAAATCCAACTGAATCGCTTGACCAAGCGGAGGTCAGCCCTTGGGCACGAGGCGGATGGATTTCAGGTCGAACAGGAAACCGTCCAACTCACCGGCGGGCTTGATGACGGCGCGTTGCCGGCCTTTCTCAAGCCGGATTGTGCCAAGGTTCCTTTCGCGATAGTCGTCCCAAGTGCCGGTGCCGCTGACCGGCGCAAGCAACTCGGCGGAGCCAATCTGCAGCCGCAAATGGTTCGCCGTGCTGCCGCCGTCTCGTGCCCAGTCGAAATGCACCTCGTACTCACCGGCCGCTTTCGCGTTGAGCGTCCACGCCGCCTTGTCGTTGGCTGACCGCCAAAAACCGAGATTGCCGTATCGCTCCTCGAACAAAAGTGTATCGCCGTAAATCTCCGCGCTGGCTGCAGTCAGCAGCAGCGCCCCGTCGTTGCCGGTCTTGACGAGCGCGGGAGTGTTGCCGGGTTGGCGCTTCGGCGGTGTGCCGGTCGAGGTGATGTGAGCGACCAAGTCGGCCAAATCCTGATCACTTAAAACCAGTTCGAGTCCTTCCGGCATGAGTGAACGGCCAAGGCTCGAGAGGGTGGCGATGTTGGTGCGGAGCAGTTGCCGTTGTTGCCCGGTCAAGTCCATCAGCGTGATGCTGTTGGCGCTCTCGCCGGTGATCATGCCGGCGAGCCCCGCTCCCTCCCTCGTGGTGACGGCGTAAATCATGAACTGATCCTCGACAGCCTTGTTGGGGTTGAGAATCGCGGTGAGCAGCGCGCGCGGCGTCTTGTCGCCTAGCGAGGCGAGGTCGGGGCCGGCGGCGTTGCCATTACCGCCCAGGTTGTGGCAGGCGGCGCAATGTGTGGCGAAAAGCGTCTCGCCGCTGGAGGCCAAGCCGGTGAGGGGGTTGACCTTGGCCAAGCGCTGAGCCACGAGCTCGTCTCGCCCGCTTGCTTGAAGGCCAAGCAGTTCGAGCGCTTGGTTTTGGATTTTTGCATCTCGATGCGTGGTGAGAAATTGACGGAAAACAGGACCGATTTCGTTGGCGGATATTTGTTTGCTCTTGATGGCGGCGAGGAGGCTGTGGGCGGAGCGATTACTGCCGATCAACTGCTGGAGCACCCGGTTTTTACGGCTGGGCGAATAACTTTTCCAGTTGCCCAAAAGCACCGTTGCCGACGGGTTGCGCTTGGCCAGTTCCTGCATGCCGACCTCGAACAACTCTCTCGGCGCGTTGGCGGTGAGTTGCCCGGCGAGCAGCGAGTCGAGTTCCTTCCGCTCGCCCGGCAAACTGCAAAGCAGCTCGAGCGCGGTGGCCCGGTCGCTTGGTTTTGCCCCGGTATTTCCGACCATCGCCCGGACGGTTTTCTTGAGGCCCCCGTTGGCCAGCAGTTCATCCAGCGGCAACTGGCGCTTTCGCGCGTGGGTCAGCAACTCGGACAACGCCTCCATGCGCCACGGCTCCATTTCTGCTGCATCGCGAGTCAAGCGGAGAAGCAGTTTTTTGACGTCACCGGCTTCGGCCTCGATTGCGGCCAGGCGCAACAGGGGCGTCATCAGCTTGGTGAGTCCGCCGGCTTGGGGCTTGGCCAGTAACGGGTCGAGTATTCGCGCGGAGTGCCCGACGGCGGACGAGGCGATGGCGGCTTGCAAATCGGGTTGACCGGCGGAGGCCTTGGCCAAGCGGCCGAGCAAGTCACCGGCGCTGGGGGAGTTCCATTCGCCGAGAGAGAAGGCGAGTTGGCGGCGGACGCGAATCTCGGGGTCGTCAACCAGGCGGCGCAGCACTTGGCCAAGCGCGTCGCCGGGATCGGAGCGCAGCAGCGGTTCGCTGACGCGGACGGCGTGTTCGCGGACGCCCGGGTGCCGGTCGCTCATGCCGGCAACGGCGTGTTCTGCCCGTAATTGGCCAAGGCCCTCGAGTGTGCAGAGCGCGTGCAAACGAGCCTTCGGGTTGGCGCTGGATTGCAGCAACTTGCCCAGGTGTCCGGCTGCGGATTTGTCGTTTCGTTGTACGAGCAACTGCTGGGCGGTGTCGCGTTGCCAGCCGCTTGGGCTGTCGAGTGCGGCGACGAGTTGGGCGGTGGTTTTGTTGGCAAGATTGGGGATTGATCTTGGCTTCGTGCCGTCCGGATAAACCCGGTAAAGCCGGCCGCGATCGGAGCCGGCCCGAACGTTGTGATAGCGTTCGACGTCGTCGGGAATCCACTCCGGATGCTCGAGCACAAGCCGGTAAAAGTCGGCGATCCACAGCGCGCCATCCGGCCCCGTCTTGAGAGTGATTGGGCGGAACCACGAATCGCTTGAGGCGAGAAACTCCTGTCCATCGGCGCCCTCGGGCCGGTTGCTCGAGAAGGTGACGCCGTTTGGCTCAAGCAACTCGCGGCGAACCACGTTGTAAGCCGGGGCGCTGATGAAAAGGTGACGGCTGGACTGCTCGCCGAACAACTCGTCGCGGTACGGCGTGGGGCTGTTGGCGGCGGTGATTTGGTGGTAGGTGCCGACTCCGCTGAAGCGTTGGTGCGGTTTGCTGATGTGGTTGATCTGCTGTGAACGGCTGTAGTTGCCGATCGGATGACGGGGGGAGGGTGCGACAAAGTGTGGGTTGCGGCGGAGGTAGTGCTCGGGCTGGGTGTAGTGCCACCCGAGGTTGGGGTTGTTGTTGCCAAACCAGTTGCCCCAGTCGTCGCGGCGGCGGCCGTACTGGGTCTGGCCGGTCTGGGTCTGGAACTCGAGCGTGTCGGGTCGGAAACGAAAGTCGCGCCCGCGAATGTTCACCGACAAGCCGGTGCCGGGCGAGGTGACAATCCCGCCGCTGTCGCCGTTGGCGCCGTACACCCAGTTGTCGAGTCCGTACTCAAAGCCGTTCATCCGGTGCTGCTGGTTGCCCTCGCGAAAGCCGCTGAAGAGCACGCGGGTTTCGTCGGCCTTGCCGTCGCCGTTTGTGTCGCGTGCAAACAGGATGTCCGGAGTGGCGCTGATGAGGACGCCGTCGCGCCACGGCATCACGCCGTTGGGGAACGAAAGGCCATCGAGAAAAACGGTGGAGTGGTCGTAGTGCCCATCGCCATCGCGATCCTCCAGCCAGCGGACGCGACCGCCGTGTTGGCCTTTGCCGTCGAGGCCAAGCGGGTAGTCAGCCATCTCGACAACCCAAAGCCGGCCGTGCGAATCCCACTCGAACGCAACAGGATCGGCTACCAGCGGCTCGGCGGCCATCAGCTCGATTGTGTAACCGGGGAGCAACTCCATCGCCTGGGCCGATTCCTCTGCGGACTTGGGCAGCGGCAGGACGCCCCGAAGCAGTTCGACGTACGATCGGCGGTCAACGAGGTTGGGCAGGTGGGCCGTATCCTCGTTTTGAATCCACAAATGTCGCGAGTGAAACCAGGCGCCGTTGTTGTTGTGTTCGCCGCCGCGAACAATCATAGGGATGGCATTCGGATCGGATCGTTTCCCCGAGGTGACTTCACGCGGCCAGCCGATGTTCCAGCCGGTAAGTGGTTGCGGGATGTACAGGTGCAGTGAGTAACGCTTTTCGTTGGATTGGAGAACGTCGAGAAAACCGTCCTCGTTGATATCGACAAACCGGGTGCCGTTGTCGCTGCCGTCCTGCCGAACGATCGTGACACCCGGCGGGAGATTGAATGTCGCCGGTTGCCACTGCTTGCGCGACGGCACCCATTTGAGAACGGCCTGGGTGTCCGGGTTGCCGACGATGATTTCGCAGACGCCATCGTTGTCCGTGTCGCGCAGGCGAACGCCGTTGTCGCGAGTGGTGTCGACGGTTTTCAGCGCTTGGCCAAGCCCTCGCAGCATCGCGGGATCCTCAATCCACGTTTCACCGTCGAAATGCCAGATGCCTTTCTCGTGATTGTTGCTGATGAAGAAAGAGGCGTTCTCGCTTGGCTGCAGGATGCCGAATCGGATTCCGGCGTCAGTGCGCGTTCCGTCGGTGGCGATCTGCACGAGTTGCACTGGGAACGTTGTGGTTTTCCAGCGCTTGGCCTGCGGATCCCAAACGCGGGTTTGCCGCAGGTGTTCATTGCCGATTACTGCGTCCATGAAACCGTCGTTATTGAGGTCGAGCAACCGGATGCCGTTGTCCTGTCCGTTGTCGGCGCGAAGCGCTTGGCCGCCGAGAAGGTTGTTCGTGAGTCGTTCGCGGGCCTCGCGAAAACTGAGGAACTTCACATTGCTGCCGTGCTTGGCGGTGATGTGATCGATCCACTCAATCATTTGCGTGATTTTGACCCAACCGTGTGGGTGAAAGACAAAGTTGAAAATGCCCTGCTTGAGGACGGTGGCGTCGATGGCGGCTTCCCAGTCCCTGACTGTCACCGGGTTGCTTGACCCGTGGAGGTGCTGCGCTTCCCAATCGCTGGGAACCATGCATGGCATCTCCCAAATCCTGCTGCCTATGGCGTACGGGTAGGGGTAGTTTTCGATCGTGACGACGTACGAGTCGAACGGAACGTATTTTTCAAACTTGGGTTTGCCGTCCGAATCGGTGACGAGGTTGGCGGGCAGCATCGGGTCGGCTTGGGTGAAAATATTGAACACGGAACTGTCCATCTCGAGAAATTGTCCGGCAGGATTGTTGCGCATCAACAACTCGGAAAACACGCGTGGGCTGGGCGTGTTTTGGGAGTCGCAACACGGCGTGCGGAAGGCGACCGGCAGGTTGTTGGGGATGTGGTTCATCAGGTCCACGCCGCCGTGGTAGGTGTTGGCCGCCGCCGTGAAGTTGCCCTTGGCCAACATGGGGCAGGGATGGGTCAGCGTGTGAACCTCGATACTAAGTCCGTCACTGAACCATTGCTGCAGAAGGGGTTCACTGGGCGTGATGGTGTTGCAAAAGATGCTCAAAGGAGCGCGGCCATCGATTTGCTTGAGCCGATCCAGGATGGGGCGGCAGAACGACTCGTAGATTTTGGGATCGCGCATGTCGTCGATGCCAAGGGTCACAACGGCCTCGACGCCTTTTTCACCAACCCACTGCGGCGTGGTCAGCCTCGGAAAGGCAAGCCCAACATGGAATGGGTCTTCCCCGTCAAGGTAAGCCAGACGATTGGCCGGGGAATCCGGCTGCGCTTGGTCAAGCGCAGCCAGCAGAAGAAAGGAGGCCGGGATCGCCTGGCCGAGGCGGCGCACTATGCGGTTGCAAAGCGTCATGAGTCAGGCGCTGACCATGCCCTTAGGCAAGTGCCGTGACAAGTTTTTGCCGTGGGATTTTGGCGTTCCTGAAAAAAGTTCTAAAGTAATCCATTGGCTTGCCGATTGTGATTCCGTGCAGCGCGGTCGAGAGGCCGCAGGAACACGGGAAACGCCTCAAAGGTTTTCCAGCGGCATGGATGCCGTTTTTATGCTGTATAAATCCTTTGACAGTGGTGAGCCGTGGCAGAAGGGTCAGCCTCACAGGCGGATGGCACCGGAAAACAGCACAGGAAGGGTGACATGATGAGACGGAATAACTGTAATCCGGCTTTTATCAGGGTGTTTGCAACTGTGTTGTTGGCGCTTGGCCAAGCGGCGGTGGCCGGCCCAGGCAGGCCCGGCCCGATCAAGGTGAGCGAGGTGACCGCGAATAATGCGTTGATCCAATGGTCCTCTTCAGATGCCGGTGAAGGAAGCCAAGTTATTTATGAGGTTCAATTACGCAGGCGCCTCGATGGGGGACCAACGGAATGGTATGCTGCTGCCAAGGCGATCAAAACCGGGGTTGCCGTCGATGGCCTGAAGCCGGGGCAGCTTTACGAGGTCCGCGTTCGTGGCTGGGTAGACAATGTTGCTGGGCACTGGCAAATCAAGGAGCATGCGTTCAAGACCCTGGGGGGCGACCACAATGAAGGCCACGGCGATGGGGAGGGGAAAGGAGACCGTGAAGGAAACGACGGCGAAGGCCAAGACGATGGTGAAAGGGAAGGAGACCGTGAAGGAAACGACGGCGAAGGCGGGGAGGTTGATTTGCGCTTGGCCTGGGTCAAGGGCGAGGCCGAAGCGCACGTAGCTGTCCTCTGGTGGCAACTGATGGGCGATGCGGAGGGCAAGCTGGCGTACGATGTCCAGTTGCGACCGAGAATCGAGGGCAAGGCGGGTGAGTGGGAGCATGCTACCGAGACCACCCATCGTAAAGTCAAGGTGGACGGCTTGAAGGCGGGCACGGATTACGATGTTCGGGTGCGGGCTTGGCATGAAAAAAAACCGGGGCCGTGGAAGGTTCGAGAGCACGTTTTCCGCACGATCGGCGGGGCGGTTGAAGGCGGGGATGACGGAGAACCGAACGATGAAGGCGAAGGCGACTGGGATAAGGACATATCCGGGCCGGTCATTGCCTGGATCAAGGCGGGTGCCTCCGACAAAATCGCGGAGATCGGTTGGCGTCTGCTCCGCGAGTTTGATCGAAAAGTGATTTACGAGGTACAGATTCGCGAACGGGGCGAGGGGGAAGTCGGCGAGTGGCGGCACGAGGCCGAGACGGCCAAGCGCGGTATCCACGTGGATGGTCTCCATCCAAATACAACGTACGACGCGCGCGTGCGCGGCTGGCTTGGTGACAAGCCCGGCGAGTGGAAGATTCGGGAGGCGGCCTTCCGCACCAAGCAAATCGGCAAGGGGGACGATCAACCGGACGAGGGTGGCGAAGACGGCCAGGTGGGCGTGCCGGAGATTGCGCAAATCAAAGCCGACGATATCGGGCCAAGGGCGGGCGTGGCCAAGTGGGATCTCGTGCATGAAATGGATGCCAAGGTGGGGTACGACGTGCAGATTCGCATCCGGGTCGAGGGCAAGGCCGGGGAGTGGAAGCATGAGGCCGAGACGGCTAAGAATTCCATTATCATTGATGGCCTAAAACCAGACACACTCTACGAGATTCGCGTGCGCCCGTGGGCGAACAAAAAGGCCGGCGAATGGAAGGTGCTCGAACATGCGTTCAAGACCCGCAAAGGGGAGGACGGCGACGGCGAGGGAGAAAAAGGGGACGGCAATGACGGCGAGGGAGAAAAAGGGGACGGCGGCGAACATGAAGGCGGCGATGACGGCGAGAGTCCCGAGGCCCCAAGCCAGCCCGGAGTCATCAAGGTCAGCAAAGTGACCCCGAACAGCGCACTGATTCATTGGGGAGCCTCCAAGGTGTCGGGAGAGACCAAGGCCGTTTACGACGTGCAAATCCGTCAGCGCCTGGCCGGCAAGCCGACCGAGTGGCGATATGTCGGCGAGACCTTCAAGACTGAATTTGCCGTGGGCAAACTGGAGCCGGGAACCTTGTACGAGGTTCGTGTCCGCGCCTGGGCCAACAAGACGCCAGGGCCGTGGCAGATAAAGGAGCACGCATTCACTACGGGCGGTGGGGAGGGGGAGCAGACGATCGACCACGCCGGCCATGTTGATTTTCAAGTGATCCCCGGTGGCAAAATGCGCCTCACTTGGCCGGCCGGAAGGGGGCGCTTCGTCGTGGAGTCTACAGAAAGTATCGCCGGTTCGTCGTGGGCGACGGTCGATATTCGTCCGGTTCAGATCTCCCAGGTGATGGTGGCGGATCTTCCCATCGGGGAAACCGGCATGCGTTTTTTCCGCGTGCGGAACTGAGCGTCAGTCCAGCCCGTACTTCTCGATCCACGACTGCGGCAGCGTGCCGAAGCTTAGTAGCCAGTCATTGAACCGGCGCAGCGACCAGTCGCGGCCCTTCACCAGTTTCCGGTAAAGCCGAGCGTTCTCCAGTCGTCCCAGCCAGTAGCTCATCGGCACGCCGGGGCTGCCAGTGTACCAATTCACGTCCGCCTCGGCACGGGCCTTGGTGAAACCGAGATGTTTCTGCAAGTGCTTCACCGCCTGGGCGTAACGGTACGCACCGGTTTGTAACCGGAGATCGACGAGGATGCGGTGGCAACGCCAAAGGGCGTCGTGCAATTGCTGGAGCTTCAATTCCGGTGACTTGATGATGCCGAGATCGACACACATCTGTTCGCACCACAGCGTCCATCCCTCGTAGAAGATGGCGTGCTCATCGAAGACCCGCCGCCACCTCCGCGGGTGTGCGTTGGCGAAAATGAACTGCAGGTGGTGGCCGGGATACGCCTCGTGCGCGCAGGTCAGCTCGAGACCGAAGTGCTGCTGTCGCTCCGCCAACTTGGCGGCCTCCGTCTTTTTGCCCAGGCCAAGGTCGTTCACCCAAAAGTAACCCCGCTGCCGTTTGTCGAAAGGCCCCGGCGGTGAGTAGGCCGCCATCGGGATGACGTGCCGCATGAACTCCGGCACGAGCGTCACCGCCAGCGAGTCGCCTTTCGGGAACGTCATCGCCTTGGCCGCCTTGAATTTTCGAACAATTTCGCGATTCGTTTTCTGGTAAAGCGCGAGCAGGTTGCCCTTGGGTTTCCATGATTTGCGGGCCGACTCGACAATCTTCTCGACAGACCGGTTCCGGTGAAACCTGGCACACGCTCTCCGTAGCAGGACGCCGACTCGGTCGATCTCCGACAGCGCCACCGCCTCCACTTGTCCAACAGTGTAGTCAAGTCCAAGCTCATCGCGGATGCGCCGCTGCAGCGCCGCGGCGCCGATGGCAAACGAGCCCGGCTTGGCCAAGCACTTGGCCAGGATCGAGTCGTGGTAACGCTGGCAGGCGCGGTTGGCCGCGGCCAGCAGCGACG
>Ga0310122_10002181_pt1 | contig 12491 bp, 10 predicted proteins | sample CB6_Bottom_1051__FD_203503 | JGI IMG/M metagenome (GOLD analysis project Ga0310122, IMG submission 203503) | Marine microbial communities from Western Arctic Ocean, Canada - CB6_Bottom_1051 | ecosystem: Environmental > Aquatic > Marine > Oceanic | place: Canada: Western Arctic Ocean | collected...
GGATCCAACCTGGACGGCGATCACCAGACCGGCACGACCTACTCGGACTTCTCACGGGCCACGAGCGGCGCCGCTGGCGGCGGCCGCGGTGGCCGTGGCGGCCGCGGTGGCCGCGGTGGCCGGGACGCTAACCCGGAGAGCATCGACGGGCTGTCGATCTGGAAGGGACCGGTCGGACGAATCAGCGCGATCGACATGAACACCGGCGAGTATCTGTGGGTCATCCCGAACGGCGACGCGCCCGAAGCGCAGCAAGAGATGCTTCGGAACCACCCGCTGCTACAGGGGGTCCCCAACGCCATGACGAATCTCGGACGAGGTGGGCATGCCGTGATGACGGTCACGCCGACGTTGCTGCTGGCCTCGGGTCAGACGAGCGACAACACCTGGAACCTGTTCGCCATCGACAAGCGCACCGGCGAGCGTGTCGGCGCCATCGAACTCCCGGGCTCGACACGCTACGGGCTGTCGAGCTGGGTGCACGACGGCGAGCAATACATCATCGTCCAGCTCAACGACGGGTTGGCGGCATTCGCCATCAATGCGCACGTCGCCGGCGGACGCGCGCATTAGTCATTGGTACTTAGACGGGGCTGCGCCCCGAACCCCCCGCCGGCCCTGGTGGGGCCCCAACGCCCCACGCCGCGCCGGCGGGGCGCGGCACGTGCGCGCCCTCTGACCGGCAGGGCACGGGCGTATGCCTGGCCCACGTCCTGCACGGGATTGAGCGATGAGCGTCGGCGTGCTAGATAGCTATCTATATAGTTACAACTATAGCTATGATACGTGCATGGGACAGCGCATGCGAACGGTTCAGATGACCCTGGACGAAGCGCTGATCGAGGCCGTGGATGGCGCGGTCAGGCGTCTGGGCACCACCAGGTCGGCCTTTACACGTCGGGCGTTGACCGATGCGTTGAAGCGACTGCGAGTCGAGGCCCTCGAGAGGCGGCATCGACGCGGTTACGAACGCCAACCAGCCGAGCGGGACGAGTTCGCCGGTTGGGACGGGGAGCAGGCGTGGCCAGACTGATCCAGCGCGGCGACGTGCGCTGGTATGGCTTCCGAAAGCCGGACAAGCGGCGACCGGTGGTCGTGCTGACGCGACAGTCCGCGCTGGAGTTTCTCGGCGAGGTGACGGTGGCGCCGGTCACCAGCACCATCAGGGACATCCCGACCGAGGTCGTCCTGAGTGGCGAGGATGGAATGCCACGCACGTGCGCGGTGAACCTCGACCACATTCAGACCGTGTCCCGATTGAAGGTCGGGGCACTTGTTGCCACGTTGTCCGCCGACCGCATGATCCAGATCGGGGTCGCACTCCGCTTTGCCCTCGACGCCTGATCGGGTCCTTAACGTAGCGTGCGCGAATTGGAGCGTCGCCTGTGCGTGCTATCATTTAGTATTTATTCATATCAAATAATAGGAGTCACAATGGCGACGGTGCAGATCAACGCCCGGATCGATCCGGCCTTGAAGCGGGCCATCGACGGCTACTGCAAGACGCATGGCGTGGTGTTAAACCACTTCATCCAGCAGGCACTGCTCGACCGACTCGAAGAACTGGAAGACATCGAGGACCTGAAGAGGCTCCGTCACGAACCGACCAGGCCGTTCTCCGAGGTCCTTGCGCAGCTCGACCTCGATGACACGCTATAGCGTCGAGATCTCCCGGACCGCGGAACGCCAGTTGAAGCGACTCCCGCAGGGTGAGCGGCAGCGCATCGCACGGACAGTGGCAATGCTCGCAATCGAGCCCCGCCCCCGTGGTGCTCGCAAGCTCGCCGGCTATGACGATGTTTTTCGAATCAGGACTGGCCGATACCGCGTCATCTACAGCGTCGAAGAGGACCGCTTGGTCGTCCTCGTGCTAAAGATCGGGCACCGCAAGGATGTCTACCGTTGACAGGTATAATCGGCCGATTCTCAACGACTCATGCCTCTCGAGCCAGGCACCACACTCGGCCCATCTGCCGTCGCCGCCAAGATCCGGCCCCGGCCTCACGAACCGTGATTGCATCGCTCCACCGTGTGCGAGAAGCGACTACGAAGCGATAACCTTGAAGGAGCAGAACAATGGCTGGATTGGCCTTAAAACTGGCTTTGAGAGTGACCTTTCTGTCGCTTGCGGCAGGCTGCGTCGCTGTGAGCGCCCAGGACCCTCAGCCCGACGCCACCGACTGGCCGAGCACCAACTACGCGCAGAGCGCCAACCGCTACAGCCCGCTTACCCAGATCACCGCTGAGAACGTCGCCACGCTGGAGCGGGTCTGGAGCTTTCATCTCAAACCGCCCGACTTCACCGGTCGCCTGCGGGAAGACCAAGCCATCCCTCTCGTGATTGGCACCACGATGTATCTGGGCTCGCCGTATGGCGCCGTCATTGCGCTGGACGCCACCACGGGTGCGGAGGAATGGCGGTTTCAGCTTCCCGAGGGTGTGGTGCCGTCGAAGCGCGGCATCGCCTATTGGTCGGGCGACGGTGACATCCCCCCGTCGCTCCTGTTCGGTGCCAGCTCGGGCGGGCTCTACTCCATCAAGGCCTCGGACGGCACGCGCAATGCTGGGTTTGGTGAGAATGGCATCGTCGATCTGAAGACGCCGGAGGTCATGCGAACCTTCACGGACGCGGGCTACCTACTGCTGTCCTCTCCGACCATCTACAAGAATCTCGTCATCACTGGCGCGGGCACAGGAGAGGGGCGCAACTTTCCCAAAGGCACCGGACCCGCCGGTGATACACGCGCCTGGGACGCCCGGACCGGCGAGCTGGTGTGGACATACCACACCGTGCCGGGGCCGGACGAGTTCGGCTACGACTCCTGGGCCGGAGACAGCGCTAGGGACCGGTCCGGCGTCAATGTCTGGGGCTATATGTCGCTCGATGCGGCGCGCGGCATTCTGTATATGCCGCTCGGCGCCCCGAACGACGACCGTGTCGGCCTCGACCGTCCCGGCGACAACCTGTTCTCGTCCTCGATCGTCGCGGTTGACGCGAACACCGGCCGGTATCTCTGGCACTTCCAGCTCGTGCATCACGATATCTGGGACTACGATGCCCAGTCGGCGCCCCTCGTCGTCGACCTGCGTCGAGGCGGAGACATCGTGCCCGCCCTCATCGTCGTCAACAAGACCGGGCTGATGTTCACGCTCGATCGCGTCACCGGCGAGCCGATCTTCGACGTCGAGGAGCGCCCGGTGCCGCAGAGCGACCTGGCCGGCGAGCTGGCGTCTCCGACTCAACCGTTCCCGACAAAGCCCGAGCCGCTGACGCAAAATACGATCTCCCGCGACAATCTCTACAAGGGTGAGCCCCAGCATCAGTCCTATTGCGAACAAATGGTCGACGACAACAATATGAAGCTGGGCGGGCCCTATATGCCGATCGCCGTCAACCAGTACAGTATTTCCCCGCCGGGACCGGCTGGCGGCATCAACTATTGGGGACCCGCCTACGATCCTGAGCTTCATCTGTTCATCTCGAACACCACCAATCTGTTCCAACCGATGCGCCTCGTCCAGCGGCCAAACGGCACGTGGTTCAATTCCGGGCCGCTCGCCGGTCTGCGTCGCTTCGGCGACCCTGAGAGACGTCTACCGTGTGGACCGACGCCATGGGGCGAGCTCGTCGCGGTCGATATGGAAACGGGCGACATCGCGTATCGCAAGACACTGGGCGTCTCCGACGTGTTGCCCGCCGGCATGCAGAACACGGGCCGCCCAAGCACGGGCGGTGTCATACTGACCGCCAGCGGTCTCACTTTCGTTGGCGGCACCGATGATTTCAGGTTCCGCGCCTTTGCGACCGCCACCGGCGAACAGCTGTGGGAGCTCAGATTGGCGTCGTCGGTCGAAGCGACGCCCATCACCTACCTGGGGGCCGATGGACGACAATTCGTCACCGTGGTGAGCACCGGCGGCGGACTCACGGGGTCAGAGGTCACCAACGACGAGATCATCGCCTTCGCCTTGCCGATGCAGTGACGTCGATGCCGAGTGAGCCTACATTCGAGTGAGCCGAACTATGTCGCACGATGACGACGCCCCCCCGCAGCCAGTCGAGGAAGAAGACTTCGCCGCGCTGTTTGCGGCGTCGCTTGAGCCCGCCGTGTTCGAGACGGGACAGATGGTCCAGGGCGTCGTCGTCCTGATCGGGAGAGACGTCGTCTTTGTCGATGTCGGCGGAAAAAGCGAGGCGACGATGGACCTCGCAGAGCTTCAGGACGAAGACGGCCAGCTGACCGTCGAGGTCGGCGACACCGTCGAGGCCGTGGTGGTCTCGACGTCCGGCGGGGTCACGCTGTCATACAAACTGGCACGGGGTGCCAAGACGCGGCGACAGCTAGAGGACGCCTATCGCGCCCAGTTGCCGGTGGAGGGCCGCGTCGAGAAGGCCAACAAGGGAGGCTACGAGGTCGTCGTCGGCGGACAACGCGCCTTCTGCCCCATCTCGCAGATCGACACCGGATTCACCTCCGATCCGGAGGTGCACATCGGCCAGCTCTACACCTTCCGGATCATTGAATACAAGGAGGACGGCAAGGACCTCGTCATCTCGCGCCGCGCGTTGATCGAAGAAGAAGAACGCGAGCAGGAGACCGAGGTTCGCAAGACGATCGTCCCCGGCGCCGACCTTTCCGGTCGTATCGCATCGGTGCGCCCGTACGGCGCCTTCGTCGACCTCGGGGGCGGTATTCAGGGATTACTCCACGTGTCCGAGATGGGCTGGTCGCGCGTGTCGGACCCGACCACGGTGGTCCAACCTGGCGACGCCGTCACTGTTCGGGTCCTTGGCGTCGATGACGAGAAGGGCAAGATTTCCCTCGGGATGAAGCAGCTGCAGACCGACCCGTGGGACGCGGTCGGCCAGTCCTACGCAAGCGGGCACCGTCTGACCGGGACCGTGACCCGCGTCCTCGAATTCGGCGCCTTCATCGAATTGCAGCCAGGCATCGAGGCGCTCGCGCATCTCTCGACCTTTCCGCCGTCCGGAAAGCGGGACGGCTGGAAAGACACCGTCACCGTCGGCGCGACGGTCGCGGTCGAGATCCTCACCGTGGACCCGGAAAAGAAGCGGATCGGTGTCGCGGTGATCGAGAAAGACGCGACGCGGGTCGTGACAATCGACGCGGGCGCACAGTTGACGGGCACAGTCGAACGCCACGAGCGGTACGGCGTGTTCGTCTTCCTGAGTCCGGGGCGTACCGGGCTGATGCCCAATGAAGAGACGGACACCGCCCACGGCACCGACCTAAAACAGGCGTTCCCGGTCGGCAGCGCGGTCGAGGTTGTTGTTCTCGACGTCGATCCTGACAACCATCGGATTCGTCTGAGCCGTAAAGCGATTCGCGAAGTCGAAGAGAACGCCGACGCCCGTGCCTACTCCACACGACAGCGCGAGGGGCAAGAAGCAAGCTTCGGCTCGATGGCCGACAAGCTTCGCGCGGCGTTTCGCCCAGCGGACGAATGAGTGCGGCCGAAGATATCAAACCCGCCGGTGCTGGTCCGACGACCACGGGAAGGCTCCTCAGTTGGGTCGGTCGAACAGGTAGCTGTACTTCAGGGTCAGGCTCCGGACGGCGCCTGGCGGGATGAACCGGTCGATTCCCTCAATGGCGGTCGCCGTCCGGGAACTGATCCGGCAGATGCACGCGGCCAACCCGCTCTACTAGAGGGAGTTCTGCTGGCAACGCCCCTAGATGGCCAGGGGTGTCTCGGCGCCGTTTGCCTGGAGGAACCTACCCGTTGCGTCGAGGCAGAACGACCGCCCGGGTGACGACACGGCGTCGATCAGCGTGGCGGCAAGCGCAAAGTCCACCGCCCGCGGCTCCTGAGCTGTGGTGTAGGACGTTCGGTGGGTCGTGCTTTCCCGGCCATTCGCCTCGATGGACGAAGGATAGAAACCCTGCTCCTGCCGGAAGATCGTCAGATCCAGATACAGCACGGACAGCTCCTCGAGAGCACGGATTCCGGCAGCGGCGCGACCAACCCGAAACATATTCGCCCTGGCGATGTTGATGGTACTGAGGACCACCTGGTCGGCGACGGAGGACTGCAGGGTCAGGACTCGGAGAAGTCCGCTCAGAGGGCTTCCCTCGGTCTCGGCGACCAATCCGTCCATCACGCTCTGAGCCTCCTGCTCGAATGCGAGTCGTTCTTCGCGTGTCTGGGCTCGGATGGCCTCGATCGCCAAATCGTAGTGCCGGTTGTAGTCGGTCGCGATCTCGGTCCACGGGACCGTGTCCGCGATCTCGACCGATGCCGCCAGGAGGTTCCGGATGAACGGTTCCTCCACGAATGGATCTGTTCCCCATTCTCCGATGATGGCGGCCCCTGTAATCATCGGGAGCAGGACCAGGCGCTCGTTGTTGACGGCGACGACATAGTCTGCCGCCAGCTCGTCGATTCCTAGGTCCCGCTGCGTCTGAGCTAGATCGTCCACGTCCAGATCCGGGTGACGCGCGACCTGCGGAAGCGCTTCCAGGGCCATCTGGCGGACGGCGGTCCCGATCAAGACGCCTATGAGACTGGCGTGGTCCGAGACCAGGGCGCTCAGGCGAAGCATGGTTCGTAGATCCAGGAGCGCGGCGGCGGGGTCGGCCTCACCCAGTCGCTTCATCGCCCGCGCCTGCAGCGCTTCCCCGGCCATTCTGATTCTCAACAGGTTAGGAGTCGGTGTTTCATCGATGGGATCGCTTGCAGGGATCCAGTGTCCGTCGAGATGGCTGGCGCGCTCGATCGCAGCGAGGGCCGGTCCCATGTCGACCAACCAGGCATGCAGGACGGGGAACTCCGCCGCGCGCCAGGGTCGCAACCTGGCTTGGGCGAGCTGCCCGGCGACCGCCCGGAATTCGGGAAGTGGCGCGAGCGCCCGGTCCTGCCGCCAGGTTTGATACTTGTCCCACAACTGCTGATTATTCTCTCCCACGAATACCGGCAGATCTGCATCGACAGCCGTGTCGCGGCCCATCAGCTCGGAGGTCTGTTGTGGGAGGTCGTAATGGAACACGACGCTGAGCGGGACCGCCGCGTTCGATGCGGCCGGACGCGAGTTCGCCGCGTTCAACGCCGCGGCATAGTCCACCGTGCCGTCCTCTCGGAGCGGTTCAGTCAAGAACGTCGTGGCTGGGGTTATGAGAAAACCCGAGGGCTCGTTGGGGCGCTGGGACCTGGTGAGCAACTGGGCCGCCATCGCAAGCGCCGCGACGGCTCCGAGTACGATGACAGTGGTGGCAACGGTGTTGAGACTCTTCATCGCGTCCTCCTGGAGGTGCCGGGTTGCTGGGGAGCACCTGCGAGACCGCTCGTTCGTTCTCGGACCTCTATCTCTAGACGCGCAGTTAGTTCGTGCAATCGCTCATCGGTCGGAACGCGGCCGAAGAGAAGACCGCCACCAATCGGCATCGCGGCTGCATATTCCAGCCCGATGACTACCAGTCGGCACGACGTACCCGGGTGACGATCAGCGTGACCGCCGTCGATGTCCAGACGGTCTCAGGTGTACACATTCGTAAGTCGCACACACTTGTGGTTCGCTGCGGGGGCACGGATGGGCATCGGAGCCATGTTTACGAGGAAGAACCGGGTGGTACGCGGCTTGCTCTCTATGTCATCGCTGGCCGCCTGAATGGGACGGCGTGGAGCCGACTGTGCTGGGGAGCCAGGTCGCTGGCAACACGGGGCATCGCCTAACGCGGTGCCCCTCTTTCATGTACGGGTCGGCCCGTGCGCCCCGTCGGCGAGCAGGGCGATGACGTCGTGGTGCCCGAGGCGGGTACCAGCGGTCAGGGTCATGAGTCGCTGTGCGCCGTGGTCAGATACGTTTTACATCGCCTCCGGATTACACAGTTTCCTCTGTCAGCTCATAGCCGTGCACCGTGGGCCGTCATCGCGGTGTGTAGTCCTTCAGATTTGGCACCCCTAGACTGTCAGGCGCAAATCGACCGCCCAAATAGAGTCCACCGCTGAGTGGTGTGTACCGCTCGATCGCAATCTGGGAGATGGGCAGAGACGTTTCCTCGAGTTCCGACGTCGTTGCCATGGTGATCGACGCGATCGCGAGAACCGGGCCGACGTCATCCGGGACACCCTCGAGCGGCGTGCCAAACCCCTGACCGGGAAAGAACGCCTGCTGCACTCCCCGATGCATGCGGCTGTTGTACCAGCGCAGGACGGCTTCTTTGCTCTCAAACCACGCGAAGATGACCTGCTTGCCGCTCGCCATTGTGGCGGTCTCCACTCCCAGGACTCCGTCGATGGCCTGGAGGCCACCCACCAAATCCGGAAAGCCCTCAGGCCCGTTTTGTTGCGCGCCGTGGACCGGGGCTATCACAAGAAAGCTGAAGACCAGAACTAGACCCAACCCGGAACCCAGGGGCTTGCGATACGACCTCGGTCGCTCTGTCACTCTGTGCACCGTCTTCCCTCCTGTCCTGATATACGGACCATCGATACACCTCGTTCCTCTGCGCGAACGCCCAGACGTTCTCGTCGGGCGCGCCTTGAACCCCGCTACTGCCGGGCAAGCAGCCACCACTTCATCGTGCTCGTGACCAGTTCAGCCGCATCCTGCTGCACGAAATGCCCGGCACCCGGAGCGCTCACGATGCTGAGGTCCTGATCGATCCAATCCCATGTGTTATTCAAGCCATCCGAATGCAAAGCCGTATCGTCCAAACCGTGGAACATCAACACCTGCATGTCTAGATTGGGCAGGAGCGGCGGCAACCCGGCACCGGGTTTGGGGGGCGCGGGGTAATTCATCTTGTAGTAGCTGAGCATCGCGTCAAAGTCCGACCGTTGGAAGGCGGTGAGGTAGTGCGTGCGTGCGGCAGGATCGCGCACCCATCGAGCAAGTGTCTGTGACGTCATCGGACCACCACGCAGAATGTCGGGACCTGCTGACGAACCGTATCGGAAGACTTGAGCGTAGTTGGTATTCGCCTGCGCTTCGGGATTGGTCGCAGCCACTCGCATCAGTCCGTTGAGGTGGGGAAGGTTCAAGATGATGAGCTCGTCTACCATCTGCGGGTTCGTAAAGGCGAAGTTCCACGCCACTGACCCACCCCAGTCATGACCCACGATCACGGCTTTGTCTTGGCCAAAGTGGCGGATGACCGCGGCGACGTCCGATACCAACAGGGGCATGGCGTAACTCTCTACACCGTCAGGTTGGCTACTGTGGTTGTAGCCACGCTGGTCAATAGCGACCACCTTAAAGTGCTCTCTCAAGCCCTCCATCTGATGGCGCCACGTATACCAGAAGTCCGGACACCCATGGATCATGATCACCAGCGGTCCATCACCAACAGTTGCATAGTGAATCTTCACATCCCCGTTTTCCGTATAGCCTCGCCCCGCCTCATCGAAAATGTCGGCTGCGGAAAGACTGGTCGTTGACCACAAAACAGCCGTCAAAATCAGCGTGATGGCGATCCGGGAGACTGTCAGCATGGTTCTCTCTTCTCGTATAGATAGAAAGTGCAAAAATGGACAAAAGTAGATCAATGGAACCTGTTGACGAATGTGCGTATTGTAATCTGCTGGTGGAAGTTTATAGGTGGCATTAAGCACCCCCGTTAACATAATTACCCGTTATCCGACGCCACCCCAGCCCGCCCTCGAGGCCCCTCGAGCCGGCCAGCTATCGCGGATACCGATTTCCCCCTGACATCATCAGTCACGCCGTCTGGCTCTACCACCGTTTCAGCCTGAGTTTCCGAGATGTCGAGGATCTCCTCGCCGAACGGGGTATCACGGTAACGTATGAGGCCATTCGGCAGTGGTGTTGGACGTTCGGGCTCGACTACGCACGACGGTTGCGGCACCGCCGGAGCCGTATGGGCGACACCTGGTATCTGGACGAGCTGTTTGTGAAGGTCCAGGGACGGTAGCAGTACCTGTGGCGTGCCGTCGACGAAGACGGCGACACGATCGACATTCTCGTGCAGTCGCGGCGTAATCGACGGGCGGCCATCCGCTTCTTCCGGAAGTTGTTGAAAGGACAGGGCTGCGTCCCTCGCCGGCTGATCACGGACAAGCTGCTCAGCTACTCGGCGGCGCACCGCACCGTGATGCCGTCCGTGGTCCACAGTACTCGGCAGTACGAAAACAACCGAGCGGAGGTCTCGCATCAACCGACTCGTCAGCGCGAGCGGCAGATGCGAGGATTCAAGTCGGCCGCCCATCTGCAACGGTTCGCATCGGTGCACGGCGTCGTCCAGAATCTGTTCAGGGTCGGCCGCCACCTGCTCCGGGCCGCTCACCACCGTCTCTTGAGAGCCCGCTCGTTCCGTCTCTGGGATGAGCTGACCTGCGCCTGCTAACCGAGCGCGGGCGCTCAGCGCACAAGGAGAGAAACGCGCTCTCCTCGGCAACTTGACAATGCCATCCCGACGGTTCTGGGTGTGCGAGCCGTTGCGGTCGGTCAACGTCCGTGCTCAGGTGGGGATTCGGATCGGGAGCGCGAAAGACGGATCGCTGCAGTATTCTATTGCTGGCACGCGGCCCGAGGGAATGTCAGCCGACGAACTGGGAAACATCGTCGCTGGTCTGACCGGCGGTTTGACGCCAGTCCCTCACTCATCGTGGAGACGCGTTCGATGAACAGACCACTCGGATTCGCTGTCGGCGTAGCGGCCCTCGCGGTGTTGGCCGCAGGGTGCGCCTCGCCCGAGCCGGTCAGCGAGGAGCCAGCCGCCGAGACCGGCGTTGCCGAAACGATGCTTCCCGCGCCGGCGTTTCACCATATCCACATCAACTCAGTGGATCCGGAGCGGTCGCTTGAGTGGTACAGCACCTACTGGCCGCAGGGCACGGTGACGACCCATGCAGGATTCCCTGCCATCTACGACGACATCTATCTGCTGTACACCCAGGTCGATGAGCAAGCTCCGGGCGGTTTCGATCGAGAGCTGCAGCGGAATGAACCGCAGAGCGGGTTCTGGACGTTCGGCTCGACGTTTGCGGGACCGAACACCGAAGAGTTTCGCGCGAGAATCGCCGCACTCGATTCCGAGGCGTTCGAGCTCGTCACGCTGTACGGCGGGCCCGGCGGCGACAACACGTCCCTGCACTCACTGGGGTTGCCACTGGGCGAGTCGCTGCTCCCTCTGAGCCAGATCGATGCGCGGGTGGCGGAGGACCCGCCGCCGCCAGCAACCTCTGGCCTGGACTTCGGCTATTTGGTCGACCCCGACGGCATGTTGGTCGAGTTCACAGCCGGCCGCAACGCCAACTTCCGCAGCCACATGCACTTCTGGGGCGAGCAGCCGCTGTGCAGCGCGAACTGGCATGTCGAGCATCTCGGGGCGACGTTCCCGGAGAACCAGAACACATTCAGCTCCGAGTTCAACTTCGGAGAGAACGGATGGGATCCCTGCGATGTACCGACCGGCGAAGTGACCTATCCGACGTATATGGACGTAGGTCAGCTTCGGATCCCGGCTGGAAATGCCCGGGTCGCCAATGCCAGCTGGCTGTGGTACCCGCGTCAGTGTCGCGATGGGCGCTGCGGACCTGGCAACGATCAGCCGCTCGCGCGCTCGCGCGGACAGGTAGTCGACCATGTGGGGCTCACCTACCCCGACCTCGACGCCGTGATCGCGCACCTCGAAGCCAAGGGCGTCCCGATCCTCGAAGGGCCGTACACGTTCGGCGATACGCGAGCAGTGCTCATCGAGGACCCGAACGGCCTCGCATATGAGCTGATAGAAGCGATCGACTAGCAGCCCCTTCTACCACGGGCTGCTAGGCGAAGACCTCGACAGGCTTCCCAGCGCAACAGTTGAGAAACTCCTTGCAGATGCTGATTCCGGAAGGCAAGTGCTTGCAAGCGACTTCCTTGCGGAGCTGGTAGACAATTCTCTGGCGCACCCGCTCACGCGGAATACCTGTCCCGCACCGAAGCTCTTCGGGCAACGCGTGACGCCATTGTCGACCTCGAACGAAAGTTGCGTTCCGCGGAACTTTTTCAAGCGACTCGTGCTCTGGCCCTTGCCGACAAGCGAACCAATAGGGATGCATCCGAGCTCGCCATCGCCTTCTCGGCGCTCATACGAAGTGAGAGGCCTGATTGCAACAAGTTCCTTCGACGTGGTTTGAGCCCCAAACGCCTGAGATGTGATGCGCAGGCGGCGATTCTTTTGCCTCCAGCAGAAAGAAGGGCCTATCTCGCGTCGCTTGCGCACGCCGATCGCGACCTTGTGGATCCGTCCCGGACGCAGGAAGATCGACCCGAGTCTGCACAACACACGCTCGGTACTCGTCAGATTCGGCGCACGCTGCCGCGGACGGCGGAGCACGATGAGTTGTTGCCGGAGCAGGAGATTTTCCGCGATGACCGCGCGCACTCCGCCGGGGCCACTCAGCTTTGCGGCCGTGACGACGAGGTGGAGCAAGGTGACCAAAACAGCCGTCATACGCGCGCCAGCGTAGGTCACACCGCAGGTAAAGCGCAACGTTGCTCCAGGCCCGGATTCACGGGGAGAATT
>Ga0310122_10002186_pt1 | contig 12482 bp, 7 predicted proteins | sample CB6_Bottom_1051__FD_203503 | JGI IMG/M metagenome (GOLD analysis project Ga0310122, IMG submission 203503) | Marine microbial communities from Western Arctic Ocean, Canada - CB6_Bottom_1051 | ecosystem: Environmental > Aquatic > Marine > Oceanic | place: Canada: Western Arctic Ocean | collected...
TGGCGCGCCTTCGACCAGATGGTGCGGCGCGCGATGGAGCGCGAGGTGCACGGCGGCAAGCTCGAGACGAAGCAGTTCATCCAGGGCTTCATCGCGGATTCGTACATGGATATCCAGGCTTCACGCCTGATGACGATCCGCTGCGCGGAGTTGATGGAGCAGGGCGTCGACGCCCGCACCGACATCTCGGCGATCAAGATCTTCGTGCCCGCCGCCATGCACCGCGTGGTGGACCGGGCGATCCAGGTGCACGGCGCCCTCGGGGTCTCCGCCGAGCTTCCGCTCGAGGCGATGTACCGCGGTGCCCGCACGCTACGCCTGGCGGATGGTCCCGACGAAGTCCACAAGATCCTGATCGCCAAGAACGTGCTCAAGCACTACCACAGCGGCGACTCCTGGGACTTCGGGCTCTAGCCGAGCAGGGGGACGCAATCGGCGCCGCAGACCGCCGCGAGGCGGTGTTCGCGGGCGCCTTCCAGGACGAGGCGCAAGTAATCGGCGTGGGGGGCGAGATCGGGGCTGGTGGTCTCGTAGCGGTACAGCGTCGCCTCGATTTCACGGCCGTCGCCGCCGCGTACGAGGTGCCCCTCGCGCCGGTAGCCCGGCTCGAACGTGTCGAGTACCCGCCATTGGTCTGGGCGAAGCGCGTAGAGCGCGCCCCGGCACAGCGCCCCGGGCCGCGGCCGCAGGTTCGCTCTACCGCTGCCGTCCTGTCCGGGCTTGTTCCAGGCGAGTTCGAAACCCGCCAGCACGGCCGTTCCCAGCACGCGAACCGGGCCGACGCGCGCCTCGAGACGCGAGGCGAGCAGGTTCGAGCCATAGGCGAAGTAGGGCGGGGACATTGGGTTTCAGAGGATGCCGCTCTCGGCGGCGCTGCGCCCCGCGAAAGCGCACACTCCCCGGGTCCGCGACCGGGGGGCGCGCGACGCGGAGGTTCCATGCAGCGATTCAATAGCGCCGCCAGCGGCGTGATCCTTTCTCTTGTCGCGGTCGGGCTCCTCGCAGCCGGCTGTGGCGGCGAAGTCCAGGGGTTGGTGGACTGCGAGGCCGCGGACGGCGTCGAGGTCGTCTGCGGTTTCGAGAACCCCGAAGATCTCGCGGCGCTTCCCGGCGGACGCTGGATCGCGGTCAGCCAGATGCCAAGGATGGGGGCCGAGGGCGCCACTTCGGGCAGTCTGCTCGCCTGGCGCCCGGAAGACGACCGCCGCGTGGTGCTCTACCCGAGTAGCCGCCCGCTCGCTGGCGACCCGGGCGCGCGCTTCGGCGACCCCGCGTGTGAAGGCCCGCCCGCCGCCCCCGATTTTGGCCCCCACGGCATCGACGTCGTCACGATCCCCGGTGGTCCCACGCGCATCGCGGTCGTCAGCCACGGTGTCCGCGATTCGATCGAGTTTTTCGACTTCGGCTTCTCCCCCGATGGTCCGGTGGCGCAATGGGTCGGCTGCATCGAAACACCCGAAGGGGTCTGGCCCAACGACGTAGTCCTGCTCCCCAGCGGCGAAGTGATCGTCTCGAAGATGATGTCGGGCACGGAAGGCATCCAGGGCTTTCTCGACATGCTGCGCATGACGCTCGGTCTCGACACCGGTTTCCTGCTGACCTGGCGCCCCGGGGGCGAATGGCGCGAGATCGAAGGGACCCGCGGCGTGGCGCCCAACGGCGTCGCGGCGACACCGGACGGTGCGGAGGTGTACTTCTCCGAATGGGGCGGCGAACGCCTGGTGCAGGTGAGCCGCCATCGCAGTGGCCCGCCGACCCTCCGCAGTACCCCGCTCCCGCACCGCCCCGATAATCTGAGTTGGACCGCCGACGGGCGTCTGTTGGTGGCGGGGCAGGTGGGCGATGTGGCCGATCTGCTCTCCTGCAGTCGCGTGAAGCAGGGGGCGTGCCCGCTGGCCTTCTCGGTGGTGCGCGTCGACCCCTCGACCCTCGCCACCGAGGTCATCCTCGAACACCCCGGCACGGCCACCGGTGCGGCGTCTTCGGCCCTCGCGCTGGGAGACGACCTCTACATCGGCTCCTTCGTCGGCGACCGCGTGGGCCGCGCCCCCTACCGCCCATAGGCGCGGGGCGGGACGTCTGGCGCGGCTACTTGTGAATTTGCTCGGCGAGGTAGTTCTCGGCGCCGAGTTTCTCCACCAGGTAGAGCTGCGCCTCGAGCCAGTCGACCGACTCTTCCTCGTTGGTGAGGATCGCCTCGAGGAGTTCGCGGCTGCCGTTGTCGCCGGCCTCGCGCGCCAGGGCGATGCCGCGGTTGAGATTGGCCACGGCTTCGAGTTCGAGTTCGAGGTCGAGCCGGTGCTGCTCGACCGGGTCTTCGCCGATGCCCACCGAGCCTAGACGCTGCATATTGGGGATGCCGTCGAGGAAGAGGATGCGGTCGATCACCTTGTCGGCGTGCTGCATCTCCTCGATCGACTCCTCGCGTTTCTTCGCCGAGAGCTTTCCATAGCCCCAGTTCGCACACATCCGGTGGTGGATGAAGTACTGGTTGATCGCGGTGAGTTCCGCGGTCAGAACCCCGTTCAGGGCTTCGAGGATTTCGGTATTTCCCTGCATGGCGGGTGCCTCCGATCGTTGGTTTCAGCCATAGGATAGACCCCGCCCGGCGGGTGTCGACGAAACCGAAATTGGAAGTCGAGTTCAACGCGCGGCGGACGCAGGGCGGGCCACGGGTGACGGGGCAGGGCGGCGAAAAAGCGCCGGGGTGTGACCGCTTTGGTCAGGCGGAGGCGGCAGACTGCGGGCGGTCGGTGGTGTCGGCGTCGCGCTCGGTCTGTGCGGTCTCGAGTCGCAGCAGCTTGCGGATGGCGGGGGTGCAACTCTGGCAGCAGCCACCGGCGCCGCAGGCGCTGCGAACCTCGCCCAAGCTGTTCGCACCGCCGCGGATGACGCGTCGGATGGTGCGGTCGGAGATTCCGTTGCAGTGGCACACGAGCATCGGGGTGGTCTCTCTCGAGGACGGGGTGGCTTCGCTGCCCGCCCGACTCCCAGAGCATAGGGTCCTGAAAATGAAAATCAATATCATTTTGGTGGTCTTCGCGGCCGTGCCCCGGTCCCCGTACGCCTTCGAGGCATGGAGAAAACCCTCGCAAATTCAGTATGTTGTGCCGCAATGAGCCGATCTGCTGCCGGCCAAATCAATGCGGGCCAGATCCGGCTGGGGCGGGGTCCGCGTGCCGTCGAGGCTGCGTTGCTGGAAGAGGTCGAAGCCTGCCAGCGCGATCTGCGGGGCGATCCGGCGCTGCTCTCGCAGCCGCTGCGGATCGTGGTGCCTTCGAAGAGCTTGCGGCAGCACCTCGCGGCCGCGCTGGTCGCGCGCGTCGGCGGCGGGTTGCTCGGGGTCCGGGTCCAGACGCTGCATTCGCTGGCTCTCGAAATCCTCGAGCGGGCGGGCGAGCCGCTGCCCACGTCCTCGCTGCTCGCCTCCATCCTGGTCCGCGACTTCGCGCGCGAAGAGCCCGTGTTGCAGGCCCGGCTCGGTTCGCTCGACGACGGCTTCTCGGTGGTGCGGCCGGTGGTCGACGATCTGCTCGACGCAGGCCTCGAGCCGGCCCATGCCGAAGCGCTCGACGAGCGCCTCGCGGCGAGCGCGTTTGCGCCGGGCCCCATAGAGGTGGCTCGCGCCGTGGTGCGCGTGGCGTCGCGGGTGGCCGAGGCGTTCGCGGCGGAGGGGGTTGCTCACCGTTCCGAAGTGCTGCGCCGCGCCAGTGACGTGATCGCGCGGCCTGCCGGGGCGATTCCGTCGAGGGCCATCCTGGTCCACGGTTTCGCGGACGCTACCGGCGTGGCGGCCGATTTACTGACGGCGCTGTTGCGGAGCGCGACCACCACGCTCTGGGTTGATCTTCCCCCGCGCATCACAGCACCAGGCGAAGTCGAGCCCTTCGCCCGGCGGTTCTGCGAGCATCTCGCGATCTCCGGCGCCGACGAGACCACGATCGATGCTGCGTCGGCACCCGCCCCCGCGGTGCTTTACGGCTTCGAGGCGCCCGGCGCGGCCGCGGAGTTGCGCGAGGTCGGCCGTCGCATTCAAGAATTGCTCGTGGCGGGGACGCAGCCCGAATCGATTGCGATCGTCGCGCGCGACTGGAGCGCCTACCGGCTTGCCCTCCGCGCCCAGATGCGCGCCCTGGCCATCCCCTACTCGGGTGTGGGCGAAGGGCTCTCGGGGGGGACCGGCGCGTCGCGTCACGCCGCGTGGCTCGAAGTGCTGCAGCGCGAAGGCGACGTCGGCGCGGAACGCTGGCTCGACGGCGTCGCGCTCCCGGCGGCCTTCGAAGCAGCCGACCTGCGTTGGTTCCTCCGCAGCCGCGGTGCAGCCCGGCTCGCGGATGTAGCGAAGCTCCGCGCGATCGAGAAAGACGTCAAAATCCCGGTGCCGACGGGGCACGCCCCGGCCTCGGGTGAGCGGGCCGTTGAGGGCGCGCCGCTCGAGACGGCGCGCAGGGTGTGTTCGGCCGAGGCGGTGGGTTGGCTTCGCGAGCGCGCAGAGCTGACGCTCGCAACGCTGCGGGGGTGGCCCGAGCACGCGACTGCGGACGAACACAGGGAACACTTCGCCGCGCTGCTCGCAGGGGGGTTTGGATGGGCCTCGGGGGAGACCGCCGCGGTAGCGGACGACGAGGTCTCCGCGGCGACCACCGCCGTGGCGGATGAGCTCGAAGCGTTGCCGACGGCGCGCAGCTTGCGGCGCGAAGACTTCCTCGAGTGCCTGTCTCGCGCGCTCGCGAGCGAGGCACAGATTCCGCTCGGTGGCGCCGGCGGGGGCGTGCGGATTCTCGGGGTGATGGAAGCGCGCGGTTGCACCTTCGAGCATCTCTTCGTGGTGGGCCTGAACCGCGACGTCTTTCCGCGCCCGGTGCGCGAAGACCCGATTATCCCGGACAGCCTGCGCCACGTGATGGCCGAGCTGCTGCCCGCAATTCCGATCAAGCAGCGCGGGCACGAAGAGGAGAGGCACCTCTTTGCCGAACTCCTCGAGGCTGCGGCCGAGGTCACGATCTCGTGGCAGGGGGTGGGCGACGACGCGCGACCGCGCTCGGTCTCGACCTTCGTCGAAGCCCTGCGCTGGCGGCCGGGCGGGCTCACCGAAGCGCGTGTCGATCTTCCGCTGCGCGGGCCCACCGAGCGCCTCGGCGAAGCGCCGCGCTGGCGCCCGGCGGCCGAGCGCGCCCTGGAGGCAGCCCTCGATTTCGGCGCCGCCGGGCTCGCCGCGGGGCTCCCCGCCGCGCTCTGCGAGGCACAGGGCGGGGGCGATGCCGCCGAGCCCGCCTACCGCGAAGCCGCCATTGCCCGGCTCCAGGTCGCTGCCGAACTCGACCGTTCGTTCGGGAGCGACGATCTCGGCCCCTATCTCGGGCGAGTGGGTCCGCTTCGGCGCGACGACGATCCGCGTCGCCGCCGCCCCTACATCACCCAACTCGAAGGCCTCGGCCGCTGCCCCTGGCAGGCCCTGCTCGAGAAGCATCTCGGGATCGAGCGGGTTCGCGACCCACTGGCCGGGCTGCCCGATTTCGAGGCGAAGGTGATCGGGATCGCGGTGCACGCTTCGCTCGAAGCCGTGTTTCGCGCCTATCTAACGGACTCGCACGCGAGCCTCGAAGCCCTCGAACCGAGCCAGGCCGTAGCGGTCGACTGGCCCGACCCCGCGGCCCTGCGCGACATCGTGCAACGCGAAACGCGCCGGGCGCTCGCCGTGGCGGGTCTGCGCTTTGCGTCATTCGATGCCATTGTGGCTGAGCGCGTCCTGCCGCAAGTGCAGGCGGCGCGCCGCCTCGGCTGGCCCGACCCCGGCAGTGTCCTCGGTCGCGAAGTCTCGGGGAAGGTTGCCGTGGAGCGCTCTGGTGGAGGCACCGCAGAAGTCGAGTTCCGGGCGGATCGCGTCGATCTCGGCGCGGACGGCTTCGTGCTGAGCGACTACAAGACAGGCCGGCCGATCTCCGAGGGTAAGAAGCCGTCGACGCGACGCAAAGATTGGCTCGAGAAAGTTCGTCAGGGAAGGGACCTCCAGGCGGTCGCCTACGCGCGCGCGCGCGGCGAGCCCGGGGACGCTGGTCGCTTCCTCTTCCTTTCGGCAGACGACCTCGAAACCGAAAAGGGGCGAGAGCGCGCGACCTTCGACGTCCGCGGCGACGACGCGGAAATGCGGGCGGCCTTCGACGGGGCCGTCGATCGTTTGCTCTGGCTGGCCGAAACGGGTGCCTACGTGCCGCATCTCGTCTCCGCGAAGGCCGGCGAGGAGCCCAGCGTCTGCAAAAATTGCGATGTGGCAGAGGCTTGCCTGCGAGGCGATTCCGGGGCCAGCGGAAGGCTTGGCCGCTGGCTCGAGGCGCCGCTCGAGGCGGGCAGCCCTGGCGAGTCGCTCCGTCTCGCGCTGCGGGCACTGCGGAATCCCGGCGGCGAAGGGACGTTCCATCGCGGCGAGCAGGGCCGTGCTCGCGGCGCACCGGCGCAGGCGTCGCCGGACCCGAACTCGAACGCACCGGGTTCGGAATCACCGGGTTCGACAGAGGCCAGCGGATGACGCTCACTCCCGAAGAACTCCGAGAGCGGGACGCCGAGGCTCGGCTGCGGGCGCAGTCGTGCTTCGACCGCCCCTTCGTGCTCGAAGCCGGGGCCGGGACGGGGAAGACCGCCACGCTGGTAGCGCGCGTGTTGGCCTGGTGCTTGGGGCCGGGCTGGCATCGGCACGCGGAGGAGACCGCGACGCGGTCGGTCGAGGCTGAGGCGAACTCCGACCGGGTCGCCCGAAAGGTGCTCGCGGGCGTTGCGGCGATCACCTTTACGGAGGCTGCCGCCGCCGAGATGTCGAGCCGCATCGGGAGTGGCCTCGTGGCGCTGGCGCGCGGGGAGTCCGTCCTCGGCTTCGATTCCGAGAGGCTCGAACTCGACGCGACCGAACTCTGCCGCCGGGCGGCGTCGCTCCTCGGGGCGCTGGATCACCTCGGCGTCCACACGATTCACGCCTTCTGCCGCAGGCTCCTCGCACGCTATCCGCTTGAGTGTGGCTGGCATCCCGAATTCGACGTCGACTCCGACGGCCGGCGCCGCGAAGTCATCGTGCGAGAGTGCGTGGCGGCGGGGCTGCGCGAGGCGAACCGCGCAGGAGCGGGCGATCCACTCTTCGATCTCCTGGCATCAGGAACTTCGCTCGTGGCGGTCGAAGAGGCCGTCTCGGAGTTGGTTGCGTTGGGGGTCGACGCGGCGGCCCTCAAAGCCGATCCCTTCGAGGCAACTCGGGTCCTCGCCTACGCCGCCCGGACCCGCGACGCCTGCGAGGTCCTGCGCCGGGCGATCGGCGGCGCCCTCGACGACCTGCCTGCGAAATCGACGCGGACGCGCCACGTTCGGGAAGCCATCGACGAGGGCCTCGAAGCGCTTGACGCGGCTCTTTCGGGAGACGAAAGTGACGCCTCGGCCGCGAGCCTGCTGGAGGCGATTCCTGCGATCTTCGAGAAGGAAGATCTCGGCCGGCTCGACAAGTGGGGGCGCGGGAAGCCTTACGGGCTCACCGAAGAGAAGGCGCTCGGCCCGGTGATCGATGCGGTGGCGCCGGAAGCCCGCGCGGTGGCCGCGCGCTTGCGCGGGTTTATCGAGTGCGACCGGGACGCTCTCGAGCGGTCGTTGGCGGCGCTTCGGGGGCTTGTCGCGGCGGCTGACGAGGCCATGCGAAGTCGTGGCGTCGTCGGCTTCGAAGCCCTTTTGGTAACCGCGCGCGCCCTGCTGCGCGATCGTCCCGAGGTGCGTTGCCGGCTGCGCAGCGAGTTGGATCAACTGCTGGTCGACGAGTTTCAGGACACCAGCGCCCTGCAATGCGAGATCGTGCGCTGGCTTGCCCTCGAAGGCGAGGCGGCAGAGCGCCCGGGCCTGTTCCTGGTCGGAGACCCGAAGCAGTCGGTCTACGGCTGGCGCGATGCCGATCTGGCCGCCTACGACGCCTTCATCCAGGAGGTGCGCGACGCCGGCGGCGAGGTCGCGACCCTCTCGGTGAACTACCGCTCGGTCGAGGCGATCCTCGAGGAGGTGACGCGTGTGATCGAGCCCGTGATGCATCAGCGCACCGGTTTCCAGCCGCGCTTCGAACGGCTCGTGGTCGCGCCCGAGCACGGATCGGATCCGGGCTTCGTCGCGGGCGAGAGCCGATCGGTCGAGTACGGGCTCAGCTGGCGGCGGAACGGCAACAGCTTCGAAACGAATCTCCTCGTGGCGGGCCGCAACGAAGTCGAAGCGGTGGCGGTGGCCGAAGACCTGCGCCGGCAGCACGACGAACACGGCGTCGCCTGGGGAGACATGGCGCTTCTCTTTCGCGGACTCACCGATCTCGAGCGCTACCTCGCCGCGCTCCGGGTAGAAGGAGTGCCCTTTGCTGTCGAGCGGGACCGGAATTATTTCCGGCGGCGCGAGGTCGTCGATGCCAGCGCGCTCCTTTGCGCGGTGCTTGACCCGAACGACGTGAAGGCCATGGTGACGCTGCTGCGATCGTCCGCGGTGGGCGTCCCCGACGCGGCCTGGCTGCCGCTGTGGCGGCGGGGGTTTCCGGGGAGCTGGTCGCGCCTGCGGGAGGGCCACCCGGAGGGCCTCGCAGCGATGCACGCGAGCGTCGCCGAGGCGGCCGACGAAGTGGCTGCGCTCGAAGCCGACGTGCCCGGTCTGGAGCGCGTCCAAGGCTGGGAGCGCAATCTCCAGCGCATGCTCACCAACGTGGCGACGCTTCGCGGGATCGCGCAGAGAGAGCCCCCCGATGTCTTCCTCGAGGAGCTGCGGGGGCGGACGCTCTTCGAGTTGGTGGAGGCCGGTCGCTACCTCGGGCCCCATCGACAGGCGAACCTCGAGCGTTTCTTTCGCGAAGTCGCGGCGCAGTGGTTGGCGGACGCCGACCCCGGAGCCATTCTGCGGCGCCTGCGCCAGGACATCGCGCAGGGCCGCGAAGCCGAGGAGGCGCCGCCGCCGGACGCGGCCCGGGACGCCGTGCGGATCATGACGATCCACAAGGCGAAGGGTCTCGACTTCGATCACGTCTACATCCCGCAGCTCGGCAAGGGAACCCGGTCGGATCCACCGGGGCGGCTCTATGTGTGGGGCGACCCGGCCGCCCCCGAACTCGCAATTCTTGGCGCGCGCAGCCTCGGGGCTTCGTGGGAGCGCTTTCGAGCGAAGGAGCTCGCGCGCCTCGAGCGGGTGCGGCTCCTCTACGTTGCGATGACGCGTGCGAAAAAGCGCCTCGTGTTGCTGGGCGGCTGGCCCGAGGTGGTCGAACCCAAACCCCTGCGCAATTCCGAGAGCTTCCTCGACCTGCTCTCCTGGCGGCGCCCCCTCCAACCGGATCTCGCGGCCTGGATCGCCGAGGGAGACGACTTCGAACACGGTCTCGTGCGCGACGACGCCGGCGCCCGCTGGTGGCTTCCGAAGAGGTCGCCCGCTGGGCCTCGTCGCTTCCTGGAAGCTTCGGCCGAAACTGCGGCGAGTGCCTCGGGGCTCCTGCAACCGGGCGAGCCGATCGCTCCGAGGCGCATCGCAGCCGAGCGACGCATGCAGAGGGCCTTCGGTGCGCCCGTCACGGCAGCGTCGGGCGAAGGCCATGGGCCTCGCGACGTCGAAGCCAGCGACGAGTTCAAGGCGGCGCGGGTCTTGACCGCGACTTCGCGCGATGTCGCGGCGCTGGCGGGCACGGGGGTCCACCGCGCACTCGAAGCTTTCGATTTCGAGGCAGCCGATGCCAGCGCTGAGATCGAGCGTCTCTGTGGCGCACTCGCGGAGCTTCTACCGGCGGGCGGCCCGGAGCAAACGCGAGCGGAAGCCGTCCTACGGGCCGCGCGCATCTTGCGCGACTTTGCTTCGGGTCCCCTCTTTTCGCGCTTCCTCGCAGCGGGGGAGGGCGTCGCCGCTCGCGAACTCGACCTGTTGGTAGGGCCGGACGCGAGCGACGATGAGGTCGTGGCCTATCGCGTCGGTGCCATCGACCTGCTCTATCGCGAGTCCGGCGAGTCCGTGGGTTCCGGCGAGTCCACGGATTCGGGCAAGTCTACGGATTCCGGCGTCTGGGTGGTCGTCGATTTCAAGACCGACGAGGTCGTCGCCGATGAAGCCGCCGAACGGGCGCAGCGCTACCACGCGCAGGCGCGCGACTACAGGCGCGCCGTCCAGCAGGCCCTGCAACTCGCCGCGCCACCGCGCGTCGAATTCTGGTTCCTGCTGCCCGGCGTCGTGGTCGCGGCCTGATCGACCGGCCCGGTGCTAGCGGGTGCCTTCGTCGCGCACGCGACCCTCGGCATCCACCGACCAGCGCGCTTCGAGGGTCGGTGCCCCGCCGCCAAACAGCGGCCAATCCGGTGTCGAGTAGAGCGAGACCTGCAGGCGCGGGGGCCCGGGCGCTCTTTGGACCGAGAGGCGAGCGAAGCCCAGGCGGCTGGCGCCGAAGACGCGATCGGGGTGAGCGCGGTCGATCGGGGGCCGGGCTCGCGCGCCGCTTCCGGCGATCACGCCCAGCGGGATCGCGGTGCCTTCCCGGGAGAGAAGTTGCAGGCTGTGGTTGTGCCCGGCGAGATGGGCATGGACGGGCACGCCGGCACGTCGCACCGCTTCGAAGACGGGTCCTTCTGCTGTCGGGCCGTCGTCGCGGGAGACGCCCGGAGGGTGGTGGGAAGCCAGCACGCGAAAGGGACCGCGTGCCCGGCGGATCGCCAGGGCGAGTGCGTCGGTCCGGTCGGCCGCCCCGGGACTGGCGGAGTCGTAGGCGATCACGCTGAGGCCCCCTTCGAGGTCGAGCACCACCGGCTGCCGGCAGGCGAACTGCCAATTTGAGACGAAGTCGTCGACCGCCGTGCACTGGGCTTCGAGGCCGCCGTCGCCCGCGAGGTCGTGATTTCCGGGGACCGCCAGAATGGGGATCGCATGGCCAGCACTCACGGGGGCGCGGCAGGCGGCGGCGACCTCTGCGGAACGCGAGGCATCGAGTTCGACGAACCCGCAGTAGGGGCCGACCAGATTCTCGCGCAGCCGCTCTTGCAGTTCGTAGGCTTGCAAGCCGCCGTCGTAGAAGTTGTCGCCCAGGAGCACCAATGCATCCACGGGGTTCGCCTGGTCCGAGGCGGCCATGCCTGCGGCGACGGCGAGTTGCCCCTCGAACCACGGGGCGAAAAAGACGTGACGCCGGCCAGTGTCCCCCACCGCGAGAATCGAGACATGGGCGGCGCCCCGATCCGGGGCAGGGGGGTCCGCCCCGGAGCAGCCCGCCAGCGCGCCCGCGAAGAGGCCAGCGAGCGCGGCCACGCTCCGGGGTTGGGGCATGAATCGCGGCCGGTTCACGGGCCGAAATTCCGGCGGGCGCGGACGAGCGCCGCGGCGGCGCCGACAGCAAAGAGCCCCGTCGTTCCCCACACCACCGCCCACGGCGGCAGCCAGCCGCGCTCGGAGAGGAGCCCCCCGAAGGAGAGCGCCGCGTAGTAGCCGAAGGCCAGGGCCACGCCGAGGAGCATCGCGCCCGAGCGCGACGTGCGGCGACCGGAGGCGCCGAGGGCCACTGCCAGAACCGCGAAGATCAGCGGCGCCACGGGCAGCGCGAGGCGGCGTTGCGCTTCGATGGCGTAGCGACTCGGATCCTTTTCATCGAGATCCCAAAGGGCTTCGCCCCGCGCGGCGCGTGCGCGGACGTCTTCGAGTTCAGTGAGGCTCATCTGTTTCGGGCGGCCCGGGGCCCGGAGGTGCGCGATGTCGATCTCGTAGTCGAGGTGCTCGAAGGCGATGCGCCGGGTGCGTCCCGAACGCCAGTCCCCTGCGTCGATGTGCACGTCGCCGCGGTCGAGTTCGATGCGCAGCATGTCGCGTTCGGAGTCGAAATGGAAGGCACCGCGGTCGGCAAAGATCACGTAGCCAAGATCGTCCTCGGCGTCGCTCGCAATCATCACGCCGCGCAGGACATTGTCGCGGAAGCGCTCCTCGACGTAGACCACGCGGTCGTTGAAACGCAGAAAACGCCCCGGTTCGAGGATATTGCTGCGGGCGGTCACGTTCATCAGCAAGCTGCGCATGTCGCGCCTCGCTACGTGTTCGGCGTCGATCACGAGCCAGGCGGTGGCGGCGGCTACGAGCGTGCCCACACTAAGGGTGGCCGAGAGCAGTACTCCGATCCCCACCCCGCAAGATTGCATGGCCAGGAGCTCCGCGTCGGATTTCATTCGGCGCACGGCAAAAAGAGAGCCGAGCAGAAACGCAATCGGCAGGGCGTAGGCCATGAATATCACGGCAATCGAGCGCAGTGCCAGCATCCACTCGTTCCAGCGGAAGCCGACCCGAACCAGGGGTTCGAGTTGCCGCAGCGCGTTCTGGCTGAGCAGGATCAGCAGGATTCCGGCGAAGGCGATCACCGAGTAGAGGGCGATCTCGCGAATGACCGATCGCGTAAGCGTTCCGAACCAGGGCAGAAGTCGCATGATCAGGGGGGCCTGGCTCCAAGGAGGGGGGAGTGCGGACGAGGATACGAT
>Ga0310122_10002188_pt1 | contig 12477 bp, 12 predicted proteins | sample CB6_Bottom_1051__FD_203503 | JGI IMG/M metagenome (GOLD analysis project Ga0310122, IMG submission 203503) | Marine microbial communities from Western Arctic Ocean, Canada - CB6_Bottom_1051 | ecosystem: Environmental > Aquatic > Marine > Oceanic | place: Canada: Western Arctic Ocean | collected...
GGACGTCCTGGAGGGCCCGCAATCGGTGGTGTTCGACCAAGCAGAAAACCGGCTCCACACCCAGAAGGCGCTGTTGCTGATGATGCTGGAAGGAACCGACATACCCTAACGGCTGCTGCTACCCAGCCAGGGCGCGCACCGCGGCCGCGGAGTGGGGCGATGGAGCCCCGCGAGCGGCCGCGTAGGGTTCGGAGCGAAGCCCCGTCTAAGTAATAGACAGCCCCGTCTAAAAAACGTTTAAGTAGTGAGTTCCGCGGCTGCCTGTTCGACCTTGTCGGCGAGACCCTGACGATAGTCGTTCAGACGCGCCCGGATCGCCGGGTCACTCACAGCAAGGATTTGGGCCGCCAGCACCGCCGCGTTCGTCGCCCCGGCCTTCCCCACGGCGACCGTAGCCACGGGTATGCCCGGCGGCATCTGGACGGTCGACAGCAGTGCATCAAACCCGCCGAGGGGTGACGACGCAATCGGCACGCCGATGACCGGAACAACCGTGTGGGCCGCGACCACGCCGGCTAGATGTGCGGCGGCGCCCGCGCCAATCACGAACACCTGAACACCTCGACCGAGCGCCTCCTCCATCACACGTCGTACGCGGTCCGGGGATCGGTGAGCGGAGGCAACCGTGATGTCGCACGTGATCCCAAGATCGCGCAACGTGCGGACGGTGTTGGCCATCACATCAGCATCAGACCCGGATCCCATCAGGACCTGCACCTGCAGATCACCCATCGCTCACCCCTCCTCCGTCGCCACACACCCGGAGCGACGATTCTGCGCCCCCTCCGGAAGCGGGCGTCTCAAGGCCTGAAGCCCGAAACCTGCTGGCTCTGGGCGCTCAGCCTGCAAGCGCCTTGCGCCCGATGTCGGTCCGGACCTGCTTATGCGCGAACGTAATCCGCGCCTCAGCAGCATAGGCGCGGTCGATGGCTTGCGCAAAATCGACGCCTCGGCCAACCACTGTCAGGACCCGTCCGCCGGTGGTCACAACCGCGTCGTCTTGCCCCCCGGTGCCACCGTGGAACACCAACACCCCCTCGAGCGCCGACGCGTCGTCGAGCCCCGTGATCGCCACTCCGGTCTCGTAGGCCCCGGGATATCCGCCCGACGCGAGCACCACCCCGACATGGGGATCCCGTATCTGATCGCACGACGTACTCTCGAGCGCACCACGCGCGGCCGCCTCCAGCACCGGCGCCAGCTCGTCAACCACCATCGGGAGCACAACCTGCGCCTCGGGGTCGCCCAAGCGGACGTTGAACTCGATGACCCGGGGGCCATCGGCGGTGATCATCAGCCCAACATACAGAAACCCCCGATACGGGTGTCCCTCGTTGGCCAGCCCGTCGAGGACCGGGCGGACGATCTCGTCTCTCACGCGACGCTCCATGTCCGGGGTCACCAAAGGGCTCGGCGCGAACGCGCCCATCCCGCCGGTGTTGGGACCCGCATCACCGTCGAACGCGCGCTTGTGATCCTGAGCGGTTGGCAACGCGAGCGCCTCCCGCCCATCACAAATCGCAAAGACCGAGGCTTCCTCGCCAACGAGACACTCCTCGATCACCACACGGTGTCCGGCCTCACCAAACCGGTGATCAACCATCGCGTCGCGCACTGCCTGCTCGGCTGCGACGCGGTCGGGCGCCACCGTCACACCCTTCCCCGCCGCCAGACCGTCGGCCTTGATAACGACAGGAAAGCCGAACTCCGGCCCGGCCACGGCCACGAGCGCCTCGTCAGCCCGTTCGCACACACGGAACCGAGCGGTTGGCACCCTGTGCCGGGCCATGAAGGCCTTCGCGAACGCCTTGCTGGATTCGAGTCGAGCGGCCGCAGCGCTCGGACCGAACAACAGCCGGTCATCCGCCGCGAACAGGTCTTGAACGCCAAGCGCCAGAGGCAGCTCCGGCCCGATGATGGTGAGGTCGACCGCCTCGGCCTCGGCGAGCGCCCGCACGGCGGCCGGATCCGACACGTCGAGGGGGTACTGTCGGGCGACCTGCCGCGTACCTGCGTTACCCGGCGCGCACACCACGTCGCGTACACTGGGCTCGCGGCTCAGCTTCCAGACCAGGGCGTGCTCGCGCGCGCCACTCCCAACCACCAGAATCTTCATCAATCACGACCCGAAGCCCCCCACCAACGCGCTGGCGGCCGTTGACGGCGCCTGGCGTTCGGCCTAGAATGGTCGTTTGCTCCGTCCTAGAAGCAGGGTGCCCATGAAGAGGCACCGGCGCGAGGCGGAGTGTCCAGCCTGCGACAGGAGCAGCACATTTCTCACACGGAACATTACCCTAGCATACTCGTTCGGCGACACCCGGCCTGGTCGCGGCGTGTCACCGACACGACATCGACGACCGACGACGGGTCGCTCACGGCGTAAGGGAGGTGGCAATTAGGTTTTGGCTGAAGTCAAGGTGCAAGATGGCGAATCGATCGAGGGCGCACTACGCCGCTTCAAGCGCAAGGTGCAGCAGGAAGACATCATCAAGGACATCAAGAAGCACGCGTACTATTTGAAACCGGCAGACAAACGTCGCGCGAAACAGGCGCTGGCGCGTAAGCGGAGTCGCAAGAAGCAACGCCGGGAAACCGAATGACCGCAGCGGTCGGCCAGTCAGGCCGGCCATACGCGTCAGTTGACAGTTCTGTGGGTTCATAGTACGTTTGCGCGTCCTGGGAGCATAAGCTACAGCTTCGAAATAGGTTCTTGCAGTACTGCCGTGCCGTCTGGCATTGACGAAAGCGTCTGACCCCACGGGGAGAGTTTCCATGCAAATCGAGGAAAGATCGCTTGAGAACGTAGTGATCTTGGATCTCAAAGGTAAGTTGACGATTGGCGAGGGCGATGAGCTGCTGAAGGAGAAGATCAACGGCCTGATGCAGCATGGCAATCACAATATACTGCTCAACCTTGAAGACGTTCCGTATGTCGACAGCGCGGGGCTGGGAGGCATTGTTCACACCTACACGACCGTCAGTCGTCAAGGCGGAGAGCTCAAGCTCGTCAACCTCACAAAGCGCATCACGGATCTGCTCGCGATCACTAAGCTGCTGACGGTCTTCGAGACGTTCGAATCCGAAGCTGAAGCGGTGAGCAGCTTCAGCGAGGTCCAAAATCGCAACGTAGAGAAGTGACGACCCGCGTGCCGCCTGCACGCCGCGCTGTACCGATGGCGTACATCCTTACCGACCCAGACCATGCCGGGCGTCTCACGACACGGTGAGACGTCGGGCTACGGCCTGGCGGCCGACCTGCTCATCTCGCTTCGGCCGGACCATTGGACAAAAAACCTCATCGTCTTCGCAGGACTCGTGTTCGGGCAACAGCTCCTCGAACCGGGTGCGGTGGCCCGCGCCGGAGGCGCGTTCGGCATCTTCTGCGCACTGTCGAGCGCTATGTATCTGGTCAACGACGTGAGCGACCGCGACCGCGACCGACTGCACCCGCAGAAGTCGGCGCGACCGATCGCGGCCGGTCGTGTGTCCCCGGCGCTGGCGCTCGGTGTGGCCACGCTCCTGGTCACCGGCGGCGCGGTGGCGGCGTTCCTCCTCGACCCGCGGCTGGCGCTACTGACGCTGGGCTTCGTTGGGGTGCTGCTCCTGTACTCACGGGTCCTGAGACAGATCGTCATACTCGACGTCCTCGCGATCGCCATCGGATTCGTCATAAGAGCGGTGGCCGGCGCGGTCGTCATCGACGTGCATATCAGCCAGTGGCTACTGGTCTGCACCCTACTGCTGGCGTTATTCCTCGGGTTGACCAAGCGGCGCCAGGAGGTGACTGCCTTGGGCACTGACGCCGTACACCATCGTCCGGCACTCAACCGCTACAGCCCGCAGCTCCTGGACCAGCTGGTCACCATCCTCGCAGCCGCGACCCTGGTAAGCTACGCGGTGTACACGACGGGCGCCGAGACCGTCGAGACGTTCGGTACCGAGCTACTGACCTTGACGATCCCGTTTCCGATCTACGGAGTGTTGCGATATCTCATGCTGGTGCACAGCGGGGTAACAAGCACCGGTCCGGCCGACATCCTGCTCCGAGACCGTCCGCTGGCAGTATGTATAGTCGGGTGGGCCCTGACGGTCGCCATCATCATCTATGGACCGTTCACCGTCTAGCATCGGCTTCGGACCGTTGACCGCCTAGTAGGATGAAATGTGCGACTTGTGACCATGTGCGAGGGCGCGAAACGAAGGGGCCACGGCGGGCGCGGAGTGGGGCGATGGGGTCCCCGCGAAGCGCCCGGGTGGGGTTCGGGGCGAAGCCCCGATTAGGATGACAATGGCTGAGTTCAACATCCAATCTGATTCCGTCGATGTCACGCGGATCATGGAGCAGATCCGTCAGCGCATCCAAGAGAAGAGGGGCAGGGATTATACCGAGCAACAGATACGCGAGCTCGCTACTGTCAAACTCGAACGGTTTCTCGACCCAAAGCAGGTGCGGTCGGATCTAGTCGAGCACTACAGGCAACTCGAACCACCGGCAGCGCTGGCCCCCCCAACAGAGGAGCGCCCGAGTCCGCCGCCGGAGACATTCAATTTCGACGAGGACACGATCTACGCGTCGTCTAGAGGCACGATGGGGAAACTGATTCGCCTGATCCGCAAGCTTCTAAGCCCGATCATCAAGCTGTTCTTCAACCTGAACGCGATTGTGTTCGCGCTGTCACGGCAGAGCGAGATCAATACCTGGACCTTGCAGCTCCTGCAGCAACAGGCTGATCTGGCCGAACGGGTAACCCAGAGGGCCGGCGAGAAGTTCGTGGCGCGCGAAGAACTCGACGCCCTAAACTACGAGGTGCTCAACAACCTCGTGGTGGAGATGACCCGGTTGTCGGTCGACATGAAGAACCACCGGAGTCTGGTCGAGTCGGTGGCTGGCCGACTCGATTTCGACGAGCGGCGCGCGCGCGCGCTGGAGTCGGTGGTCCAGAGTCGATCGCCGCAACCGTCCCAGGGCGACGATGGCGAGAGCGCGCCGTCGACCGGGTCTGGCCGTACCCGCCGACGACGGCGACGGTCGCGGCGACGGCCCGGGACGGCAACGACCCTTGACGGCCCCGGAACGCCCACCAACGCTGCCACCGAGACTGGTGCCCAGGGCGAGACCGCCCAACCGGCGTCGAACAGAGCCACACTCCAGGCAGAGCCCGCTACTTCGAGCCCCGTGCCGCCGCCGCGCCAGGACACCGCCCTCCCTGCGGCACCAGCCACCGACCCGTCGGCGGTATCGCCGGCGCCGACCACACCGGTCCCCGAGGCCGCTCCGGCTCGAGACCCCGCACCGCCGACACCGCCAACGGGGGCGTCGAGCGTCGATTCCCCCGCGGCGCCGACCCCGAGTGAGGGAGGTGCCCCCGCGTCGGCCACCGCACCAGCAGCGGAGCCGGTCGCGGCGCCGTCCACGGCGTCGACACCGTCCACGACGTCCTCGATGGGGGACGCCGGCACCGACGAGCAGTGAGGCTCGCCGTCATCGTCCAACGCTACGGCGCCGAGCTGAACGGCGGCGCTGAGCTGCATGCCCGGTATGTTGCTGAGCACCTCGCTCGACATGCCGAGATCGAGGTACTCACGACCTGCGCCACCGACTACATCACGTGGCGCAACGAGCTCAACCCCGGCGTCGAACAGGTGAACGGTGTCCCGGTCAGGCGGTTTCCGGTCAGCCGCGAACGCGACGCCCACGAGTTCGGTCAACGGTCCACGGTGGTCTTCGAAGAACCACATTCGGTCGCAGCGGAGCTGGCATGGCTGCGGAGCGAGGGACCGACCAGCCCGAGCCTGGTCAATCATCTCCGTCGACACGGCGACACATACGACTACTGCCTCTTCTTCAGCTACCGCTACTACCATGCCTATCATGGCATCCGAGTGACGGGCCCGCGGGCCCTTCTGGTGCCTACCGCAGAACGCGACCCGGCCCTGGGGCTGCACATCTTCGGCGGCGGCTTCCGCAGCGTGCGAGCGCTGATGTACAACTCATACGAAGAACGGGCGCTAATCAACGCCGTGGCAAAAAACGACGACGTGCCTGGGGTCGTGGTTGGCATCGGGTCGGAGGTGCCAGCGCACCCGGAACCGCAGCGGTTTCGCCAGGCGACGGGGATCGAGGGCCCCGTGCTGATCTATGTTGGCCGGATCGACGAGAACAAGGGCTGCCGCGAGCTGTTCGACTATTTTCAACGCTATGCGCGTCTGTCACCCCAGCTGAGCCTCGTGCTGATCGGGAACCCGGTGATGCCAATTCCCGAGCACCCAAGAATTCGGCACCTGGGCTACGTGACCGATCAGGAGAAGTTCGACGCCCTGGCAGCGGCCGACCTGCTGGTGATGCCCTCGCAGTACGAGAGCCTGTCGATGGTGACGTTGGAGGCGTGGGCACTCAGTCGGCCCGTGCTGGTCAACGGCCGCTGCGACGTGTTGTGTGGCCAGTGTATTCGCAGCAACGGTGGACTGTATTACGAGAACTACGAGGAGTTCGCTGAAACGTTGAATGCGATCGTCTCGAACAGCAGCCTACGCGACGCCCTGGGCACGAACGGACGGGCCTACTTCAACGCACACTACACATGGTCCGTCATCGAACGAAAGTATCTGGACATGCTCGACCGCCTGGAGCGCGAGGAGGCGCAGCCGGCACGCCGCCCGGAGCCGCTCCCGGGCTGGTTCGGCCGGCGACGGCGCGACCTCCCGCCCAGCCGACAGGTCGTCGACCGACTGCCCACCGGCCCGGCACACAGGACCAGCGGAGCAAGCGCCGGCCGTTCAGTGAGTGACGCATGACCGCGGGGGCTTCACCGACGCGTCCCGCAGTGCATCAGGTCCTGGCCACCCTCGGCTATGGCGACGCCATCGGCAACGAGGTAATGGGTATCCGTGCCGTGCTACGCGAGGCGGGCTACGCGTCCGAGATTTTCGTCGAGAGCGCCGACCCCAGGCTGGAGCCGCTCACCTACGACTATCGGGATCTGATCGACGTTTCGCGCCCAGACAACATCCTCATCCACCACTTCTCGCTCGGCTCCAGAGCGTCTCGGATCGCCTATGCCCTCCCGGACCAGATGGTGCTGGTTTATCACAACATCACACCACCCGAGTATTTCCTCGGGGTGCACGAGGACCTCGTGCGGCTCTGCTACACCGGCCGGCGCGAGCTAAGCGCCTACGTGAACCGATGCGACCTGGCGCTCGGCGACTCGGAGTTCAACCGGCAGGAGCTCGAAGGATTTGGGTTCCCGCGCACCGGCGTCCTCCCGGTCGTCCCCAACCTAGCCCATCTGGACGAGACACCAGACCGCACATTGGTCTCGGAGTTCGACGACGAACGGACCAATATCCTGTTTGTCGGTCGCCTCATCCCGAGCAAGCGGATCGAGGACGTCATCCGGTGCTACCAGGCGTATCGGATCAGGCACCAACCCGAGGCCCGGCTCCTGCTCGTGGGCGCCTACGGCGGGTTCGAGTCATATCTCGCGACACTCCACCACCTGATCGCGACCCTGCGCGTGAAGGACGTGCACATCATGGGTCACATTTCGAACGCCGAACTGACCGCATGCTACGACGTCGCAGACCTGTTCTTGTCAGCGAGCGAGCACGAGGGCTTCTGCGTGCCGCTCGTGGAAGCGTTCCGCAAACGCATACCGGTCCTCGCCTACGCCGCGGCTGCGGTGCCTGGGACGATGGACGGCGCGGGTGTTCTCTACGAGACCAAAGACCCCCGACATGTCGCCTCTCTCATGGATACGGTGCTGTCCAACCCGGCACTCGAGCGAGAGATCATCCGCGGTCAGGACGCGGCATTGGACCGGCTTCTAGAGCAAGACTTCGCCGGGCTCCTGTTGGATGTCGTAGACAGGGTGAGGCGAGGCCCCCGACTCCCGCACCCCGAGGTACGCTGGGACTTCTGGCAACGGTTCGCGGAGTGGGAGCGCCTCGAGGAACTCCGCCTCTACCGGCCGTCCGCCTACAAGGCGCTGCCGTTTGCGCCAGGAGAGCGCGGCGAAAATCCGTAAGGAATGGCTCTGTGGTTCGGACCTCGTTAGTAGGATGCTGAGAAACGACAGGGGTTGGTTTTCGGAGCGCGGCGCCCGGTTCCTGAGAAAACGTCCGTGCTGCACCCGTTTTCTGCCCGTGGTTCCGCGCCCCTGGGCGCGGAACCAGTTGGCAAGGCGCGAGGAGGAACCCAGCCGCGCACGTGCGCGGCTCGTGGACGCAGAGTGGGGCTCTGGGGCCCCCGCGCAGCGGCCGCGTGGGGTCCGAGGCATAGCCCCGTTTGAGTGACGATGCCCCGCCCGAAAACCAGGCGATGGTGATCAACCAGTGGCTACCGGCCGCCCATCGCAGCGACGCGGTGGGGGATAGCGCGCGGCGCATGCGTGGCCTCTTGCGCGCCCGTGGCCACAAATCGGACATTTACGCCCTGACCATTGACGACGATCTGCTGGGGGACATCCGCGCCTTCGCCGACCCGGCGGCCCGCCAAGGCGACGTCACGATTCTGCACTTCGCCATCGCCTCGCCGATGAGTGAGGCGCTGGTCTCCTTGCCGACCGGACGGGTCATCCATTATCACAACGTCACGCCGGCGCATTTTTTCGCTGGCTACGATGCCAGTATCGTTGCACTCGTCACCCACGGACGGCAGGAACTGGCCGGACTGGTCGGTCGCGTCGACCTGGCTTTGGGCGTCTCCGAGTACAATCGGCAGGAACTTGAGACCCTCGGGTTCTCCGAGACCAGGGTGTTTCCGATCGCGGTGGACACGGCGCGGCTGACAACAGCACCACCGCGCCCCGCGCTCGAGCGGGTGCTACGCGACGGTCTGACCAACATCCTCTTCGTCGGGCGCATCGCCCCAAATAAGAAAATCGAGGACCACCTGCGGCTCGCCGAGCACTACAAGCGGTATATCGACCCGTTTCACCGGTTCATCTTCGTCGGACGGAAGGACGCCTGTCCCCGCTACTACGCGATGATCCGCGCGCTGATGGCCCAGTATCGGATGACGAGCGAACGGTTCTGGTTCGTGGGTCAAGTACCCGACGCCGATCTGGCGGTGTACTACCGGACCGCGAGCGCCTATGTGTCTCTGAGCGAGCACGAGGGTTTCTGCGTCCCCTTGATCGAGGCGATGGCCAGCGACGTGCCCGTGCTGGCCTACGCGTCAACGGCGGTGCCAGAGACCCTCGGGGGCGCCGGCATCACATTTTCGCCCAAGGACCTGGAGTATGCGGCGGAGATGTTGGGGCTGCTAGTGTACGATGATGGTCTGCGCGCGGACATTCTCGAGGGTCAGCGGCACCGACTGACGGACTTCACCGACGCTCGGTTCGACACCCATCTCGACCGACTCGTGGCACACTTCGCGTAGAACGGACTGGAGTCCCTATGATGCATACCCCCGACGTCGGCGAATCCACTGACGCAGAAGCTGGCGTAGCCACCCGGCTGTCTCCTGCCTCCCGGCCTCCGTTCGCGTGCGCTGTCTCACGCGTACTACGGCGAGGTCTCGCCGAAGCCTCGGCACAGGCGGACTCGCTCCTGCCTCCTGCCTCCCGTAGGACGTCCCTCTAGCCCTCGTGAAGATCGGGTTTGTTGTCCAGCGCTATGGGGCGGAGATACTCGGTGGCTCCGAGTATCACTGCCGGCTAATCGCAGAGCGACTCGCCAGCCGGCATCAGGTGGAGGTGTTCACCACCTGTGCCCGCGATTACATCACCTGGAAGAACGAGTACCCGGAGGGTGTGGACCGGATCCGCGGGGTCACCGTTCGGCGTTTCGCGAACGACCGGACGCGGGACATCGCGTCGTTCAACGAATACTCTGACTGGATCTTCCACAACGACCATTCGCCGGCGGACGAGGAGGAGTGGCTGAAACGGCAAGGACCGTGGTGCCCTGGCCTACAGGACCATCTCGAGCAGCACCACGGATCATATGACGCGCTGATCTTCTTTACCTATCTGTATGCACCAACGGTTCGAGGGCTGCGCGTGGCCCCGACCCGGAGCATCCTGGTACCGACGGCCCACGACGAGCCGGCGATTCGACTCGGGCTCTACCGGGAGGTGTTCTCGCTCCCGGCCGGGATTGCTTACAACACCAACGTGGAACGAGGATTTCTCAAGCGACTGTTCTCGGTCGCCGCGAAGAACGAGGAAACGGTGGGTTGCGGTGTCGAGCTACCCGCCTCACACCTGCACGACCTGCCGACGAGCAGACCGACCCCCCTGGTGACCCCAGGGTCAGACGACGAGCCGCAAGACAACCCACACCCGGATGCGGCCGACGACAACGGCGCGCTTGGCTCGCCACTGTCTGCCCGCGGCGCGGTGTTCCGCCATCGCCATCGCCTCTATGGCCCGTTCGCCCTCTATGGCGGACGGATCGACCCGGGGAAGGGCTGCGAAGAGCTGCTCGACTACTTCAACAGTTACGCCGAGTCGGACGGTGACGCCACACTCGTGCTGATGGGGCTGAAGCTGATGCCGATCCCCGATGCGCCGCACGTGCGGTTTGCCGGGATGCTGTCAGAGGTCGAACGGCTCGAGGCGCTCGAGGCGGCTACGGTGGTCGTGGTACCGTCACCCGTCGAGAGCCTGTCGCTCCTGGCGCTGGAGGCGTTCTCGGTGGGTACCCCGGTGCTTGCCAACGCCCGCAGCGACGTGGTCACCGACCACTGTCAGCGCAGCAACGGCGGTCTCTATTACAGCGACCGCGAGGAGTTCCGAGAGTGCCTGCGGTTGCTGATTCACGACGCCCCACTGCGTGCTGCCATGGGACGGCAGGGACGTGCCTACGTGCGCACACACTACCGGTGGGACGCGATCATGGGCAAGTACGACCGGCTGATCGCTGGGTTGCAGCGCCCCCGCCCGGCAGAACACAGCCGGCGCGGCCGGCGCCGCGGGGGTAAAAGGCCTAGCAGCCCGCGATGACGGATCGTCGGACCGTGCCCTACCTGCCGCGGCGTCCGTGTGGAGCCTGACGCGTGCCGTGTAAAGCGTCTCGCGGCAGCCAGACGTCAGGCTGTGAGCGCTAGGACTCGGTCGGTCGTTTCCGCCGCGACCGCACGCCGAGACGCTTGATCATCTCGTTGAGTGTGGTCGGCTTGATCCGCAGCATCTCAGCGGCCCGCTTCTGCACCCCACCCACCGCCACGAGGGTCCGCTCAATGAGCTGCGTCTCGAAGGCAGCAGTGACCTCCTTGAGCGAGATCCCCTCCGGCGGCATCACGAACTGCGGAATCTGGAACGGACGTGACGTCCGGACCGCATCCGGAATCAGGGCGACGTCGATCCGAGGCCCTGTGGCCAGTACCACCGCCCGCTCGATAACGTTCTCGAGCTCACGCACGTTGCCAGGCCAGTCGTACTGCTCCATCAGGTCCAAGGCTTCAGGTGTGAGCTCCAGATGCTGCTTGTCGTTCTCGACCCCATACTTCTCGAGGAAGTGCTGGGCCAGCAACCGGATGTCCTCACGCCGATCACGCAGCGGAGGCAGCTCCACTTTGATGACGTGGAGTCTGTAGTACAGGTCCTCCCGAAAGCGACCGTCCGCCACCATGCTCGTCAGGTCGACGTTGGTGGCCGCGATGATACGCACATCGACCTTGACGGTGTCGACACCCCCCAATCGCATGAACTCCCGCTCCTGCATCACCCGCAACAGCTTCGCTTGGGTCTCGATCGGCACGCTCCCGATCTCATCGAAGAAGATGGTGCCCTTGTCGGCGATCTCAAACAGCCCCTTCTTGGGGGCGATGGCCCCAGTAAAAGCCCCTCTGAGGTGACCAAACAGGTGTGATTCGAGCAGATCCGGCGGCAGGCTCCCGGAGTTCACGGTCACGAAGGGACGGTCGGACCGATTCGAGTTGTCGTGGAGCGCTCGCGCCGCCAGCTCCTTGCCGGTCCCGCTCTCCCCCTGCACGAGGATCGTCGTACGGCTTGGCGCGGCCTGGGCAATCAGCTCGAAGACCGACCGCATCCGTCGGCTCTTCCCGATGATGTCGCTGAACTCGTAGGACTGGGCGCGCAGACTCTCGCGCTGGGCACGATTCTCGGTCACCAGCCGCCGCCGCTCGACGGCGTTGCGGACCACGACCAGCACCTTCTCGTTCTTGAACGGTTTGTCCAGGTAGTTGAACGCGCCACGCTTCGTCGCGGCGACCGCCTTCTCGATCGACCCGAAGGCGGTGATCAAAATGACCGGCAGATCCTCATCGAGCTTCCGCAGCTCGTCCAGCGTCTCGTTCCCGCCGATCCCGGGCATCATGACGTCGACGATCGCGACGTCGAAGGATTGCGAGCGTGCCAGCTCGATCCCTTCCTCACCCGAGGCCGCCAGCGATACTCGATAGCCCTCGCCCTCGAGCAGCGGCTGCAGGATCTCCCGCCGGATGACCTCTTCGTCATCGATGACCAGCACGGACGCGTCACTGAGCATCGGTCCCCTCGTCCCCGG
>Ga0310122_10002189_pt1 | contig 12475 bp, 2 predicted proteins | sample CB6_Bottom_1051__FD_203503 | JGI IMG/M metagenome (GOLD analysis project Ga0310122, IMG submission 203503) | Marine microbial communities from Western Arctic Ocean, Canada - CB6_Bottom_1051 | ecosystem: Environmental > Aquatic > Marine > Oceanic | place: Canada: Western Arctic Ocean | collected...
CACATCGGCATTGCCTCCGTTACCGGTAAGGATATTCTCACCGCCCCGACGGTGGATACGCCACCTGTTGCCCTCTCCCTTGGCAATCAAGGCCTGCCAATTCTTGGTAAATTCATTCACACTGAACCAGGCCGAGATCGAAAAGCCGGTGCCATCCTGGAAATCAAACATCTCCTCGTTGTCCACCGGTGTCTCTACAAACTGATCGACACCGTCGAGGTCGATACCCTGGCCGAACTTGCCAGAACCGTACGCGATATCGTCGGATCCCATGCCGGTACCGTGGCTGTCGCCGATGGTATCCTGAAGATCCCCATCAAATGGCCAGTAGGCAATCAGGCCGTCGTGGAGAGGGTTATGTCGTGCGATAGGAAAGATCTGCTGGGCTGCCAATGCCGCAATCTGGTCCTCGCTGAGGGCGATATTCCACACAGCCACATCATCTATGGATCCCAAAAACCAATTGCCTGTGCCATCATAAATGCCGGAGCCTCCCATGTTGAAATTGAAAGCTGAATTAACCGCTCCACCACCACCTGCTGTGCCGATTTGCTCTCCGTTTGCATAAACGTGCATTCCATCCGCATTAACGATAACAGCGACATGGGTCCATTCCTCTAGGGTCGGCCCAAAATCCACATTGATATTTCCCGCAGGAGTCCAGTACTGCATCGTCGTCGGATTGATCATCCCATACTCAACAGCGTCGTTCTGGCCAATCAAACCGACCCGATTACCCGGTTGCGCCTCTGGCATGAGCATCCAAAAGGATAAGGTCAACTCCTCGAGATCGTTGAGCAGACTCGCTTCAGTCGTGACGGAGTCATCCGCTCCATCAAACTGAATGGCTTTGTCATCGCCACCGCCAGTTGCGCCTGTCACGATTTCCGGTTCACCGTTGATAGTGCCGTGGTTTCCACCCTCGGACATGTCCGGTGTTGACTCTGGGTCAGACTGGTCATCGAATGGCCAGTAGCCTATCAGGCCCTCTTCGAGGCCCTGAGCGTTTAGACTGGCGGTACCAATGATCGCCATTAACGATACGATACCCGCAGCTATAAAACGGCGGGCTACTGTTAGTTTTTTAGTCATGATTTGGTTATGGTTTGGGGGTTGTGTTACAAGTTAACTACTATAAAAAATTCAAAGATTGGCCGTTATGACTCGACCAAAAAAACAGCTTCACAGTTAACGGTTGATTTGGTTTTCAACACAGATAACAATCAGACTAGGGGCCATTCATCCCCCGATAAATTCTTTTCTCGGATCAACGAGGGCAAGAAAAACCGAGAATCCCGTTCATGACAACCTTTTTTTGCGTTTTTTTAAGAATAATTGAAGGAGGGTAAAATCCAGGTTCGACCTTGGCCAAGGGCGGGGCCCCTTTTCGATCCCTCTGGCCAAAGGTGGCGTGACGGATGAACGGTCACTCGCTGTTCGCGTGAGCGTCCTGGAGTGGCGGTTTGTGGGTTGAACAGCGCGGGGCGGTATGCCAAGGGAGACGGGCTGTTAGCGAAGCTGGAGCTTGAGGTTCCGGATGAGGTCAAGTTGGCGCAAGCGGAGGTGGAGTTGACACCGGCTTTTATGACTAAGTCAGGAGGCCCTTACAAATGTCCGCCTTGACCAGGCGCTCGATGTAGTGCTCTGGCAAAGCGAAGCGGCATGGGAGTTTCAGGGGCCAAGTTTCAAAACCAACCAAACTGAAAACTATCAAACAATCCAAACCATTACTTGGATGCCCTGTTTTCCAAGAGGGCAATGCCGCCGCCGCGTTCCGCCAGCACAATATCGAGCCGCCCATCCCCGTTGAAATCGACCGAGACGGGACTTCTTTGCTCGCCAAGGAGGCGGATGCCACTTGACTCGGCCTCAAGAACCTTTGACAAGCCGCCTTTGCCCCCAAGGATGAGACTGCCCTGGCCGGAGTCGTACCTCGAGAATTTCTCAGGCACCCCGAAGAAGTTCTGTGCAAAAAAAAGATCCTCTCTGTCGTCACCATTGAAATCCCCCGAACACACACCGAAAACGGGACTGGCCTGGATTTCATCCGGCAGGACCTGGACCGAAAACGTGCCTCCCTCGTTCAGGAAAATGACCGAAGTCAAAAAGTTGATTTCCTGGTGTTTGAATGCCTGGAACTCATCGCCCAGGATTTGCTCCATGTTCGTGGAGGCATAACGACTGCTGGTCGGTATGCGATGGGCCATCGATGGGAACACGTTGATCGCCACGCTGTATTTCCGGGTCGGAAGCCAGTCATCGAACCCCTTGTCATAATGAAACTCAAAGGCGCTGACTGTCTCGCTATCCGGGATATCCAGATACGCAAGCCTTACCGGGAGCGGGTACATCGCATAAACTGTGTTGGCGCCAAAGTTGCCTGCGACAATATCCATCCTTCCATCCCCGTTAACATCGGCAAGGTGAGCGCATTGCCAAAGACCGCTGTACTTGTGCAATCCCATCCTTTGGGTTGCATCCTCAAAAACGCCGTCCCGGTTGAGGAACACCCTTATGGAACCCCACTCCTGTGCCACAACCAAATCCGCAGATCCGTCACCATCCAAGTCACCGGACCCGGCATCTGTGACCAGCGACAAATGACTGAAAAGCTCCAGGTGACTTCGCGACAAAACAAATGTCCCGGAGCGGTTCTCGAAAAGTGCCGACCTTGAGGCGACCGGATATCGACCCGGCGCACTTCCCCCTCCCACGAACAAGTCCGAATCCCCGTCAGAATCGTAATCCAGGAAAACAGCGGACCGCGGCTCGCCCGGATATTTCAGTTCCTGCCCGGTGAGCAATTCCCCTCCGGACCACTTGAGCAATCTTGGTGGACGGGTCAGTGCCAGGACATGTCCCTTCAGGTCCGGCCCGCCCGCGACGAGGCCCGCGGAGGGCCAGGGATGGTGGGGGCCTGGATCAAAACTACCCTTGTCGTTGGCCAAAAAGACCGTGATCCCCTTTTCGCCTTCCGAAACCAGAAGGTTCCGTCCGGACTCACCATCCATGTCCATCGCCAGGATGCTGGGATCCAGCCGGCGCACGTCAAAAGGCAGCCCGGGTTGAAGTTGCTGGACGAGAGGACTGAACCGTTTTCCGTCGTGTTGAACTCTGGTCTGACGAAAGATTGCAGTCTTCCGAACCGGCCTGACCACCGGAGCATCCGGGGGCGGCCCAGGCGGGTGAGAAATCAGATATCTGTACCCGGGCACCAACCCCTCCAGAACGCTGACCTGACCACTTCGCCAGCGGACGGTCACCCTGTGCGTCGAGTCCCGTTTAGCGGCAAACACCCTGAGCGACTGGTCGCATGACATGTATCTTCCCCCGGAGATCATCTCCTGCGACTGGGCAACTTCATGACCCTCAACAATCAACCTGGCTCCCGTGCCGGCTGTGTTCCCACCTTGCCCCTTCAGTTGGATGGCCAGCCTTGGGCTCGAACAATCGTTGCGGTAGATGGAGACAAAGGAATTGAGGTTGTTCACCACCACGTCCAGGTCGCCGTCGTTATCCAGGTCGCCGCAGGCCATTCCATGACCGTCCGCCCCCGAGTCAAAACCCCACTCAGCGCTCATCCGGACAAAGGACTTGCCAGCCTGGTTGCGAAAGGCCAGGTTCGGCGTGTCGAGTTTGGGGTAAAGAAGAATGCTCCTTTTGCGCTGCATCGGCGTCAGGTTTTTCAACCTGCTGAGCCTGGCCCGCATGTCCCAGTCGTCCGCATCATACTCAAAACCGTTGGTCACCAGGAGGTCCTCAAACCCGTCAAGGTCAACATCCAGGAAAATACTGCTCCAGGACCAGTCGCTGGCGGCCAATCCCATCATGTAGGCCACCTCGGTGAAGGTCATGTCGCCTCTTCCCAAATACAGCATGTTCCTCCCGGACTGGGGCCATGCGTCAGGGTTCCTGTTTGCAAGGTATTCCGCCTTTGGGAAGGCAGTCTTGTCCTGGGTAATCCTCAGGGCTCTCCCTGTGGCCAGCATCTCCACGACAACCAGATCGTCCACCGAGTCCCGGTTGACATCGGCAAAATCGAGCCCCATTGAGTTGTAACTCAGATGCCGGATTTGACCGGCGGAATAGGTCTGGAACAACCCTCTTCCATTGTTCCGGAAGAACCTGTCGGGGTGGCCGTCGTTTGCCACGACAATCTCGGGAGCCATGTCGCCATCCAGATCCCTGAAGGCGACGGCCAGCCCCTGATCGCGATACGGAAAATCCCCGTCAACCTGCCCCATGACAAGCGTCTCCCATTTCTTGACCTGAAATTTCCCGTTGCCGTCGTTGATCAGAATATCATCCTGTTCACCAAACTCGTGCAACTCACCATCGATGATCTTGATCTTGTTGGCATATCGCCCCGTGACAATATCGCGCCCGTTGATTTTATTAACAGTGATGCTGCCACCGTCCTTCAGAATGGACTTGAAACCATAATTTGAAATGTACAGGTCCGGGTCGGAATCGCCATCAATATCGCCAATGGCAAAGCTGGTACTGCCGCTGGTCCGCGGATTGTTGCCCTCCAACATCCGGGGCTCATTGAACCCGCCTTGACCGTTGTTGATGAAAACCCTGTTTTGCGAACCCATCGCCAATACCAACAGGTCCAGCCAGCCGTCGCCGTTCAGGTCTGCAAATCCCGCACCTGTCGAGTACACCCCCCGACAGGCAATGTGCGAACTGGTTGCGTCACTGAATCTCCAGCCACCCAGGTTTCGGTACAGGCGGTTGCTCCCGGACAGTGAACACAGATAGATGTCACAATGTCCGTCCCGGTCAAAGTCGCCCAGTGCAACACCTGACCCGTTCAACAGGTTTTGATTGTTCAACCATGCAGCCTGATCAAGCTTGTTCTCAAAATTGACCTGATGGTTCCGGCTATCCAGAAGTGTAAAGCCCGGACCACCGTTCCCGGCTGCAGTCAGCCTGATTTTTTTAATGGCAAGCCCGCCCTCATCGTCGGCACCCAGGTCTTCCCCTGGAAACAGGAAGCCGAAAATGAATAGCATCAGGTAAACATTGTTTCTTAACTTCACTTCTACTGATCGGGTTATCACCGCCAGGCATTGCCTTGGGTCATTGGCGGCATCTATCGCGTGGTCGGCATTCTAGACCAACAAGCCGGATTTGTCTAAACCCACAAACCGAGACTCCACTCTTTTTCCCTTCATGGCCAGCGCACAAAAAAGAGGCCGGGCACAATGCCCGGCCTCTGGTGTGTGTTCTCTTCTTTGGTTGATCCAACCAAATTACTCTCTGACGGCGCGTCCGTACTGCTGCGCCTGGTCGGCCGCGATCGTCAGCGGGCTGGGCGCATCCACATTCTCCCACGGACCATTCACCGTCGGTGCCGCCTGCAGCGTGCCTTCAAAGGTGATCGTCACCGTTCCGTCTCCGTTGCTCACGACGTTCAGCGCCGGCGCAGCACCGCCGCCGCCCGCCTGGCTGAGCTGCACGTAGTCTATACCCATCCAATTACCGCCACCTTCCGCATTATAATTGACTCCTTTAAGGGTGATGATGTTGTCATAACCGGACCCCACCTCAGCATTCACATCTGCAAGAGTAAACGGATCTGTATCATACGCCTGGCCGAGTTGATCCGGCCGGATGACGGTCTCAGACTGCACCTGCACGTTATTGACATACACCTCGACACCGTAGCGGGGATCATCCTGACCATCGGTATGAAGATTCAGAGCATCATAGCTGATAGTAAGCCGATCCGTTGGCTGAAGCGATTCGGGCAGGTTGAAATGATATCGAAGATCATTGTCTGTACCCGCAAACGCGCGCTCGGCCGCCTCTTCATTGACCTCTACCAGACCGACCGGCTCGTAGTCGCCATTGCCGTCAATCACAGTCGAATAAACACCCGCCCAATAATAATCATCGTCCGCCTGCTGAGCGACTTCGGGGCTAGCTGGGTCTCCTGGGAGTTCGTTAACCCCGGTCTCCTGTACAAAGGAAGTACTGGCACCGCCACCGTCGCCGGCGGGCCAGCCATCATCGTCCCGGCCGACCGACCAAGGCAACTCAGGTGGCAGAAGCGGTTCCGGGCCATCGGCCGGCGTACCCAGCAGTTCGATCTCAGCAATCTGCATACAGCAGGTGCTCGGTCCCGTTGTTGTCGGGAAGATCAACTCATAGGTCGTGTAGGCCGTGCTGTTGTCGAAGCTCACCGTCTGACGCTCGAAACGGGCACCAAACGCGGGAACATCCCCCGAGGCGATCTCGTCAAATGTTGCCCCGCCGTCATTGGATCCCGACAGGACATAGGTCGCTGGATCTCGATCCGGCGCGTCATTGGCCGATGTCAGACCCAAACCGCTCACCACTCCACCACCGGTGGTTATGATCAAACCTGATGGATTGTCGTTTGCACCATCAAAGTTCAGGTACTTCGTCGACGAATCGTCATCAATCGATAACCCTGCGTGCTCACCAGCCGGATGATTGTCCGAACTCGCGACTACTTCGTCACCAGAGGCACTAATGTCAACCAGATCGCCATCACCACCGCCATCTTGCGCCACCAGGCGGATGTCGCGTGAATCGCTGTCGGTGCCGCTCGGCGCCTCATATTGATTAGGACCGATGAACGCCTGCCCTTCATAGTCGTTGTTGAGCAGCAGCGGGTCGCTGCCGAAGATATAGCCCGGTGCGATTACACTCTCAAGGTCGCCTCCGGGTTGGCGGTCGGAACCCACGGTGGCCGCTATGTCCGCCCAAGCGATGGCGACCTCGATCGTCCGGTTGTGCGCCGCGAAGGTGCCACCGGTGGCCACTTTGCCGTTCTCCAGTCCGTCTAGGTTCTGGTCTCCCATGTTGTTAGCCCGGCCGTAAATCAAATCCGTACGCCCCGATGAACTAAAGCCGAACCAGGGCTGAAAGTCGGCGTTACCTGCGGCAACGATGTTACCGTCCACCTCCGTGCCCGAGGTATTGTCTAGGTCTATCCAGAACGCAATGCCGTCAAATAGCCAAAACTCTTTCAAGTAGGCGCCCCCATTAGCAGCTTCCTGGGCGTTGGTCGAAAGGTCACCGTTGGAATTCTCCTGCACCAGGATGTACATGTTAGTGTCATCCCACGCGTAGCGGATGTCTACCGCGAGCGTCCCGTTGGCTCCCCGAATGCTGGTATCCATCGTGACCACGCCGCTGGACAGGTTAGCCCAGTCAGACGCGTTCCCATCAACCGTCAGCGCGCTCGCAAAGGCTGCATCGACCACCTCGGCATCACTGTCACCATCGCCATCACCACCGCCATCAAGAACGATCCTGAAGTTGTCGATGAATTGATTGGCATTGGCTCCGCCCGTCCGTCCGCCGAAGGCGACCCGAGCATTTTCGATCGGTGCAAAGTCCGCAATATTGACGCCGTCATGAATCAATTCGTCATTGTAGAGGAGAGTGAAGTCTCCGCCGGAGGTCAGCTCGATATGAACCGGCCACCAACCGTCGGTGTCCAACGTGGAGGCGCCCTGGGCTCCCATCGCCTGGGTGGCAATACGTTCACCTGCCCAGAAAAGGTCGATCGCGGGTGCTTCCCCGCCACCATTATCCCAGTTGTCGAAGCTGACTATCAGTTTCGAACCTTTGCCGTTCTCTCCGAATGCCCCAACCGGCTCAAGATCATCGGAGATGACCATGCTGATACCATCGGCCTGTGTAGCCGTTCCATCAGCTATATAGATGTCGAAGTCTATGGTGAAACTTGAGACTGTCCCGATCTCCGGACTTAGCCATCCACCCATTTGACTGGCTACATTTCGGGTCAACACAAGCGCCCCGCTGTCATCCACCCCTTCATCCTCGCTATGTTCAGCATTCCCGGCAACCTCGGATCCCTCCGGCAAGCCATCGTTGAAATCCCAAATGATGCCAGGTTCAGACGTTTTACGAATGATCATGCCACTAACACCACCGGTGTTGTCTTCCAGATGCTTGTACCAGAGAGGTTCACCCGCTCCCACATTCACCTCGACTGTGGCACTGCCCTGGGCGAAGTTGCCCGTGTTCTCTTCCTCAGGCTCTTCACCGGTCCAGATCTTGGCAACCTGATCGCCATCCGTCGTCCGGCCTTCGAAAACCGTAACGTTGTAGTTGCCCGCTGCAAGACCATCAATTCGCATGCGTGCTGTAGTGCCTGCCGTGTCGGTAATCTTGAAGAAGTAGTCGTTGCGCGCCTCCTGAGGCACAACTACCCCATCGTATTCGGCTTCCTCGCCTGGCTGCGCTGGATTGTTAGGGCTAAAGCCATCGTCAAGCGCAGTCAGCGTGACGCCGTCCCCCAAATCCACCGCTTCATCCATCACGAGGTTGTCAAACGTGATCCACGGGTCTGGTGACGCGCCGGCTGAATTAGCAGCTGTACCACCGAAGTCGATGAGAAAACTTGTTAGAGTTGGTGCTGGCTTTGTCACCTTCACTTCAAAACTCCATTCGGCAGAGCGTTCAACACCGTTGGATTCCTTAAAGGATACGATGGCTGTATTGGCTTCCGCCGCCAAGCCACCATCAGGAGTATGGCTGATCGTCACGATGTCACCGCTCCTGGATACATCCACGGCAACCTCTTGCCCGTTCAGGGTCATCTTCACTGAAGACTGATTCACCGTGGTGGCTGAACCATTCTGAATCACGACTTCAATCGACGAGGCGGATTCAACCCTTTTCTGGCCCGGAGTCGGCGTGACCGAAACCACAGCTGCACGACCGGTGGTTGCATCCCTTTCTGTTATTGATTCATCCACAGTCGCTCCTTCCGGGATATAGGCCTTGATGGACCCTTCCACGTCAGGATCGTTGATCAGGACCTTCTCTCCATCTACCATGGAGAAAATCTCAATGTTGGCTCCACCACCGCCTTCGTACCAGAGAACGCGGAACGGATACAGGCCGGCTTCATCAACGAAAATGTCAATATTGGTATCAGATGCACCTCGACCCCCATTGAAACCCCCGATTTCCTGGCTAAAAATGTCATTGAAGTTGGCACCGATGGTGGCTTTGAAACCATCGTCAGAGTTCACACCCAAGGTATAAGCGCCTACATCCAATTGCAGCAATGCGAGGTACTCGCCCACAATGCCATCTGTGGAATCATACCATCCAGGTATGCCAGGAATATACTCATCCTCGTAGCCGTTGTTGGAGCTGAAGTTGCCCACTGGAGCCGGCGCATCTTGGTTCTGGTTCACCGTCTCAACCCACACCGGGTAGTAACTCCAGCCCTCCTCTGCGTCCAGATCCGCCTCGTTCAGCCACGGCTCCTCAAAGTCCGGGTCAATGTACTCGCCGTTAAGCTGCTTCTCGGCTTTGGCCGTGCTGTTGCCATGCAAACTATCTTTTCCGGTTTGCTCAGTGGAAATCTGGGTGATATTGGCAATAAAACCGGACTCGCCCTTAATCGAATCAGATACAATCGAATCCGCATTTAAGATTGTATAATCCGGAACCGAAAAGGATAGTGTCTTGACGTGAACACTACCCTTCTCATCCGAATAGGTCAGTTCAATGCTGTGTGCACTCCCTGATGGAAGCGGACTATCCGTAGAATACGCAATGGTCGTCACTCCATCGCTCTTCGACTTGGTTACCGCCACATCCGCTCCGTCAAACTTGGCCTTGGTACTATCAACATCAAGACCGTTGCCTTCTGCGTCCACCAAGGAAACCGAAAACCCACCCGCGGTCCCTTCAAAATCAGTGATGATCGGTCCGGATGGCTTGAACACCTTGACATAAAAGTCATCCACCCAATGAGCCGCGTTTGCTCCACCGGTACGTCCGGCGAACAACCACTGCGGCGCGGTCAACGCCGGCCAACCCAACGGCAACTCTTCATTGATCATCTCGTATCCCTTGTAGTTGATGACGATCCGACCACCGAACACCTTGAGGCTGAAGTCAGCCCACTCTCCGTGCGTCCACATGAACACAAACTCTCCTGTGTCGGGATCCTTGAATTTTTCCTCTTCCTTGGCAGTGGTAACACCGTCAAATTTCTGACGGACAAACAGACCACCGCTCCATGCATCCTGTTCTCCATCGCCCACTTCTCCTTCAGCTCCATTCCACACGTCAATGGCAGGAGCCTCTCCCCCACCACTGTCCCATGTGTCAAAACAGATTCGAATACCACTCCCGGTTCCTTCCTCTGCCAATCCAATCGTATCCGGCAGATCGTTTCCAATGCTTAGACTCCATCCATCTGCAGGACGGTGAGCAGGACTCGTGTCATCTGCATCCCCACAACAGGTACTGTCGGAAATGTACAAACGGAAACCCACCTCAAATTCCTTGAAAGTTCTGCCATCAGTAATATCCTGGATCTTCATCGACCCATTCTGGCCATTCAACGCATCGGTCACGTGCAAAAACTCATTTGGCTCATCCGCTTCATCCAACTCGTCAGGACCAATCGTTGCGGTACCAAAGAGCTCTGCAGTCTCCGGAATTTCACCAGCGGAGAAGTCCGTCTCAAACGAGGCCAGCACTTCCGCTGCCGTCAAGGTCACCAGTGCTGCATCCGGGGCGGTCTTGCCAAACACGATCATGTGCGGTCCCCAACCACTCCAGCCTTTCTGGCCGGGCGTGTCCTTGTCACCGTCGTTCACACAGACGCCAAACCCAAACTGTTGTCCCACTTCAAACTTGGCGAAACCAAATGAATCCGGGGTAAAGAGTGCCTCGTAGGTGGTCGTCTTTTTGGCGTCATCACGAACCATGGCCACGCTGTAGTTGCCCGGTCCCCTTTCCTTGTCTGCAATGATCCCTGCATCCCCGTTCTTGTAGACCTTGCCGCTCTCGTAGCCGTCCTTGATGCAGTAGTTGTACAGGTGAGTCACGGTGGAACGGTCCGCATCGGTCAACCCCATCTGAACACCGTCTCCATTCCAGGCATTGCCGGCCGCGTGCTCGTGCTCGTCATCGGTAACAACGATCCCGAGATAGAGACCATCCTGATCCCAAGCCACGGCGATTAAGGTCGTGTGGTCCTCAGGACCACTCCATGTGCCACCTTGAAACTCAGCGAATGTGGAATAGGTGACATCACCTATGGTCGAATTACCCTTGCCTGTCTCGCGCCCATCACTTGCCTCAAATCGGGGTTCAATAAATGCAACCCCAGCCCAATCAGACAGGTCACCATCGACTTCAATGGATTTCCTGTCCGCATTGTACCTTTCGTAACGGGGTTCAATCCCGTTCTGTGCCTGAGTTGTGGTGCAAAAAACCAGTGCGACAGCACCGACAATAACGCCAGTAATTCGTGATTTCATGGTCATATTTGATTCCTAGGTTAGGATAATCGGCGGGGAGTATCCAGAAAGACAATATTACGGTCAAGTGTTTATACCGCAAAATAGCATAATAAACTCGAGCATATTGCGGGTTTATGGAGATTTAAGAAGCCTCCAAGCAGATGAACGAGACTAAAGTTTGCAGGAGGTGATGTTTTCCTCTCTTTTTCAATTTGCCTGGCTCGGTAGCTGTAATTCACACTGTCCGGGTTGATCCCCGCCTGCCGGTCCCGGATCTTGAGTGCCCAAGAAAAAAAGCCATTTAAGGCACCTTGTAGTCATTTTTGTCTGATTCGACGAGAATAGTCTTTTTTGTTCCATTCGACCACTCAACTTGAACCGATCGAGGTCGCTGGCCAAAGCCCAACACTTGCTCAGGGGCACACTGGGCCATCACTCCGTCGCCCGAATGAAACCAACGACGGGGCGACATGGAGCCATCCGGATAAACCAGGCGAACCCGAGCGCTCAGGCGCCGGGCCAAGGAATTGTTTGCTGCAAATCCAACCCGAATTCCCGGCTTCCCGGCCTGACCAAGATAGACCTGCGTTTGGCCAAACGTCTGGGTCGCGACGATATCGGTTCGGCCGTCGCGATTGAAATCGACCACCGAGGCATTCCGGCTGTCACCCAGGATGGCCAAACCGCTAACACCGGCCCGCACCGGCTCGAACCGGCCATCGCCTTGGCCAAGCAGGATCATCCCGGCGCTCGAATCCAGCCGCCCCCAGTCCGGTCGAAGAGAATATAGATTTTGGCTCAGCAGCAGGTCCTCGCGGCCATCGTTGTCGAAGTCAGCCACGTTGATGCCGGACGTCGGACTGAACTGCGCCGGATGCGGCAATGCCCGGCGCTCGAATTTCCCGCCGCGGTTCAGGAACACCGATGTCTCAAAACAGTTCAGCCGAGTACGACTCAGTCCGTCGAATGAATCCAAAACCTTCGCCAAGTCGATGTCTGAAAACTGGCGGTACATTGCCGGCAATCTCGCACGGTCGACAACATTAGCATACAGGTCCATGTCATCAATCGGCAAATGCACGCTCCCGCGCTTGATGGCATACAGTGACAATCGCGATTTTCCTCCTCTTCCCAAGTGGACAAGACCGTCGGGGTAGAGTTCCATCGGGCTGTTGCGCCCGAGATTACCTGCGGCA
>Ga0310122_10002190_pt1 | contig 12474 bp, 10 predicted proteins | sample CB6_Bottom_1051__FD_203503 | JGI IMG/M metagenome (GOLD analysis project Ga0310122, IMG submission 203503) | Marine microbial communities from Western Arctic Ocean, Canada - CB6_Bottom_1051 | ecosystem: Environmental > Aquatic > Marine > Oceanic | place: Canada: Western Arctic Ocean | collected...
CCAGAGCGGCGAGATCGGCAAAAGCGGTGATGCGGGGAATATCGGCTGGCGTGAAGTCCCTCCCCTCCTCGTGGTTGATCAGCTCGAGGACGCCGATCTCCTTCTCCCTGGCGTTGAGGGGAACCCCGAGAATTGACCGGGTGCGAAATCCCGTCACCTCGTCCACCCCGACGAAGCGACGCTCGTGCCCCTCGACGTCGGAGACCAGCTGTGCCTGGCCCGACTCCAGGACCCACCCGGCAATGCCTTTGTCACGTGGAAAGCGGGTCTCGAGGGCTTCGGAGCTCTTGGGGCCTCCGGCCACCTGATGACCAACTCGTCGGCATCCTCGTCCAGCATGATGACGGCGCCGGCCTCCGCCTTGACCACCTGCATGGCCCCTTCGAGAACCAGCTCCATGACACGACCGAAATCGAGCGACGAGTTTACCAGCCGCAAGGCGTCGAGCAGGACCTGCGGCCAGTCGTTCCTGGGTGAGCTCAATTGCTCTGTCGTCACCGTTGCGCTCCCTCCCGGACCCGCCCGAGTCATCGTGGGGTGGGTGGTCCTTGTCGTCGCCGCAGTCCGGACGCTCTACTGGCCGCCCTGCTTGCCGCCCTGTTTGGCGCCCTGTTTTCCGCCCTGTTTTCCGCCCTGCTTGCCGCCCTGCTTGCCGCCCTGTTTGCCGCCCTGTTTGGCGGCGGAGATCCTCGCCCACTGGTCGCGGAGAGTCACCGTGCGGTTGAAAACGAGTTTTCCCTCAGCACTGTCCGGATCCACGCTGAAATACCCCAGTCGCTCGAATTGGAAGCGTTGCCCGGGACGCGCCTCTTCGAGGCTCGACTCGAGATAACAACTGGTCAGAACCGTCAGCGAAGCGGCATTGAGATTGCGGAGCCAGTCCGCGTCATCCTCGACACCGAGGGGATTCTCCACCTCAAACAGCCTGTCGTAGAGCCGCACTTCGGCCTCGAGGGCGTGGGCCGCCGACACCCAGTGCAACGTCGCCTTCACTTTGCGGCCATCGGGGGCATCTCCACCTCGCGTCTCCGGGTCGTAGGTACACCTGAGCTCGACGACCTCCCCCGCCTCGTCTTTCACCACCTCGGTACAGGTGATGAAGTAGGCATAGCGCAAGCGCACCTCGCGACCGGGTGCCAGGCGGAAGAACTTCCTCGGTGGGTCCTCCATGAAATCTTCGCGCTCGATGTAGAACTCCCGGGAAAATGCCACCTGACGCGTTCCGGCGTCGGGATCCTCGGGGTTGTTGATCGCCTCGAGCTCCTCGCTCTCCCCCTCTGGGTAATTCTCGATCACCACTTTGAGGGGGTTGAGGACCCCCATCACCCGCGGCGCTATCTTGTTGAGGTGATTCCGCAGGCAGCTCTCCAGCTTGGCGACGTCGATATTGTTCTCGCGCTTGGCGATGCCCGCGTCCGCCCAGAACCGGCGGATCGACTCGGGCGTGTACCCCCGCCTCCGCAGACCGCACAGGGTCGGCATCCGCGGGTCGTCCCAGCCGCTCACATAACCCTTCTCGATCAGCTCGCGGAGGTGGCGTTTGTGGGTTACCGTGTAAGTGATGTTTCCCCGCGCGAACTCGATCTGACGCGAGGGGAAGATCTGCAGCTTTTCGATGTACCAGTCGTACAACGGACGGTGGTTCTCGTACTCCAGGGAGCACAGGGAGTGGGTGACCCCCTCCAGGGCGTCGCTCTGGCCGTGAGCCCAGTCGTACATCGGGAAGATGCACCACTCGTCGCCGGTGCGGTGGTGATGGGCGTGGATGATGCGGTACATCACCGGGTCGCGCATGAGCGGATTCGGTGACGACATACTGGTCTTGGCGCGCAGCACCCGAGCGCCATCGGGAAACTCCCCCGCCTTCATGCGCCCGAAGAGACCGGTATTCTCCTCCACCGACCGATCGCGGTGAGGACTGTCCTTACCCGGCTCGGTGAGCGTGCCGCGATTCTCCCTGGTCTCATCGGCCGACTGATCGTCGACGTAAGCCAGCCCATCCTCGATCAGCCTCACCGCCCACTCGTAGAGTTGATCGAAATAATCGGAGGCGAAACAGATACGCTCACCCCAGTCAAAGCCGAGCCAGCGTATGTCGTCACAGATGGCGTCGACGTACTCCTGCTCCTCCCTCACCGGATTGGTGTCGTCGAAACGGAGATTGCAGACTCCGCCAAACTCGGCGGCCACCCCGAAGTTCAGACACATCGCCTTGGTGTGGCCGATGTGGAGATAGCCGTTGGGTTCGGGGGGAAAGCGGGTAACTACCTTACCGTCGTATCTGCCGTTGCGCACATCCTCCGCCACGGCGGCACGGATGAAATCCAAGGACTTGTCGGAGTCTCGACTGTCGATTGCTGTCGTCATATCTGCCGGTTATCTACCCCTTGTTGACTGCAGTTGTCTGCCGTTGTCGCCCTTGAATATACGGATCCGCTAGGACCTCGGCGTAAGCCAGGCGCTTAGCCCAAGGTGCTTTGAGTGGCGTCGACAAGCTCCCGACTGGTGCTCTAGCGGATCAGCCAGGGAGCCCGCGGCGCCTCGTGCGCCTCGTGCCCCTCGCGGCTGGGCAACAGCCCCCGCAGGTGCCGACAGCCGTAGGCGAAGCCCTCCAGGCCGGGCATGCCGCGGTCCTCGTTCTCCACGCAAAGGACGTAGTCATATCCCGACTCGATGAGGGCGCCGGTGACCTTGGCCCAGTCCAGATCACCGCGACCCGGCACCCGGTACTGCCACCACCAGTTGCCGATGATGCCCTGGCGATAGAGCATGCGCTCGCTCACCTCGCAATCCTTCACGTCGGCGAAGTACCACTTCCCGGCGTATTCGCGGATCACGTCCTCGGCCGGCATGATTTTCATCCACACCCAATGAGAGGGATCGCACGACAGCCCGATGTAATCGGACGGCACGGCGTCCAGCAGGCGGTCCCACATCTCCGGATTGCAGCCGATGTTGCCCATGCGGACCGCCACGTCGAGGGCGACCTTGACATCGCTCTCCTCGGCGGCGCGAGCGACCGGAGCAAACATCTCCCGGTACCGATCCACGAGCTCGTCCGTGCGGTCAGAGGCATTCCCCGGCGGCGATGAGTACATGCCGTAAAACTGCCCGTTCTTGACCGGTGCTCCACTGCCGCAGATGACCACCGGACAGTCTACCGCGCGGGAGGTCCGGATCGCGCGCTGCAGCCGCTGGGACTCCGCCTCTCGGACCTCGACGTCGTCGTCGAGCAGATTGCAGTGAGCGGCGATGCAGGACAGATAAACGTCCTGTGCGGCCAGCGTCTCCTTCACCTGGGCCGCCCCCCCCTGCTCCAGAACCAGCTGGGCATCCAGCACCCCCCGGTCCGTCAACCGGATACAGTCGAAGTCGTGCCCCCTCGCCCACATCGCACACTCCTGCAGACTCCACGTATTCTCCGCACCCGCCGTCGTGTAAAAGCTGATATCCATCGGCCACCCTCCTCGTCCTTGCTCTCGTCCTTGCTCTCGTCCTTGCTTGCTCTCGGATTTGTAGGTTACCCTCAGCCCACCTAGATTCGTATTGCTCTGCTCGCCACGCGTCAAAGCTACGGAAAGACCGTTTCTGTGTCCTGCGGCGCCGCTTTCGACATCTCGTCCATCCAGTCGTACCTACGACGTCGGTGATGGGCGGTCTCTCAAGTACGCGTGACGTAGACTGGGCTACTCCACGCCTGGTGCTGATCGACTTGCAGGACGCGGACCCAGTACGGACAGGTGCCGACCGCGTCCCGGCAATCCCGGTAACTCAATTCTACCTGCCGTGGGCCGTCGGCGTCGGGCGCGCGGGACACGACGACATGGCGGCTGACGCCGCCAGCGGCGACGACCATGGGCGCTCGCGTCACCTGCGACAGACGAAACTCGAATTGGCACGGACCAGAAGAGAAGCGGCCGACAGTGGACTCGTCGCCCTCGAGGTCGAGCAGCATCCCCACCCGGTTGCCCGCAGTGACCGTGCTCCAGCGGAGACAGCTGTCGTTGACCTGTTCGATGGTGTCGTTTGGGCTGCAGAAGCCGATCGACTCAAAGCCGCGCACGCGCCCCCCCTCCAGGGTCAGCGCGCCATCCCATTCGACCCGCTGGGCTGGCGCCGATCCACAGCTCTGGGTGCCTCCCCACAGAAGACGGAACCTCCCTTCACGGGGATCGGGCGGAGCCATCGTCCAACTGCTCATGACCTCGGTCCCACACAGCAGATCCACCTGCTCGACCGCCTGCGTTCCCTCCACGGACAACTCGATAAGAGGGTCCCCATCGGTGTCGAACTCGGACCCCATGGGGTGTCCGTCGACGGTGACGCTCAACCGCATGCGTTCACCCGTGGTCGCGTACGTGCGCCGTGCCCGCAGCGCCTCCCAGAGCGCCTCTCTGGTCAGATCGGTGGCGTACACGGCGGTGATGCCATTGCGCACATTGCGGATCTGGCGGCTGCCGGGATGGTCTGCGCCCGGGCGCCCGCAGACACCATCCGTACCCGCGGTGACGCCGACGCGGTAACCGCGGCGCAAGGCGTCGAGGAAGAACCACTCCGACGTGCCGTGGGTCGAGTGAATCTCGGCGAGCATCTCGATCCGCGGCTCGTGGAACTCCAGATTCGTCGGGCGTCCCCCGGCGTGGATGTTGATGAGGACCTTCTCATCCTTCATGGCTTCGAGGAACTCCGGCGCCGTCGTCAGGTCCGGTTCGGGGTCGTCGACGTCTTCGGTGAAGAAACGTCCGGACCGGCGCAGACGGGGTTCGTCGTCGAAGTAGACGACGTTGCGGTCGCCACCCGGTGGCGTCATGGCGCTCCACTCGCAGCCCAGGTAGGCGACGAACGCCCCCTCGTCGTGCGCCGCCGCGGACTGCTCCCGGAGGGCCTGCCACATGTCCTGGGTCACATGATGGTCATTTGACTGGTGGGAGGCGAACTGCAGCCCCGCGACGTGGCGGGCGAAGTCGAAGTGATGGGCGACCGAGCCGATGCCGCAACCGATCTCCCCCTGGCCGGCGTGCAGATCTCCCCAGAAAATGCGATGCTTCGGGTGACGACGGCTGACGCGGATTGGGTTGCTGACGGCCCGAAGGTCGGTGCCGGGGAGGGTAGCCGCCAGCGCCTGCGTGCCGGGGCCGCCGAAGCGGGCGTCATAGTGATAGGCAGGCTGCCCATTGGTCGGGCGCGACGCCACGACGAGGTCGCCCCCGGAACCGGCAAGGGCCAACTTCGGCTCGCGGGTGGGAAGGCGCAGCGGGTTACCCCACGCGTCTTCGACTCTGACCGTCACCAGCAGATCCTCACCGGGAATTCCCTGCGACGGAGCGATGACGACCAGGCGCGCCGCAGCTCCGGCAACGATGGGGAAAGAGGGCACCGGAGGCAGCTGCTGCCACTGGTCCTCCCCCTCGGGGTTGATGAGGAAGAGGAACGGGGCCGCGGGCATGGCGAAGGTCGGGGCGCGCCAGCGGTTGACCGCGGAGGCGGAAGCGCCACAGGTGAACTCGGCCAGGTCGCCCGGTTCCAGGCAGCCCTCTACCACCTCCATCTCGATTCCGTGAAGCCACGGAATCAGGTCTCCCCTGAAGCTGTAAGACGCCTTGAGCCGCACCTCGCGCCGGCTCGCCGACACCGTCAGATGCGCCTCGCCGTCGGGGTCAGCCGACTGCAGACCCGCCCAGTCGACCGGCCACGTCCAGACGACGCGCAGCTTTCCCCCCTTGGGAATCGGGGTTTCACCGATATTGAAGCGGAAGGTAACCGCGACCGGTTCGCCCGATTCTACCGGCTCCTTCCGCAGGATTTGGCCCCGACCATGAATCCGGATGCGCTCCGCCTCGGGCATCTCGGAACAATGATGGAGGACAGAGCCTCCCGGATAGCCACTGGTCTTCAGCATTGATTCAAGCTCCTATCACGATGTCAACCTGGAAAGGAAAATAAGATGCAACTGAAAGACAGGGTCGCCGTCGTCACCGGCAGCGGACGCGGCATCGGACGTCGAATCGCCAGGCGCTTTGCCCTGGAAGGCGCCGCGGTGGTCGTGGCCGAGATCGACGCGGACAACGGTGAGCGCACCTGCCGCGATCTCGCCGCCGATGGTGGGCGGGCGATCTTCGCAGAGACGGACGTGACCTCCCAACATTCGATTGAGCACATGGTCGAGTGCGCCACCAAAGAATTCGGCGGCATCGACATTCTCGTCAACAACGCCTCCGCCACCGGCCACCGCGGCGACTTCCTCGAGGTCGACCTGGCGACGTGGGAGCGGATCGGCGAAGGGCGCCGTGTTGACCTTGACGCGCGGGATGGCCACCGAGCTGGCCGCCCACGGCATTCGCGTCAACGCTATTGCCCCGGGCTCGATTCAGTCGGAACTGCCGCCGAACGAAGCCCCCGCGCCGGTGGCGATGGCTCTCCTGGGCCGCAACGGACGGCCCGAGGAGATCGCCTCCGCCGCGCTGTTTCTCGGTTCCGACGAGGCCAGCTATATCACCGGCCAGGTTCTGGTCGTGGACGGCGGCGCCCTGGTCAACGGCCACAACATCTACCCGGACTAGTGTCCTGTCGCAGAAATAGGCGACCTCCATCATCGCTGCGCTCCCGATCTCCTCAGACGAACAGCAGCGGACGGAAGTAGGCGGGCTGATGGAATCCCGTCGGCGCGTTCATCGGTGCCCACGATCCCCAGTGGGGGTGAGAGGTGTGATCGCCGCACTTGTAGAAATTTCCGCGCCACATCGTCCCCGGCTCCGGTCGATCGACGCCGAAGTGCCTCTCGAAGAGGGACCAGGGGACGCAGCATTCCACGCTCCAGTCGATGGGGCCGGCCATCTCGGGCTCGATCACCTTCGGCAGGGTCGCCGCGACGCGCAACAACGCGCCCTCGGCGGCATCGAGGTGGAGGCGGCCCACGCCCGCGTCTGCTTCGGCGGTGGAGGGACAGCGATAGAGAAGCATCGTGCCCCCGCAGTTGATCTCAAAATTGAAGTAGGCGTCGCGAGTGGGGTCGGCGTCAGGGGCGACGAAGAACTCGACGCAGCTGTCCTGGCAGACCATATCGTTGAATTCCCGCGCCACGGCGCGTACGTACCGGTCCTTGACGCAGAACGCGACGGTGAGAAAGTCGTCATCGTACAACAGCCGAGCGGAGGTAGGTGGCCGGTGCCCGGAGTCGTCGCGCTCGTAGTGCGTGATCGCCGCCGCCTCGGCCTCGCGCCAAAGAGGCCGTTCGATATCCGCTGTCGGGTGTCCAAGGGCCTGGGGAGCGCGGCGGATCGCATAGTGCATTACGGTCTCCAGTCAGGTGAATCGTCGAGAGGCACCGGCCATGGCGCGAGTTCGTCATCGCGGATCTCGCCACAGATTGGAACCTCCCCAAGACCAGGCCGGGAAAGCAAAATCTTGTAGATGATCCTCTGCCACCGTAGATTTTCGCTAGTGTCCTGCCCGGCAAATACGCTGCATTCGGCTGCCGATCCATCCCGGCGCTAACGCCTGTTCGTCGGACAGAACACTAGCCAACTGCGCCGCTCGGCGCTACCGCAAGGCAGCGGTCCCGGTACCCGACATGCCGCTAGCTGCCGGCCCGGTAGCACACCTGTAACTAAAGAAAGAGCATCAAATGGCCAGTATCAACGAGAACTACCTGAAACTTAAAGCCGGCTATCTCTTCCCCGAGATCGGACGCCGCACCGAGGCCTTCGCCCAGGCCAATCCCACAGCGGACATCATCCGCATGGGCATCGGAGATGTGGTCCGCGGCATCCCCCGCGTCATCGTGGATGCCATGAAGAACGCCGCCGAGGAGCTGGCTGACGACGGTACCTTCCGCGGCTATCCGCCAGGGCAGGGTTACGACTTCATTCTGGAGGCGATCGTCGCCAACGAGTTCCGCCCACGAGGTGTCGATCTCAATCCCAGCGAGATATTCCTCTCCGATGGCTCCAAGTGCGATTCCGCCAACATCCAGGAGATCTTCGGCATCGACAACATCGTCGCCCTCACCGATCCGGTCTACCCGGTGTATTGCGATAGCAATGTCATGGCCGGCCGCACCGGCGAGGCCGACTCCACGGGGAACTACCAAGGTCTGGTGTACGTGCCCTGCACGGCCGAGAACGGCTTCCTACCCCCGCTGCCGGAGCGACACGTGGACCTCATCTACCTGTGCTCGCCCAACAACCCGACGGGAGCGGTCATGCCGCGTCAGGCCCTGGTCGAATGGGTCGCCTATGCCCGACGCGAGCAGGCCATCATCTTCTTCGACGCCGCCTATGAAGGATATATCACGGATCCGGAGATCCCCCACTCCATTTACGAAATCGAGGGGGCCCGCGAGGTCGCCATCGAGATGCGCAGTTTCTCCAAGACCTGCGGCTTCACCGGTGTGCGCTGCGCCTTCACCGTCGTCCCGAAGGACCTGAAGGCGTACGCCGCTTCGGGCGAGTCTCACGACGTACACGCCATTTGGAATCGGCGTCAGTCGACCAAATACAACGGCGTCTCCTATCCGGTACAGCGCGGCGCTGCCGCCTCTTACACCGCCGAGGGGCGCGCTGCCGTACGCGAGCTCATCGACTTCTATCTGAGCAACGCCCGACTGATGAAAGAGCGGTTGTCGTTGGCCGGATACACGCTATACGGGGGCGACAATGCCCCCTATCTCTGGATCGAGACGCCGCAGGGCCAGGACAGCTGGACCTTCTTCGACACGCTGCTGACAGAGGCTAACGTCGTGGGCACGCCCGGCGCCGGATTCGGCGCCGCCGGCGAGGGGTACCTTCGACTGTCCGCCTTTCAGCAGCGGTCCGCGGTGGAGGAGGCGATGGACCGGATCGACCGCCTCTAGCAGCCCGTTGATAGAGGCGCTTTGGGAGGAAGCTGCCGGATTCTTATAGGTTGACAACCTCAAGTCACTGTGGTATAATATCAGCATATCTTAACAATAAATTATTTATTTTGTTGTTTATTTTGTATTTATTGTCTGATTGTGAATAATGATTCAACCAAGCTTGGAGATGGGTGAATCTGACGGGCAAACTCAATGGGTCTTGGCCATGTCTATGGCAAAAGTTGATGACATCAGAGCCAGATCGAGGACCTTCTCCGCTACCGAGAGGGACTTTCAGATGCTGGAGGCCATCTCCCGCTACCACGGTACGAGCAAGAGCGCGGGGATTACCGGCCTGATTCGCAAAGAATTCTGGCGAGTCTTCCCCCACGGCACCGATTCCGTAACCCCTGATCGAGGCGCGAAGGTGAATCATGAGTGATACCCAGTCCCCTGCCGTAGCGTTACCCGAGGAGTACACCCCCATCCCGTCGGATGTGCCCGCGGCAGAGCTCATCGCCCAGATCGACCGTCTGCGCCGCGAGAAGAACGCGATCATTCTCGCCCACAACTACCAGATCCCCGACATCCAGGATCTGGCCGACTTCACCGGCGACTCCCTCGGGCTCGCCGTGGAAGCGTCCGAGACCGATGCCGAGATGATCGTCTTCTGCGGCGTCCACTTCATGGCCGAATCCGCCAAGATCCTCAGTCCCGGCAAGCAGGTATTCCTCCCTCACCTGGGGGCAGGCTGCGCCCTGGCCGACGCCATAACCCCGGAGAGCCTCGATGACTGGAAAGAGCGCTATCCCGGCTACACGGTGGTCACCTACGTCAACTCCTCCGCCGAGGTGAAGGCTGAGTCCCATATCTGCTGCACATCCGCCAACGCCGTCTCCGTGGTGCGCAGCCTCGACACCGACAAAGTCCTGTTCACGCCCGATCGCAATCTGGGTCGATGGATAGCCGAGCAGGTGCCCGAGAAGGATATCGCCATTTACGACGGCGTCTGCCCCACGCACGATGTGCTCCGCCAGGCCAGCGTCGATCTCACCCGATCCGAGTACCCGGATGCCATCGTCATCGCCCACCCCGAGTGCCGCCAGGATGTGGTAGAGGCCGCCCACGAGGTCTGTTCGACCACGGGTATGCTGAAGGCGGTGGCGAAATACCCGAAGGCCAAGATCTTTATCATCGCCACCGAGAATGGCATGATCCACCAGCTGGCCAAACGCTTCCCGGACCAACAGTTCATACCCGCCGACGGCTGTATCGGCTGTCGGCTGCACTGTCCGTACATGAAGATCACCGGCCTGCAGGACGTCTATTTCTCCCTCCTCGACGAGCGCTTCGAGATCACCCTGGACGACGAGGTGCTGGAGGGTGCACGCCTGTCGCTGGAGCGCATGATGGCCGTCCCCCGCGATAACTGACCGCCTAAATAGCTCCACCCCCGACGGCCGGCCTCCCCTGTGGGAGGTCGGCCGTTTGACGTTCTGTCCCCGGATCCCTGTCTGGCACCCTGTCTGGCACCCTGTCTGGCACCCTGTCTGGCACCCTGTCTGGCACCCTGTCTGGCACCCTGTCTGGCACCCTGTCTGGCGCCCTCGGGACATGTCGGGACATCCCGATATATCCCGAGCGATTCGGTCCGACATCCGTTTTGCGGCCAGGACGCTACTCGTTGTCGAGGAACGAACTGACGCTCTACCTGGGGATCTGGCACGGTTGTTGATGGTTCTCTTCATCAGATCGGAAGGTCCACTTCGTCAATACAAGGGAGAGCGGTTAAATGCGAAACTACCGGGTCAGACATCCTTTCAGCCTTGCGGATGAAGGGGCCACACCCGGTGGCCTCCTGCAGCTGTCCCGTTTGGCCCTCGTCGTTGGTGCCCTTACCATCCTCGTGGGCGTGGGGTATTACTCCTACAGAGTCAGCAGAGATGCGCTCCTGGAGACCCTGTACGAGAGCAATTTCCGGCTCGCCAAATCCCTCGCTCTGCAGGCCGACAGTTACGGCGCTGACATGTTGCCGAGCGACCTCGTCGAACTCCTCAGGCGCAACTGGGAGGAGGGAGCGGGAGCGGCCGCCATCGATCGCCACCTGTGCGTCATCGGTCCCGACGCCATCGTCAGCTTCCACTCGGACCGGCCGCAGGACGTTGGCTCCCAAGTGGGCGCTTCTATCCTGAAGGGGGCCACCGGTGAGACGCTGACGCTTGGAGAGCTGGCCCGGAGCAGGGGAGAGTGGTCGGGGACCTGCGTCGCCGGACAAGACCCCGGCGTTGTCGGAGGCTTCGCCTACAGCTCCCGCCTCGACGCGCTGGTGACGGTCCTGGTACCCAGCGCTACGGTTGCCGGCCGGGTGCGTGCTATCGCCCTGCCGTGGGTCGCGGGGGTCGCCGCGATCACCCTCGTTCTCCTCCCCATCGCCATGGCACTGCTCCATCGCGCCTACACCGTGGCCCGCCGCGGCTCGATGCGAGCCAACGACGAGTTGCGCCAGGAGATCGCCAAACGCGAACGCGATCAAGAGGAGCTGAGACGCCTGGCGTCCTTCCCGGAGCTGAACCCCAATGCCGTCGTCGAGACCGACCCGGATGGCCAACTGCATTATCTGAATCCGGGCGTGCGGCGAATGATGCCGGATCTGGCCGCGAGCGGCCTGGATCATCCCTTCATGGCGCAAATGGCGAAGATCGCTGAGGAACTGAGGAACTGAGGGACAGTGTCACCACGACGTACGGCCCGCAAGCGGTGATGCGGATCGTGCGAGTAGACGACCGCTGGTTTCACCAGATCATCTATTCGGTTGATGCGAGCACACAGAGCTCACGGCTGCGCATCTACGCGTTCGACGTGACCGAACAGGCGGATTCCGAGCGCAAGCTCAGGGCCGCCCACCAGGAACTGCAGGAGGCCCACGCCAGACAGGCGCGACAAGTGAGAGAGTTGCAGGGTCGCGACCGCCTGGTCCGCCTGCAGATGCAGGGAACCAGCGTCGCCCGGGCGCGCACCGAAATCCTGGAGGTCATGTCGCACGCCCTGGGGCTCAGGCAAGTCGTCTTTTATGAACCCAGTGCTGACGGCGAGGGACTCGAGGCCACCGCCAGCTTGACGGGTGAAGGGCTGGCGTCGGAGAGTGGGGCAGAAGCCTCCATGCCCTTCCTCTCACTGCACTGCGAAGATAATCTGGCCGTTCAGTCCTATGTGGAACAGCAACCCCGATGCAGCGACCGGAGGGACGAGGCCGCCGTGCCCATCGTTTTTGGCGACACCGTGCTGGGGGTGGTGTGGACGGGAGATGCCGAGGGGGAGGGGCGGCTCGACGAGGTGGCTCCGTACACGATGTGGCGCCTCGGACAGCAGGCTGCCCTGCTGCTCCGAATGGCACGGGTAACCGAGGGGCTGGAAGACGGAGCATTCTGCGTCGCCGAGTTGTTGGCCCTGGAATAGGATGTCATGACGACCGGATTTGCCAGAACCAGCCAGGACAGAAGGTTGGAGGCCCGTGAGGAGGCCGGAGAGCTGCTGGCGATAGAGGGCGACGTCTGGGTGGGACAGGGCGTCGTCGGGCGCAAGACCCGAGTCGTGACCGGCGGCAGCCTTCAGGCGGAATTCGTCTGCGGCGCCGGAATCAC
>Ga0310122_10002191_pt1 | contig 12471 bp, 10 predicted proteins | sample CB6_Bottom_1051__FD_203503 | JGI IMG/M metagenome (GOLD analysis project Ga0310122, IMG submission 203503) | Marine microbial communities from Western Arctic Ocean, Canada - CB6_Bottom_1051 | ecosystem: Environmental > Aquatic > Marine > Oceanic | place: Canada: Western Arctic Ocean | collected...
ACACCCACAGGTTGATCCCCTGCAGATCGCCGTAGGCCATCGGGTTTCCGTAGGCAGCGACCGGCATCGCGAAGGTCTGGATGTTCATCACCAGGATGCCCAGCAGCGCGAAACCGCGCAGCACATCGAGACTGGCGATCCGTTGCTCTCCAGAGACCGGGGCTGCCTGATTCAATTTCATCCTTGCCTGGGTGACCGGGGGCTTTCGCACTCCCGAACCTTTTTTCGATCGCTATTGTTCCGCGGGCAAAGTGAAGATGCGAGCGTGTTCGTTGGATCCCTGGCAACTGACCATCGACTGCGAAGATGCTCAACCATCCGCGAGGATCTGATCGGCGGCGAGGACTCCGGAACTGCCGGGGAAGGGCCCCCCAGGGTGGGTGCCGGCACCGGCGATCCACAACCCGGGGACCGGGGTGCGGTAATTGCCGATCCCGACGCAAGGCCTGAGCGAGAAGATCTGGTCGAGCGCGAGTTCGCCGTGCTCGAGGTGGCCGCCAGGAAGATGATGGTGGTGCTCGAGGTCGGTCGGAGTGATCAGTTCACTGGCGACGACCGCCCCGGGCCAGTTTTCATCGACCTTCGCCAACTGCTCGAGGACGCGCGCTTCGAGCGTCTCGCGCTGGCGATCGGCCTCATCGGGACCGACCACGGAAACGGCAAAGACCTGCAACTTGAGAACGCTGCAGCCTTCAGGAGCGATGGAAGGATCGTCAGCGCTCGCCACGCGCAGCCGCAGACACGGCCGTTCGGGGATGGTGCCGTGCTTGGCGGCGTCGAAGGCACGCTCCCAGTCGAGCGGGGAATCACCGATCCAGCGCTGCTCGGGACCCTCGACGGGACAGTCGAGAGCGATATGCATCACCGCGACGATACCGCGACTGCGGTAGGCCCCGAGATCCTCGCGTAGCGCGGCCGGTACCTCCTGTGCCCCCAGCCGCTCGAGCAAGGTGATGCTCGGATGGGCGGTGGATAGGAGTTGCTTCGCTCGCAGTTCGCCACCATCGGTGCTGGCCCCGACCACTCTCCCCTGCTCGAGGATCCAGCCGTCGACCGTGGTCGAGGTTTCGATGGTGACCCCTGCCTCGCGCGCCGCCCCTTCGAGGGCAGAGACCAGCGCCGGACCGCCACCGGCCGGTTCCTCGGTGCCGCCGGCGTGGGCGAGCAGCCACAGAAATGCTGTCGATGGCGACAGTGGCCCGACCCAGCCACCAAAGAGCGAGAGCGCGGCGAGCTGAGCACGCTGCCGTGGCTCGTCGAAACGCTCGCTCAGCCAGTCCTCGATGCTCATCGGCAAAACACGCAGGGCATCAGCGAAGGCAGTTTTTCCGATGGCACGGCGGGTTCTATGAAGCATTCCACCGAGGCGCAACAGCTCCAGAAACGAAGGGTCGATCAACTCACGCGGAGCACCGTCGGCGAATTCCTGAATGGTGGCGATGATCGGTGCCATCTCGTCGAGCAGAGCATCGGACATCGGGCGCGACTCTTCAGTTGTGGGGGCGATCCGTGAACGGTAGCCGAAATCCTCCAGTCGAAGTTTGGCGACGACCGCAGGCCGCGGTGCCGACAGGCAGCGCAGGCCGGCACTGCGGTAGCCAGGATGAAACTCCCAGCTGGCATCGATCTCACCGAGGCTGGCTTCGCTGCAGATGAGCCGGACCGAGCGCCCCGCGCGAGCGACGATGGTCGCCGCAGCCAGCGCATCGATACCTCCTCCAACCACCAGCAGATCGGTTCGCTCCTGCGTCACCTCAGACCCTCGCTTTCAGCAGAGCGCGAGCAGCGTTGCGCCCTGGCGAGCCCATCACTCCGCCGCCGGGGTGGGTCCCCGATGCGCACATCCAGAGATTTTTTACCGGCGTCCGATAGTTCGCCCAACCCGCGGTCGGACGCAGAAAGAACAACTGCTCGAGCGACAGTTCGCCATGGAAGATGTTGCCTTCGGTCAGACCGAACTCCTGCTCCAGATCCCACGGGGTGAGCACCTGGCGGTGGAGGATCGAGTCGCTGAGACCGGGGCAGTACTCCTCGAGGGTCTCGATGACGGTATCGCCGAACGCTTCTCGATGCTGCGGCCATGACTCTGGGCCGCCCTCGAGCTGGTAAGGAGCGTACTGGACGAAGATCGACATGACGTGTTTTCCCGGCGGGGCGATGGTCGGATCGACCACCGATGGGATGACGATATTGAGATAGGGGCGAGAGGACCAGCGCCCGTACTTCGCCTCATCGTAGGCGAGTTCCAGCGCATCGATCGATGGCGCGATGGCGATGTCGCCGCGCAGATGGGGGCCGTCGCCGGGGCGCGAGGTGAAGCTGGGAAGTCGGTCGAGGGCGAGATTGACCTTGCCGGAGGAGCCACGGTACTTGAATCGTTCGATGCTCGTGGCGAAGTCGGGATCGAGATGTTCTCTCCCCACCAGGCCGAAGAAGGTCCGCCGTGGATCGACCGCAGAGATGATCTGGCGAGCGGAGATCTCGGAGCCATCCTCGAGTACGACGCTGCGGGCCTCGCCGTTTCGGACATCGATACGGGCAACCGGAGCTTCGGTGCGGATCTCGGCGCCGAAGCTCCGCGCGGCATCGGCGATGGCGCAACTGACCGCACCGGTGCCACCGCGGGCGAAGCCCCAGGAGCGCGAGGCACCGTCGATCTCACCCATGTAGTGGTGCAACAGCACGTAGGCGGTTCCCGGGGAGCGCACGCCGAGGAAGGTGCCGATGATGCCGCTGACCGCCATCGGCGCCTTCAGCGCATCCGATTCGAACCAGCGGTCGAGAAAGTCGACCGCGCTCATGGTGAACATCTGGATCTTGCGCAGCCGATCGACCGGATCGAGTCGGCGGAAACTGCGCCCCAGTTTGAGCAGGTCGAGAAGACCTCCGAGCCCCGGATCGATGGCATCGGGAGGTGGCTTGTCGAGGATCGGCCGGACGAAGCGAGCCAGGCGTATCATCGCATCGCCGAACAGCGGGTAGGCCTCGGCATCGCGGGGCGAGAAGTGGGCGATCTCGCGTCGCGTCTGCTCCCGATCGGGCCAGCGGACCAGGCTGCTGCCGTCGGGATACGGCGAGAAGGAGCACTCCAGCGGGATCAACTCCAGACCGTGTCGGGTGAGTTCCAGTTCGCGGATGATCTCCGGTCGAAGCAGGCTCACCACGTAGGAGCAAACGGAATACTTGAAGCCGGGAAAGACCTCCTCGGTCACCGCTGCGCCGCCGAGAACGTGACGCGCCTCGAGCACCAGTACCTTGCGCCCGGCACGAGCGAGGTAGGCGGCACAGGTCAGGCCGTTGTGGCCACCACCGATGATCACCTGATCGTAGGAGACTGCCATCGCTCAGTCTCGCTTTCGTGGCGGGTCGAAGAAGGGCCGTTCGACGACCGTTGCCGGGATCCGATGATGGACGTGTTCGATGGTGAACTCGACCTCGAGACCGGTGCCGGGTTCGCCAACGCTGCCCTCGACGGTGGCGAGGGCGATGGCACTCTTGAGGATCGGCGAGAAGGTGGAACTGGTGATGTAGCCGACCTGTCGAGCTCGTATATACACCGGTCGCGAAGTGCGGCACGCCTCGATCGGGAGAACCGGGGGGAGACCGACACTGGCGTGCAGTTTTTCGATGTCGGGCAGAGAAAGTTCGAGACCGACCAACTTCGACCGCGGCGCCATCCGGTTTTCGCGTTCGAGGGCTTCGCTGCCGACGAAGGAACCTCTGCCGAGGTCGACAGCAAATCCGATCCCCGCCTCGAAGGGCGATGACTTGCGGCTCTCGATCAGGCAAGTCGGAGCGCTGAAGTAGTCGACGCCCTGCAAGACAAACCCGGCTTCGATGCGGACGATGTCGAGCGCATCGAGGCCGACGGGAAGAAGGCGGTGCGGTTTTCCCGCCTCCATCAGCCGATCCCAAAGTGCCGTGGAGTGCTCCGCCTGACACCAGAGTTCGTAGCCGAGGTCGCCGGTGTAGCCGGTTCTGGAGATCTCTATGGGAATCCCATCGAGAGACATCGTTGCCAGCTGGAAGTAACGCAGTGGAATCTTTTCCCCCGCCGCTTGCTCGAGTATGGCGCGAGAGCGCGGGCCCTGGATGGCCAGACTGGCGATGGAATCGGACTCATCGACGAGGCTGACATCGAAGCCGGCAGAGAAGCGATCGATCCAACGCCAGATGGGAGAAGCCGCGGTGAGGCGGTAACTTCCGTCTCCCAGGTTCATCACCGTTCCATCGTCGACCAGTTTCCCTGCCTCATCGCAGATGGCGACGTAGCGAACCCGGGCCGGGCGCAGTCGCTGAATATCGCGACAGGTCACGAAAGAGAGAAATGCTGCGGCGTCGCGACCGGCAACGGCGATCTTGGTCAACGGCGAGACGTCGAGCAGTCCAGCACTCTGGCGAATGGCGTGATACTCCGCTTCGAGATGGGTTCCGTAGCGGCATACTGCGTGAAAACCTGCCCAGTCCTTCCACTGCAAGGAGGTGCACAGGGGCGCCGTACGATCGTGAAACGGGGTCGGGATCGGCATGGCGGGATCATACGATCCGCCCCGGGGGTATTGGAAGTCCAAGGGTGGGGTCGGGCTCTGTAGGCCTTCGGAAAACGGCAGCGCCAGAGCACCGGGATGGATCTGGAGATGTGCCGAGGGTCATGCCCGGGCTCCAGATAGTGATACCACTACCAGCGGGACTGCTGTAGGAAGGGAAGCAGAGCCACCACGAGAGCGATCCACACGAGAGAGTGCCGTTGAACACCGAAATCCCCCCAGCCACAGACCTGCCCGGCGCCGGAGAGCGCTGGGTGACCTTCTTTGCGCTGCTGCTGCCGGCGGTGATCGCCTTTCATCCGCTCGCCAATAACGACCTACCGATGCATCTGGCGATCGGCGACTGGATCATCGAACACGGCGCGGTCCCCACCACCGATCCCTTCTCCGCCAACGGTCACGGTGGCACCTGGATCGCCCACGAGTGGCTGGCAGCACTGCTGTTTGCCAGCCTCTACAAGATCGCCGGGGCATCCGGTCTGGTCGCCCTCGCGGTGGCACTGGCGGCGTTGCTGGGAGCGCTACAGGACAAGATCGCACGACTGCTGGGCGTCTCTGCGGTGGCCCGCGCGCTGTTGCTGGTGCCCATCTGGCTGGTGGCGGGACGACGGTTGATGCTACGTCCGCATCTGCTGGGTCTGTGCAGCATACTGGGACTCTTGTGTGTCACCTTGATCGGTCGAGATCGTCCACGCTGTCTGTGGCTTGCTGTGCCACTGATGGCACTGTGGGCGAACGTGCACTCTTCTTTCATCCTCGGCATCGCGTTTTTGATTTTTGATCTGCTGATCTGGCCTGACGGTCACCGCGCCACTTCCCGCCAACGGCTCGCCGTGCTCGCCAGTTGTGTTGGAGCCACCGCGTTCCAACCGCACGGTCTCGGTCTATTTCTGTTTCCGTTCCAGCTCGGCCTCGATCCGGTCTTCACCAGCGAAGTGATGGAATGGGTCAGTCCCTTCTCCGGCGGGGCGGGCGGGATGATGTTCCGCGCCACCCCCACCTTCTGGATCGGACTGCCACTACTGGCACTTGCGATCATCGCTGTCTGGCGCCAGGGCACTGGCTCTGGCAAGGCCGATACACCACGCGCCGCACGACTGGCGATCGCGCTGGCGGTTGTGATGGCGCTTTTGCAACAGCGTCACTTTGCACTGGCCGTGCTGCTGTCTTCCGTGTTGCTGGGAATGTGGCTCACTCGATGGTGTCAAAGGTGGCCCGACACGATGCACCGGGTTCGGAGCCGAGCTGCAGTGCTGATCTGTGCGATTTTGTTGATGCTACTGGCATTCGGATATCCGGCCCGGATGTCAGCGACCGGGATTCAGTGGCGCAAACCGGGCAGCGGCTGGTCGACGATGATGCCACGATCTCCTGTTTCCATCCTCGCCCAGCAATGGCAGGTCACCGGCACCGTGCTGTGCGAATACGAGTTCGGCAGCATCGTGGTGCATGCATCCGATGGACGTCTTCTACCGACGATGGACTCGCGAAATACCGTCTACGGAGCAGACCTGTATCTGGCTCATGCCGGTGCCCTCAATGAAGCCAATGCCGAACAAGATCGGCTGCTGGCGCTGGCCAATGCCGTGATGATCCGTCCACCGGAGCAATCGCGCCAATCACTGACACGGAGACTGGCAAGCGATGATACCTGGGCACTGCTCCATATCGGTCCACGCTGTCAACTGTGGGTGCGTCGGACGGCAGTACCCGAGGCTCTCAGAGATGCTCTAACCGACTAGGAATCGATCTCGCCGGTCCCGCCAGTGGATCCTTTATCAGAGGAATCGTCCCACCTTCTCGCGCTCATGCCGGGGAACTTGCCGGATGCAGAAGATTTTCCGAGGTCGGCGGTGACCTCCGCATCGCGACCGGAGGCCTTGGCACGACGTAATGCTGAACTGGCCGACTCGATCAGGTCCTGGACGATGTGTCCGTGATCCGGATATCCAGCGATGCCGATGGAGATGGTCGCATTCCAGTGATGGCCATTGCTGAAGATCACCGGTTCCTTTCGAACGTCCGCACGCAATCGGCCCGCCAGGATGGTGGCATCTGCGGCACAGGTCTGGGGCAATATCAACAGCAGTTCATCGCCGCCCCAACGCCCGAGGGTATCGGTGTCCCGGCAGGCGGCCTGGAGGCGCCGGGAGATCTCCACCAGTGCTTCATCTCCGGCGACATGTCCTTCCCCGTCATTGATCTTCTTGAACTGATCGAGATCGATGAGCATCACACTCAGCAGACCTCCGTAGCGTCGGGCTCGCTGGATCTCGAGGCGCAGCGTCTCGTCACTCGAGCGTCGATTGAGCAGTTCGGTCAGGGGATCGAGACTGACCTGGGCGATCAACCGGTCCATCTCCGGGCGCGCAACGATTCGCGGAGAATCAAGAGTTGGTCGACGGTTGGTGAGATAATCGGCCGCTGCAACCCGGACTCCAACCGGCCTCTCCAGACGATTCTCCAGTTTCTTCTTGTGACGAAGGATTCCTCGCCACAAACCCTGAGCCTGCTGGGGATCGAAACGGCGATGAGTCAACAACTCCATCAGATCACTGTGGTATTCGGGTCCGAGCGGACCGAGGTTGGCCAGAATCCCCTGCAACTGCTCGTCATCGAGAACGCGATCACCGGCGAGCAGCGCCAGGATATCGATCCCCTGGGCTTCGAGTTCACGGAACCGCTGCAGGTGAGACATGAGAACCTCCACGACGCGGTGTGCGTCCGGGGTTCATCGTACCACCGTGTCGAGGTGTGCGCAGCGAGGTCAGGTCGTAGCTTCCGGATCCGGCTCCGGATTCCAGTTGTTGACGGTCTCGAGCAGTTGTTCACCGTCGAGGTCGACATGGATCACCTCGAGTCCCTGACGAGAGCGCAGGCTCCTGCGCAGTCCGGTGTTCTCTCCACCGATGACGACCAGGGGCACCTGCAAACCACGGTCGAGTTGGAAATCGACCAGGTCGAATTCCTCGTGGTGACAGACTCTCGAATCGAGCAGTAGCAGATGATAGGAACGCACCACGAGGGCCTCTCGAACGACCTCGAGTTCGATACTAACATCGATATCATGACGCTCGAACTCGAACAGATTTCGGATGGCATAGGCGGCATCCCTGTCCTGGGCCAGCACGAGGATCCTGTTGCGCTTCATGCGATTCCTGCTCCTTCTGGATCCCCTCCGCGGACCGCCATGATCCGAAAAAGAGATCCGTCCATATGGATCGTCAGCCGAGCAGCAGAACTTGAGGATGAATCGCGCTATTGCGGCAGATCAGGCTTCCTGGCAGAAATAAGCCAGCATCCGGATCAGCGTGCCACGCATTTCCTGGCGATCGACGACCAGATCCAGGAAGCCGTGTTCCAGGTTGAATTCGGAAGATTGAAATCCCTCGGGGAGATCCGTTTTGATCGTCTGCTTGATGACATTGGGTCCGGCAAAACCGATCAAAGCTTTCGGCTCTGCGATGATCACATCGCCCAGGGCTGCGAAACTCGCCATCGCCCCACCCATGGTGGGATTGGTCAAGATGCTGACGAACAATCCCCCCGCTTCATGCAATCGCTGGACCGCGCAGGCAGTCTTCGCCATCTGCATCAGCGAGAACATCCCCTCATCCATCCTCGCTCCACCCCCGGAACCACTGACGAAGATGAAAGGTCGACTTTCCTCGCGTGCTAGTTCGATACTACGAGCGATCTTTTCTCCCACCACCGACCCCATCGATCCCATCAGAAATCTCGAATCACTGACGCCGATAACAACGGGGACTTGACCGATCTCCGCTCTCCCGACAACACAGGCATCCAGAAGACCTGTTTTACTCTGGGTCTCGGCGAGGCGCTCACGATAAGAGCGCTTTGCAGTGAACCCGAGCGGATCCGTCGGAGCGAGTGCCTTGAGGTGCTCGACAAAGGTATCGGGATCACACAGCAGTTGGATACGTTCATCACTGGTGATGGGAAAGTGATAACTGCACTCGGGGCAAACGTTGCCTCGCTCCATCATCAGATTTTTGTAGATCATCTTGGAGCAACCCGGGCATCGCAGCCACAGGCCACTGGGGACATCGCGTCGGCGCGAAGATCGAGGTTCTCGTGCCTCATCGCTCATGCCGTGGCCCTCCCCCCGGCCATCGCACTTCGAAGAGCCGCAATGTTGCCGGCCACGTCATCGCCACCAAACACCGCACTTCCGGCAACAAACACGTTGGCACCGGCAGCCAGGGCACGAGGCAGTGTTTCGGCAGTGATTCCCCCGTCGACTTGCACCTCGAGGTCGGCAGCACCGGCGGCGCGGATGGCGGCAATCTTGTCGAGCGGTTCTTCCATGAAGGACTGACCCCCGAATCCAGGCTCCACCGTCATCACCACAACCATGTCACAGCGAGAGACAAAGGGAATGACCGTCTCGACCGGGGTTGAAGGCCGAAGGGCGATCCCCCCCTTGCGGCCGGCCTGGTGCAGTTTATCGAGCAACGGTAAGGGATCGGGCTCCGCTTCGATGTGAAAAGTAACCATGTCACTGCCAGCAGCGATGAAATCATCGAGATACTTTGCCGGTTCGGAGATCATCAGGTGGACATCGAGAAAAGAATCCGTGGCCGTTCGCAACGACTTCACCACCGGAGCTCCGATGGTGAGGTTGGGGACGAAGTGACCGTCCATCACATCGACATGAATCCAGTCAGCGCCAGCGGTGATGACGGAATTGACCTCATCAGCGAGGTAACTGAAATTGCTCGACAGGATGCTCGGGGCCAGTCGCGCCGGTAACTGAGGTAATCGAGGGGAACCAGCGGCAGTCATCGTCTCTCAGACCCTTCTTGCCCTCCTTCGACGAGGGCTATCCGGGCATGGTAGATGTCCGCGGGTTGGAGTCAACGCAGCGTGATCACTGGATCGGGGCGCTGTCAGGACCTGCCGCCTCCCCTTCTTGTTGACGGATGACCCCAGTCTGGTCGACGTAGAAGTAACGAGACTCGGCAACCAACTCTGGATCGGCATTGCAGGTGTATCCGCCACCGGCTGATTGCAGAGAGTAGAAGTAGCCGTTTCGCACTCCAGTGAGCAGTTCTTGATCGATGAGAAATGGGTTCTTTTGCGCCAGTTCGGCCATATCTGCCGGGTATTGGCCGAGCCGGATCCGGTAGCGCTCGACGGCGGTCGATATCGTTCGCATCGAGCCGATCGCTGCGGCTTCGCGGCCTCCACTGAGACTCGCACGAAGGTTGGGAACTGCGATCGCTGCGATCAGCGCGATGATCGCAACCACGATCATCAACTCGATCAAGGTATAACCACGCTGTTTGTTATTCATGACTCCCCCAGGCGGGATTCGAGGGCCCCTTGAATCGTGAACCGAAAAAAGAGTAAGGGAGGAACTGCCAGGCAGTTCCTCCCTTTACTCCGAGACAGGTTATTTGCTACTGGATCGGAACCCAGGATGGGTCTCCTACAGTAGGAGGCGTAGCAGGAGCCGTAACTGCATCACTGCGGTAGATCACGCCAATAGTGGAGACGAAGTAGTGGAAACCACCATCTGAGTCGAAGGTCCCCGGCGACGCCACGCAGTCCCACATGTTTCCGTCATAGCCGTTGAAGGTGTACCAGTAACCACTCTTGAGAACTGTAGAACTGGTTGCTGTGGCGAGTGAGCTATCGAGGTAATTGCCAGAGGCGAGTTCAGCCAGGTCGGCCGGATAATCACCCTCGATGTCACGATTGCGGAACTGTTCGCATACAGTGCTGAGAGTACGAAGACTGGAGACGGCAGAGGCCTCGTTGCCCGCCATCTTTGCATTGAGCAGGTTCGGAATCGCGATGGCCGCGATGATGGCGATGATCGCAACGACGATCATCAATTCGATGAGGGTGAATCCCTCGTTTTTGCGATGCTGTACCATGGTAGTCCTTCCATTGACTGTCCCCGAGCGATCCAATTGATGAGTTCCTTTGAAGGACCGGATGAGTCCCGCACTGATCGGACAGACTCTCGCTCCAAAGCCAATCCATCGGTGCAACAAGACCATGGCAATCGACGGACCCGCTCGGAGATACCGGGAGGATTCTTTATAAGTTGTTACAATAAAACAGGTTAAAAATGTAGCGACAGATGGTGGCCGAGCCCGACCGTGGCCCGATGTGACCATCTGCGTCACCTTGGCGAGCCAGATGGGCCAAGATGTGGGCCAAACTGACGAAAATTGTCACTCGTCGTCGGGGATCCGATCGACGATCTGCAACTGCACGTTGCGGCCGCGGAAGTGATTCACGGTGAGGTTGGCCACAATGGTCATCTCGCCGCCCTCGGTCAACTCCCGTGCGCGACCAGCCCCACGGAACCAGATCGCACCGATGGGCGCTCCATCTGCCCGGAACTTCACCTGGACATGTTCTTCAGCGGCTCCCACCAGCCGTGGAGTTCCCTCGAGGCGTAGACCCCGGATGCAAAAGACTGGTTGTCGGTTCGCGTTACCAAATGGTGCCAGAGACTCCAGGGCATCCGCCAGTTCAAGATTGATTTCACCCGGTGACAGTTCCAGATCGTACCGACGAGGAGGAATCTGCTCGGAATCTGCCTTGGTTGCCTGCTGGTCGGCGAGTACTTGCTTCAACTGCTCGATGCGGTCGGTTCGAATCGTCATGCCGCCCGCAGCGCGATGACCTCCCACCTTTTCCACCACGGGGCCCATTACCGGGTAGAGATCGGAAAGAGGCAATTCATCGATGCTGCGTCCGGATCCTCGCGCCGTTTCCCCATCGATGCACAGTACCCACACCGGACGATGCACTCGATCGACGACACGATTGGCGACGATGCCCGCCACTCCTGGATGCCAACCTTCTCGGGCAAAGACGATCGGACCAGATTCAGGATGGAGTCCCTGTTTCATTTCCTCCATACACTCCTGCGTCATCACCTTTTCAATCTCGCGGCGCTCGCGGTTGAGCCGTGCCAGTTTTGCTGCGAGTTCACTGGCACGCTGTGGATCATCGGTGAGTAACAACTCAAGAGCCTCACTGGCATCGCCGAGGCGCCCGGCAGCATTGAGATGGGGAGCGATTCGAAAACCGATGTCTATCGCCGAGAGCGAATTCCGATTGATCCGACAGGTATCCATCAAGGCGGCGAGTCCGGGCCGCTTTGTCGCAGCGATGGCGCGCAGGCCCTGACGCACGATAATGCGGTTTTCACCGACCAGCGGAACCACATCCGCCACCGTTCCCAGCGCCGTGAATCCGAGCAACTCGACGAGTAGATCGCGGGTCCGGTTATCGACCTTGCCTCCACCAGCCGCTTCTTTGGCGACAGCCCAGGCCAGTTTGTAGGCAACCCCGGCGCCGCACAGACCCAGCGATGGAGATGGTTGATCGGCACGACCTGGATGCACCAGTGGGATCCCCTCCAGTCTCTCATCAATCCGATGGTGATCGGTGACGATCACCTCCAGTCCCAGTTCTTGTGAACGTCGCAATGCAGCCACATCGTTGCTGCCACCATCGACAGTGATGATGAGGTCGACCCCTTGTTCGGCCAACTCCTCCACTGCATGAACGTGAAATCCGTAGCCTTCTTTGATCCGATCGGACAGTCGATACACCGTTTCCACACCCAGGTGACCGAGCATTTCCAGGAGTATCGCGGTACCACTGATGCCATCGACGTCGTAATCGCCATAAATGGCGATTTTTCCCTGCACTTCGCGCACAGTGAAAATCATCTCCACCGCCTGATCGATGTCGGGGATGACATCTGGCTCCAGCAGATTCGTCAACTTTGGTTCCAGGAACTCGTTGGCCTGCTGAGCGGTGGTGATGCCACGCTGGACGAGTAGCCGAGCCAGCACTGGATGAAGTTGGCACTCGCGTGCCAGTTCAGTGGCTGCGGAATCATCGTATTCGAGGGGACCCCAGGGGCGATCAA
>Ga0310122_10002192_pt1 | contig 12468 bp, 8 predicted proteins | sample CB6_Bottom_1051__FD_203503 | JGI IMG/M metagenome (GOLD analysis project Ga0310122, IMG submission 203503) | Marine microbial communities from Western Arctic Ocean, Canada - CB6_Bottom_1051 | ecosystem: Environmental > Aquatic > Marine > Oceanic | place: Canada: Western Arctic Ocean | collected...
CGCCAGCTGTCAGCTATGAAACGGATATTCACTTTAGCTCCGGCATAACCGCCATGATACGGAATACGCATAAATGATGCCACTGAACTCACATTCACCAGTACACCACTTTTCTGTTCTTTCATTATTGGAATGAATGGCATGAGTGTATTGTTTACACCCATGACATTTGTTTCAATAATATTGTTTATTGCAGTCGCATCACCACTTGTGAGATCATCATGGCCACCAATTCCCGCATTGGCGATAACTATATCAATTCCTCCTGATTGCTGTATAAAATTATCAGCCGCTTCCTTTGCTGCGAGCCGATCTTTTGCATCCACTTGGTATATATACGTTTTGCCGCCATATTCACGACATGTTGCAGCAACTGTTTCCAACTTTTCTTTTCTTCGAGCAGAAAGTCCAAGTGTTGCACCTTGCTTGGCATAAACATAGGCTAAATATTCTCCAATGCCACTGCTGGCTCCCGATATAAAAGTGCGTTTACTCATAGTTTAAATGTTTGTCCTTCCTGTGCGATATTGAATCCACGATTGATAATAGTTATTGATGCGTCTGAATTTGAAATTGATGCAGGGTTAGTATGATTCAAATGAATAAAGTGAATCTTTTGTTTTTCATCTGCTGTATTTGTTCTAAAAATATCCATTGTTTCAGTAATAAATGGGTGGGGAATTTGACTCATATCTCGATTTGGTATTTCTCCATTTGCATAAAATGTACCATCCAAAAGAGCAAAGTCAGCAGTCTTTATTTCTTGATGAATATTACGATCCCATTTAGACCACTTATCTATATCGGGAATGAAAATAAGTGATTTGTTTGGCCCCTTTATTTTATACCCTACTGTTTCTGAATATTCATCCCGATGGGGAACTAAAAAAGGAGTAATCGAAATTTCAGATGTTAAATATACATTTTCATTATTTTTCAACCCCTGGATTTCAATATTATTGAACTTTACCAACTGATCCCAAGGTCCATTGGTATTTAGAAAATCTTTCATTCTAGGCATGGTATATACTGGCATATCTCTAAAACCCATAACCTCATGACCTAGATCCATCAAACCTGTATAATGACCTATATGTGCATGAGTCAGAAATATTCCCTTCAATTCGGCATGGTGTTTAGTCGTAATTGTATTCAGTTGTTCCGAAAAGTCTGGTGTTGCATCAATGATCCATGCTTGTTCGGAAATTGGGTCTACGATTGCTATGGCTGAAACTTTATGATGTTGATCCGGAGTATCCCACAGGTTTTCGCAGCAATCTTTTTCACATCCGGCATGGGGTTTGCCACCATCTTGGGCGGTGCCTAAAACGAGTATGTAAGGATTGTCTTTCGCGAAAGAAAAAGCAAAGACTGCCAAAAAGTAAATTATAAATTGTGTCTTCAAATTTTGATGAAAATATTTTTACGGTACATAATATAAAGAATTAACCACCAGACAGCGACATGAGCCAATGCAAATAAAAGTGAACCGTTTATATATCCTGCTATAGGAAAAAACCATTGAGAATACAAAAAAGAATATAAGGATTGACCGTCTATTTTAATCCAAAGCATAATGTTGACCCAAAATCCAGACGCAGCAAATACGAAGAGTGAGTTTGTACCAAAAATTTCAAATGCTTTAAATGGTTTTTTATTTCCCTTAATATCGATGATCCATATAAGTATTGCTAAAATAAGAAATGCGATACCGGCAGTAACCAATACGTACGAACTGGTCCACAGCTGTTTATTTATTGGCATAATGAAATTCCACAACCACCCAACAAACGTTAAACCAACACCCATAATTAACATTTTTTTTACATTATCATTTTGGTCTGACGCAGTATGGATCATAACACCGGCAAAAAATCCCAGTATAATAGTCATAATAGAAGGTAAAGTGCTTAACAATCCCTCGGGGTCAAATGGTAAACCGTTTCCTTTCCATAAATGACTTTCACCTAAAACAGCTAAATCAAATGCGCGAACAAAATTTGTTTCAAGGGCATAACCACCCATCCAAGAAAGTAATTGCCAATATCCCACAAGAGTTGCAATGACAATTATCCACAAATGTTGAATTTTGAATCGAAGAACAAGAACGGCAGCAATGCCATAGGCAAGAGCAATACGCTGAAGAACTCCCATTATACGGAAGCTTTCCAAATCAGCTCCAAGTCGGATTGTTGAAAATAAGTGAATAGCTATACCAATTAGAAAAATAATAACAGTTCGCTTTAGAATTTTTATATAAACCTCTTTGGTTCTGCAAAAATCAAATCTGGTGAAAGAAAATACCATGGAGGTACCGATTATAAATAAGAAAAACGGAAATACAAGATCAGTGGGAGTGAGACCATGCCATTTTGCATGACGCAAAGGAGCATAAACATATGACCAATTTCCTGGCGTATTGACCAAGATCATTAATGCAATAGTCAACCCGCGAAAAACATCTAATGCTATATATCTATTCTGTTCCATCCTCATCAATCAGCGCAATATTTTTAAACCAAATCCATCCAAATCCAGCTAGAGCTAAAATGGATAATGCTAATCCAGTTTTCCAGTTTCCAAAAATAAAATTTCCAATAGAAAATGTTGCTCCCCAAACTAATGCAAGACCACTAATCCAATTGAGGAAAAAGCCTTTCGTAACTGGCTGCATGGTCGTTTCTAGCTGATGAGCAATGGGACCCCACCAGCCACCGGGTTGAACACGCTTATAAAATGTTTTCAATGTTTTTTCTGATTCAGGTTTGGTTAAAAATGTTGCTGAAACCCACGCAATAACCGATATAGGAACAATAATAAGTAATTTATGATGAACTTGAAGTTCAAGCCCGAAGAGTATCGGTGCATTGCCAAACAATGTATATGATTCACCACTTTGCGATGTTTGAATGGCAGCGACTATTTCCAAGCCAATTGTAATAACCATTGACGTAAGTAATGCTGTGATTTCTGACCAGGCATTGATACGCCACCAAAACCAGCGAAGAATTAGGACAAGTCCAATTCCTGCACCCATAGCAAAAATGAATTCCCATGCTTTTGATACACTTTGCATTTTAATGGCAAAAAATGCAGCACAAACCATCATAACAACCGTTATAAAACGGCTAACAATTATATAATGTTTTTGCGCGTCTTTTTCTGAAGAGAAATGACTTACCGGTTTAAAAAACCGTTTATAAATATCATTAATTAGGTAGGAAGTCCCCCAGTTAAGATGAGTATCGATTGTTGACATAAATGCGGCTAAAAATGAGACAACCAATAGCCCTTTCATCCCGGGACCTAATAACATTTGCATCACAAGAGGATAACCCGCTTTTTCACCTAATGCTGCATATTGTTCAGGAATAATTGGAAATGCAACGATAGACACCATTGCAACAATAATCCAGGGCCAGACTCTTAAAGCATAATGAGCTAAGTTGAACCATAGCGTTGCCATGAGGGCATGTTTTTCATTTTTAGCTGAAGACATACGCTGAATAATATATCCACCGCCATCCGTATTATGAGTTGACCACCACATAACCGTTAAGAAAATAAGAAAGCGTGAAAATGGAGACTCCCAAAATGCAAGCGTAAAAAAGCCAGCATCTGGAACAGGAGGTATAAATTTTAGAGTATTAGCTGATCCAACTCCCTCTCCAGTGATTTGTAGAGCATTAATTTTGCTTATAATAACGTCCATGCCGCCAAATGCTTGAACGGCTATGACGGCTAAAGCAATTGATCCAAACATTGCTATGGCAAATTGAACCAGATCCGTAATGACCACGCCCCAAAATCCGGAGAGTAATGCATAAATCAATGCAACCGCAACCAATATCCATACGGCAGTCCAACGATCAATATTTAACATGACTGCAACAACAGATGCCATAGCATTAATGACCCAACCCATAACAATAAAATTATAAAGAATGGCAAAATATGCTGCTTTAAATCCTCTTAAGATTGCTGCAGGTTTTCCGCTGTAACGGATTTCTAATAATTCATTATCGGTTAATACTTTTGCACGTCTCCAAAGTCGAGAAAATAAAAGGACACCAAGTAATCCAGCCAATAATTGATTCCACCAAAACCAATTTTGCCAAATTCCGGGTCCGCGAACAAATTCAGTAATTGCCAAAGGAGTATCGGCGGCAAATGTTGTTGCAACCATGGACGTCCCAACAACCCACCATGGTAGTGTACGCCCAGCCAGAAAATATTCTTCGGTATTCTTTCCTGCACGGCGGGCAAAATAAATTCCAACACCAAGAGAAAATAATATATAGGTAATAATTATTACCCAATCAATGGTTGACAAATCCATTTTAATACAGCCTTTTTAATTTTGTATGTTTAAAATAATGAAGCAAAATATCTTCAGTTTTATAATCATTTAATGCCATACCCAACGCCCCGATTTGGCAAAGTCCCACGCCATGTCCCCAACCGGCGCCGCGGAATTCAATATTGTTTTCGTCCATTTTTATGATAAACGCCGAACTATATAAAAAGGAAGGGTGAAGCAAACGACGAATATCATATTCGTCGGTGATATTTAGTGTTTTTAAAGTACCATTAGAAATTTGATAGTCTAAATATACGTTATTTATTCTTCCTGATTCTCCTCGACTTAAAGCTTCAATTTTTAAAATGTTCATTACATCTTCCTGAATTTTTTCAGAAAAAAATGTACAAAACTCTTTTTGTGAATATTTTACTGACCATCGAAAATAGTGACTCTCTTTATCCACATTTCCCAGATATGTATGAAGATGTTTTTCGTCAATGAAATGTGGTCCACAAAAGGCATTTGGTTTCTTATCAAACCATGTATCCCAATTAATGCTTAAATCTGTTTCAGATCCATCAACAATACTGGATAAGTATGGTGTATGAGGCATGGCCCAAATATTTTCAGCACTTTCTGATATTCCACCACATGATTTTGAATAACGAGCATCGCAAATTTGGTTATCGTATGTAAGAACAATTCCTTTTGTATCAATGGACGTTTTTCGAGAAGCATTTGTCATTTGGCTAAATCCTTGATAACGCTGACAGCAATCATCATTGCAGGCATCAAGATTTAAATCTGAATGTTTATTTTCTGCTGCAGCTAAAATCCACGATCGAGCAGTAATTGTTTGAGATTCCAGTAAGGCGGGAGGGCAAGCACCACTCATCTCTGATACAGCGACACAGGCGAGGTACTGTTCTAATGGAACTACATTTGTCAAAAGTAACCATCCGTTATGAGTGGAAATTTCTATATTCCCCAACAATGTTACATCGATGGTTTTTCCCCAATGAAATCCACGTCCGGCCGGAACAGTATGGATAGTCATTCCTTGATTATCATCTTCAATAATTTTTGTGATTAACATTTCACCGTCATCAACAGAAACATTAAGCATATCAGATGTCTTGCTTGATAGCTTTTGACGGTCCAAAGTCTCAATCTCAAACAGTGAAGGATCTGAAAATGAAATAGTTACTTTTTTACGCTTATCTATAGGGAGAATAATACCAATTCGCATAATAGGTTCAGATTGGGGGAATTTGTTTTGCATTATACTCATTTTATTTTAATACAGCATCAATCCCAGCACCTAATGAAGGTGCATCTCGGAGAAGTGAAACATGGATCAAATTTGAATTTAATTTATCATTATTTAAATATGCAGCTTTTGCATTTGAATCTAGTCGATTAGATTTATTAATAAGATTGCCAATGTGATAAACCAACGGTTCCCAGAAAATACCAGATCCTTTTGAAGCTTCAAGGATCGCTCCTAATCGTTGCCCAATAATTAATCGATCTAAAATTATTTTTAAAAAAGGATGGTTTGAAGAAGGGGGCTCTCTGTTTGGATTTATGAGTCCAAAAGGTTCTTTCCATCCAGAATAAATTGTTTCAATGCGTTCAAATAGTAATTCTGCCAAATTTAAACTAACATCTGAAAATGTATTTAGAGCGGCCTCTTCTTTCTGAATGGCTCTTTCTAAAATAATATTAGGGTAAATGGAATTTGTAATTAAAGATGTAATTGACTGCCCCGAATATTGGCTATAGATAGACTGAATTCCGCTTGCGGAAGCATAACGCTCCAATGCAACGCCATGCATATTTTTCATTTCCCACGATTTTAACAGCCAGGATTTAGTTTCATCAAATGGTAACAGTTTTCCATTCAGTTTTAAGGCATCGGCAGCACCGGTTCCACCGCCGAGATAATAGGAATTTGAAACTGATTTGAAGAGTCCATCATTAGAATATTCTTCTCCAAAACCACAATAATCAGCATCACTTCCTAATCGATATATAAGAGAAAGAAGTTTAATCCCAATTTCAGAAAGAGCTTGTTCCAAATCGTTACAAAATGTTGGCATTCTGGGGCCATTTGCCATTGCAGCAATCCCTCGTTTGTCATCGGTTTTTAATCCGGGCATTCCGATACCAATCAGCATTGGAGTACCGGTATTCAATTCTGAAATAGTGTCTACGAATGCTTCAATAAAAGCCTGACCGTGCTGCTTTTCAGCATCTGTTAATGATATAGTAGACTTTATTTCATTTAATTGGGTTTGAATATCCACAGGAGTGAATTCAGAGTCATAAGTTTGGTAATCAGAATATGTTTTTATGGAGTTAGCTGAACCGAGGGAAAATCCATTTTTAGTTTCAAGAACGTGCCAACCCGACACTTTAGTTGCTCCGCCATCTAAACCAATAATGAATGGCGCATTGCTCATGAAGATTTATTTAATGCTTTTCGTCTTTGGATAGCAACAAGACGCATATGATCTTTTGCTTCTTCATTTCGATTAATAGTTACTAAATCAATGGAATGGTCTGTTCCGCCCGGATGGCGAATCACATCATAAATGGCTGTATAAATTCTACCAATTTTATATTTTTCACTAATGCGCATAACCAACTCATAATCTTCAGCATAGTTTCGACTATAAGGATCATCATTTACTCCAAAATAGCCAATATCTTTTATTACTTGAATGGCCATGCATCTGGGAGCGCCTCCGCCGCCAATGCGGAGTAAATTATTTCGTCCGTTTTCCTCGGTCCATTCATCGTGAGTTACAGTCGGAACTTCTTCACTGCGCACGAGCCTGCCATCTTCCTGTTTTTCCCACACGTCATAACTACCGATAACCATCCCAACAGCCGAATCTGAATCAAAAACGTTCATGAGTTCTTTTACGGCATTGGGTTTTAGACGATCATCCGAATCTAATTGAACATAAAATTCACTTTGAGCTGCTTTTACACCCGTGTTCAGACAAAACCCGATATTGTTTATATCCACAACAATTAATCGAACGTCAGGTAAATCTTTATCATATTTATTACCGCCGGCCATATAACGTTTCACTTTTGGAATGGTTGAATCCATTTCTCCGCCGTTAACTACGACGATAATCTCAATATTCTGTTCTGATTGCTGAAAACAGCTTTCCAAAGCAGTGCCGATGAACTCCGGTCGTTCATTGACAGGAATAATAACAGTGGCTTTTAAATGGGGATTATGTTTTGGAGAGGGTCTTTTCTGGTAAAATTTACCAGGAGCAAGATAAGCGCCAATACGTTTTAAATGGTTTGTGCAAATGAGTTCTGCTTCTAATTGACTGTCTTTACTCTTTAATAGATAATCAAATACATTTGCAGATTCTTTTTGCGCTGTTACTGTATACAGACTACCGCGGTATCTATTGGCAATCCGAATTAATTCGCCCTGTTCAGACAATCGTAATCGTAAATCATATAAAGAATTCAATTGAATGGTTTCATCAAATCCACCACATTGTTGGAATGCTGATTTTCTAATGCAAAATACTCGACCATAATCTTGAGTGTCAAGAAGACGCCCTTTATGGTGATGTTGTAAATGAATTTCCTGTAGTTCACCATCACTTTCCAGATTATAATCTGAATAAATCATGGCAGCATTTGGATTCCGCTCCATCGTTAATGTAAATAGATCTATGGCTGACGTTGACAAACGGACTTGAGATGTTTGGTTATCAATAAGCAAAATAAACGGATCCTCTGTCTGACCAATTACTTGATTCATAGCATTGGCGCTATGTGTATTTTCAATTGACTGAAATTGAATAGTTGAATCTGCAACGTTAAAGAAATTGCCAAACGCAACAATCTTGCTGGGCTGTAGTGATTGGGCTAAAATAGAATCAACTGTAGCTTGAATATCCGCATTAGACTGATTCTGTTTGTCAGGTAAGGAGAATAAAACAATCATAATATATGGGTTTGAAAAGTATAAATGCTTATTTTGATTGTTGAAACTAACGCAAATTAAACCATAGTTCAGTTAACTTTTCCCCGATTATGAAAATAAAAATAATCACTTTTATCATTTATCTCACGTTTTTAAGCGGACTATTCGGAGCGGTTCAAAAAACGATAATATTCCATAGTGAATCAATGGATAGAGACATATCATGTATAATTGTATTGCCGAATAAATACGTTAAAACGGATAATCAGTATGCTGTGATTTATTTGCTGCATGGATATAGCGGTAATTATAGAAACTGGTCTGACAAATCTGATTTAGGAAATTATGCTGATACGTATAACATCATCATTGTGTGTCCAGATGGCGGTTATAATAGTTGGTATTTGGATAGTCCCATGGATTTAAAAAGCCAGTACAGAACGCATGTTGGAAAAGAGGTTGTCCACTATATTGATCAGAATTACAGAACGATTGCACAAAGAAATAGCCGTGCGATTACGGGCTTAAGTATGGGCGGACATGGCGCATTATACTTGGCATTGGAGTTCCCCTCTATTTTTGGAGCAGCCGGCAGTATGAGTGGTGTTGTAGATTTGAAATTCACAACAAAAAAATATGAATTGGGCGAAAAAATTGGTTCTTTTGAACAGTTCCCAGAGCGGTGGAACCAGTTATCTATAATTGGCAACGCACATAAATTCAAGGATTCAAACACCAGTCTTATCATTGATTGCGGTGTAGATGATGTGTTTTTTGAAAGCAATCGAGCCTTACATAAAATATTGTTGGAATTAAATATTCCCCATGATTATTCAGAAAAACCCGGAGGCCATTATTGGAGATATTGGATAAAAGCTCTCGATTATCAAATAATGTTTTTCATTCAAAGTTTTAAACAAAATTAGCTGTTAATTTTTTAATAAAATCATCAGACACATTGTATAATTATTAGATTTCATGCTTCAAAATATGGCATACATAAAAAATTCCGTCAAAATTCTTTTTAATGTTTATTTCGTTTTAGCATTAATTGGCTGTACAGGCCCAAATCGGTTGGAGTTAGAGCAATCTTGGGCTGAAAAAACAATAAATAATCTCACCATAAGGGAAAAGATTGGCCAAATGATGGTCTTACATATGAATATGCGCTTTTTGAATGAAGAAGACCCCAAGTGGAAGGAAATAACGTCATTGCTGGAATCAGATGGAATCGGAGGCATTCATATCTGGTTTGGCGATGTGGGTACATCTCTTACATTGCTCAATGAAATACAACGGCGTTCAAAAATACCGATCATCGTAGATGCAGATATAGAGTACGGTGTACAAAGGAGATTTCCCGCCGGAACTGACTTGCCGCCACTCATGGCTATTGCGGCCACAGGAAGCACTCATTTTGCTTACGAAGCCGGTAGAATATCCGCCCTGGAAAGTAGAGCATTGGGAATTCATTGGAATTTTTCACCGGTTACGGATGTGAATAATAATCCTAATAATCCCATTATAAATACGCGCTCTTTTGGCGAAGATCCGGATGAGGTTGGGAAATTTGCTGTAGAATATATTCGGGGATTACAGGATAATGGTATGCTGGCAACAGCCAAGCATTTTCCAGGCCACGGCGATACAGAAACCGATTCACATACGAGTTTAGCAACCATACCAAGTGATTCAGCGAGATTATGGTCTCTGGAGTTAAAACCTTTTCAAATAGCCATAAATGCCGGTGTGGATGCAATCATGGTTGCCCATGTCCATTCACCGGATTTGCAACCCAATGCTAATTTGCCAGCCACCTTATCTCCATTTTGGGTAACAGGAGTTTTGCGTGAAAAAATGGGATTTGATGGTGTCATTGTTACAGATGCCATGGCTATGGGCGGCGTTACGCGAAATTACTCTGATGCGTATGCACTTATTCATGCCATAAATGCCGGGTGTGACTTTATTCTGCAGAATTATAATGTGAAAAAATCGATTGATATCGTTGAAGATGCAATTGAAAAAGGAATCATTTCTGAAGAGCGCATTAATGATGCTGCGTTGAAAATACTGAAGATGAAAGAAAAAGTTGGACTTGATAAACAACCATTTATTTCAATGTCAGATTCGAGAAAAATTCTTGGTAAAAATGAATTTAATAAGATTGCAATGGATATTGCGGCTAAATCAATCACATTGGTTAAAAATGAAAATGCCATTCTCCCACTAACATTGGAAGAAAATGAAGAATTAATCGTTATCGATATTTATGATCATCCTAATAATCATGATGAATCATTAACAACAAAAGGCTTAAAACGTTTTGGGTTAAATATCCGATCACTGCAAGTGGATGAATCTGATAGTACGTTATATTATGAATCGATTTTGAAAACAATTCCTGAAAACGCACCTATAATATTGAATTCGTTCGCCAGTCCATCGGCAGGGAAGAATAGAATTTTTCTTCCGGACCATCAAATGGATTTTATTCATGCATTGAATAAAAAATCAAACAATGTATTGCTTATCAGCTTTGGAAATCCATATTTGATTCAGGGATTACCTGAAACGCCCGGTTATATCTGTGCCTGGAAAGGGAATCAAGTCTTGCAAAAAGCAATGGTACAAACACTTCTTGGAAAAAATCATTTTTCAGGTAGGTTGCCCATTACCATTCCAGATATTGCCGAAAGAGGAGACGGGCTGCAATTAGAGCAAGAATTTATCCAATTCGAACCATCATCATTATCCCCCGGAAAAACAATTAAGCATATTATGCCTTATGAAATAGACGTGGATGTTTCACATGTAAAGTTGTTATTGCAAGAAGCTGTTTCAGATTCAGCGTGGCCTGGCGGAGTATTAATTGCCGTAAAGGGTGGAAATATATTTTTGCATGAATCTGCTGGACATCATACCTACGGTTCAAAAAGACTTACACGTAAATCTGATATATTTGATTTGGCATCTATCACAAAAGTGATTGCAACAACATCTGCTGTTATGAAATTGGTTGAAAAAGGACTATTGAATTTGGATGAAAAGGTGGTGACGTATCTTCCGGAGTTTAAAGGGAAGCAAGCAACGTATTTTCAGCAGAAAAGTGAAATAACTATAAAGAATTTATTAACGCATACTGCAGGTTTGCCAAAGCACAGAAATTATTATTTAATAGATGGTTCTGTAAGTACTCGAATAGATAGTGTCTTTAATACAGAACCTGAATTTGGACTTGCAGACACAACTGTTTATTCCGATGTTGGACTGATTACTTTAGGAAAAGTGATCGAAAATGTGAGTGGCTTACCTTTAAATAAATTTGCTGATTCACTCATATTTAAACCATTGGGAATGAATACAACATTTTACAATCCACCTTCGGAAAAACTTCATAGAATTGTACCAACAGAAATTGCTGAAGGATATAGAACCGGTTTAATTCATGGCGAAGTCCATGATGAAAATGCCCATAGTTTGGGTGGTTTTGCCGGTCATGCCGGTCTTTTTTCCACAGCAGAAGATTTGGCAGTCTTCTCCCAAATGATGCTGAATAATGGTATCTATGGCTGGAAAAGAATTTTTAGGGAGGAAACGATTGATTTATTTACAACTAGAGCCAATGTAGTGGAGGGAAGTTCTCGTTGCTTGGGTTGGGACAGCCCATCGGGTAAAGCATCAGGAGGTGTTTATTTGTTAGACAATAGTTTTGGACATACCGGGTATACAGGTACTTCTTTATGGATTGATTCTGAAAATGATATGTTTGTTATTTTGTTAACAAATGCAGTTCACCCGAATCGTTCATGGAAATCACCCACGTATTTTGATTGGCGTCAGCGAATACATTCTGCAGTGTATGAAGCTGTTGGGATAACTGACCAAAATCCCAATTTGGAATGGAGACGTGAGTGGTAAAAATATTTAGACCATTTATACTTTATATTTTTCTGATAGTCTCTGGTTATTCAAATTCAAATTCCTGGGTTGAAACTTTACCAAAACCATGGACGTTGACAGAAGATCAAATTTCAGAGCTCTTACCTCAATTCCATAATCATTATCCTGAATTTCATGATCGTCTAAAAGCATTTGCTCTTTGGCAAGTGGGTAAACCCTATGAAATATTTAAACTAGGTGAAGAAATTGAACCAGACCCAGATCCAATTATTAGATTAGATGTTTCAGATTGTAC
>Ga0310122_10002193_pt1 | contig 12467 bp, 9 predicted proteins | sample CB6_Bottom_1051__FD_203503 | JGI IMG/M metagenome (GOLD analysis project Ga0310122, IMG submission 203503) | Marine microbial communities from Western Arctic Ocean, Canada - CB6_Bottom_1051 | ecosystem: Environmental > Aquatic > Marine > Oceanic | place: Canada: Western Arctic Ocean | collected...
ACAAGCTTCGCGAGGCTGATGTCCTGTTAAGCCAGGGGATGAACGTCAGCCAGATCTGTAAACGGATCGGTATTGCCGACCAGACCTACTATCGCTGGCGTAAGGTTTACGGCGGAATGAAAATGGATCAGGCTAAGCGGCTTAAGGAGCTGGAGACTGAGAACGCGCGCTTGAAGCGCGCCGTTGCCGTCGTTGCTCGGCGTCCATCGTCGCGAGTAATGCTTCAGCCGCCGCAACCATTTCTTCGCTAACGATCGATTGGGAGAATGAGAGCACGTTGTCACTCTCCTGACCGGTCAATGGCCCTGAAGCGATAAATAGCCCGGCAAAAGCTAACGTCGCATGTTTCATCATGGTACTACCCCCTATGTAGCCCCGGCATTTCTAGAAATTCAGCTTACACCGCCGCCGTGTCAACAGCATCACCTACAGACCAGTCATTCGCTGTAATAGCGCGTCGCCACCTCAGGATCGCAGTTGAAGGGCGTGAATTCACGGTCCGGCGCGAAGTCCCAAACGATACCGCCCACCATTGGATCCGCCAGATATTCAGGGTCCTCCACGATGAATTCGACCGCCACTTGTCTACCCTCGTCGATGAGTTCGTAGCTCTCAACCACGTGCTTCTGCGCGCCCGATGCAATCCCATCACGGTTTCCAACGGGGTTATCGGAGAAAAGTGCGGTATCGACGATGAGAACCTCATCTTCCCACCAACCAATCGAATGCCCTTGATTGCTGCGAATACCGTTCTGAGGATGTCCACGACCATCCATGTAGATCGAACGCTCAGTGTTGAAGATTTCGCTTCTAATAAAGACGATATCTGGTTGAATCTCTATCTGCATTAAATAGGGCGCCGCGATAATGGTCGGCAATGGAAACGGAATACAGTCGGATGTGGGATTGTCCGACTCGTTATAGCTTGCTTGGACCGCTCTACCCTTTTCGGTTAATTCACCGTAAATGAACCGCCGCGTCGTAAATCCCCGTAAAGCGTCCCAGGTACCCGATAAACTGTCACTGCCAACGCTCGCAGCACGCCCACCGGCGCGAGGCGTGAGCACAACACCATCTTCAGTGACGATCGATACGAGCAAACCCTGATTTCGTGCGGGAATACGATCCGGATTAGCGCGAACGACGACCCGATCGCCGACAGAGAATGTTTCCGGCCCCCAACCACTACGCGACATGATCGACGTCGCATCAGCTTCAAGCTGCCAAATAACGGATTCGGCACTGTCTACGTGCCTCTTTACGTAAAGGTAAACATGGGGGTTCGTCCAGTCGTAGTCGGTAACGGTACCCGTAAAGGCTACAGCCGTTGTTGTGTCGAAAATAACCGCGCTGTGGTGCCCCATCGCCGATGTTGCAAACGCGATCGTACCGATCAATGTTGCCACGTAGCCTCGGCCAGTCTTTTTTTTATCCATAGCGAAATCTTAAGACCGATGTCTAGAACGGATCGAACTCTCGGCAATCATATACCTGAATCTCCTCGCCCGACACCCAATCCCAACGGGTCGTGAACACGACCACCGGCTCCGTAAATACGCCCGGATCAGTGACGGCCGCCGACCAATTCATGCTGTTACCATCAGGACTTAGGGAGAATCGCTCGACGATTTTCACCGCCTCCCTTTGCGGTGTGCCATGCTCGTCCATATACGGATAATCGATATACGACGTCCTCACCACTAGTGTGCCGTCCTCCCAACGGCCCATAGAATGACCCAAAAGACTGGGAGTCGGCAGTTCAGGGTTATCGTTAGGTGTCATAAAGATCGTCCGAATGGCGCCCCATTCCTCTAATAATAAAAGCAGATCATCGCCGTTCTGCCGGAACTCTACGGGATGCGGGCTCATCATTGCCCCAGGCATACCGAGTGGTTGGCAGCCGCGAAACTTTCTTCTCAGGTAGCTCCATCCACTCCAACCCAAACCCCAGATTTTTTTCTATTTCTTGCTTTTGTTCAGACAGCAACTAAAAATAAGCCTTCGCCTTTTCGCCGCCTATATACAGTTCGACGCCAATTGTTTGTTGTCGGGAGTTTAATAAAGCTCCCAACAAAAATCCTGCGCGCCCAATTGTGAAATTATCCCAATGCTGAGGAAACGGCTTCTGCGGTTTTATTCTACTGTTCTCTTTAATCAGAAAATTTCTAAATGAAATCCAATATTCAAAGTGTCGTTATAATCGTATGTATAAACGATGCAAACAAGATATTGATTTTTACAAAGGGGGGGGGAGTGCTATGAATGAATTAGAGATACAAATACAAAAATATTATGACGACTTCAGTAGAGACTTTAATCGAGATAATTTTCCTGCTGTCTTCGAATTAATTAAACAACATAATTCAAAAAATAATTTAAAAAGACAAGAACATTCTTTGGGGTCTTTTGCGATACTTTATACGCCAGTTCGATATAAACCAGAAATCATGATGATAGGTAATAACCCATCTTGGTTTGATAAAGATAACGGAGTTAAAGGTTATAGAATTGTTCAGGAATTAATGAAATCTCCCCCTAAAGAAAATTCATACTTAGTTCATAATCATGTTTATGCTAACCGTATGCAGGATATATTTGCACGGGTTGGAAGAATGGATTTGCTTGTAAATTGTGTTGGAATGAATAGGTTTTGGATGCAAACAGGCGCAGAGAATGCTTCATGGAATAGAGCATGTAAGGATTATTCGTTCAGCCTTAAGAAAAGCCTATATGAATATTGTGAAACGGGAACAAGAGAGATTATAGGTTTAATTAAACCAAAAGTTGTTCTGCTGGTAGGAGCAAAAGCACAAAAACTTTTGCCTAAAGGAAATTATTTAGATACTCAAATCCAGCATGTTTCTTATCCTTTAGGCGGAGGAATTACGCTTCTTGAGCAAGAAATAAGGGAAATAATAAAAGAGTTTTAATTATTCAAAAAATTGAAGCAAAAGTTAAGAATTTGAAACAAATAGAACTCTTCCCCTACTTAATTGACCAAAAAAGGACGGATTTACCTCCAACCTCTCTATGAGTAGCCCCGGCGCCTACAATTTCCGGATTCTCAATAAATACGGTGACACCCGGAAGGCCACAACCAGCGAGAGTACATCCCAAAACAAGCGAAGCCACACACCACCAGAACGGGCGTAGGCTGCTATGTGATATTGCTAACTTCCCCAAGGCCAGCTATTAGCCCGGACCAGCCGCCTCTAGCGTCAGCGAGTCTTCGAGCGCCTCATAGCTGTGTTCTACCCAGGCCGGGATCACGACGACATCTCCGGCTTCCATGATAAATTCCTGATCTCCACTGATCGCTCTTAGCCGTCCCTCTATCACGGACAACACTAATTCGTTCGCGTGATTGTGTGGCGTAGTGGCCGCCCCCTCAGGCCACTCGACGCGGATCAAGCCGACTGTGGAAGCCGAGATGCGGCGTACTTTTCGACCATCATCAAAAACTCGAAGCTCCACGTCGCTGAAACTGTGGAACCCCATTTCAGGCGTCGTGACCTGCTGAGAGATGACGAAGCTCGAAAACAGGATCGACCCGACTGCGACGAAACTAGCTATTAATCTACTCATGACGGTTTACCTCAACGCTATGATGTCACTGCGCGACATCGTTTTTTATCTAAAGTGTTCTTAGATGTTTTTTATAGACCTTTCTAGAGAGGTCCGCAAACTCAGCGGCACGTAAGGTCTCTAGCTAGCCTCAGGCAGCAAGAGCTGCTGCAGTTTTGCCTCTAACTCAACGCGAAAAGACAGAAAACAACGAGAACGCCTGATCAGCCAGGAGCACCGTGATTGCGAATTTCAATCGCCGCGAGTAATTGATCAACGAACTGGCCACAATCTTCTCGCGTGAGAACACCTGAGTCGATCAGGCTGTGTGCCTGCGCGACTACATGCAAGCGAATATCTGCCGAACTCGGAGCGGGGCGTGAATCTACGTAGCCGTTGTCCTCAAGGTACGCTCGCAAACCTATCAGAGCGCTAGCCCTAAATCCTTTCACTCGACTTTCCGATCGATCTTCCAATACGGCAAGAAAAGCCTCTGCGTCTCCATCCAATTCAGCGGCTAGCTCCGTCAACCGAGGGAGGAAAGTCCCGGAAACTTCTCTGCTGTTCGCTAAGACTTCAGCGTCTACTAGCTTCCCGCGCCCGATAGCTCGGCGGTTAAATACCTCACGAGTGCATTCGCATAACGCATCCAATCGCTGGCGAAGTTCCCGTGGCACAAATCGTTCGGCTCGACCAGACGCAGAAAGTGATTTCCATTGGCCTACCGTGGTAATTCGTGTCTCACGAATCAAAGTATATAGAGAGCTAAGATCGCCCCGTAACAAGTAGAATAAATGAAGTGATTCGATGGGTTTGTCCGCGTCAACTGATGGCACCTCAAGTGCAACTCCGTACTGCTCGTCCGTCATATTCTCGGGACTCGGAACTTCCGGCGCTGTAGGCACCCGAAGCAAATCCGCATCTGTTATTGCGGCCTGACCGCTGCGCTCTTTACCAAGATCAATTACGTGCAAAGCAGCTTCGCTACTATCACCGTAGACGACTCCCCAAGCGGCCGCATCCGAAGGGTTCGCGGTCATATAGAATATCTGTCGACCGTCTCTAGCCAGAAGAAGCAGACTCTCAGCTACCGCCCGAAACCGCTCAGGATCAGCGGTACTTAACGCCTCATCGAATAGCAGCGGTACTTTCGATCCGCGCTCTGCGTGAACCGCGAACGCGATACGCACGGCTAATAGGAGTTGAATTCTTGTACCGTCGGATAGCTCGGAGAGTGCGAGGCTTCTCGCAGCAGAGGTGTCGAGAGCTCGGAATTCTGGCTCCTCGGCGTCTGGAAGCAGCAGCTCATAAGCATTATGCGTAAACGCTCGGAAATACTTAGCTGCCAGCTCAAGAACGGGCGGGCGGCTTGACCGCTCGTGCTCTGCCTCGACCAGCTTTAGCAGAAATCGGCCCGCAGTCTGCATCTGCACCTGTTCACACAGAGACAGTAATGAACTCTGCGTCTCGTTCAGATCCGCTAACGCGTTCTCCAATGCATCGCCGCTCTGCGCTTCTTTGACCCTACTCTGAATACCACCGATGTCACTGGAGATACTCTCATGTTCATCTGCCAGCAGCTTCGCTTCATCGCTTAGCTGTTCGGCGATATCGCGCGTCGTGTTGAGCAGATCAGGTCGCTCAGCAAGCCCATGCTCAAGAACCAGAATCCGGCGAATGTTTTGCTCGCGCTCCTGTTCTATATTTTCATAAGCTGGCAACTGACCTACCATCTTACTAAGGGATTCTCTCTCTCCCTTTTCGATACCACGTGCCTGAAAGTACTCGTCCGTTCGGCTTTCGATAGCGATTTTCCGAGCTTTCTCTTCTTCCAGCCGCCTAGTAGCGGAAACGCGTAACGCCGGTGCGGCATCGTAGCCAGCGAGCCGATCCTTCAGATTCAGAAAGTCGGCTTCCAGTCCAATAGCATCATTTTTCGTTTCGTAGTCGTAAGGCGCAAGGTAGTCACACGCTTTCTTTCGCGTCCCAGAACATCGCGAAATGAGATTGTCTACAAGCGCGCTCGCTTCGGCCAATGATGCAGACGCGTCGTAAAGCGATCGATAACGGTACATAAGCTGTGCTAAAGACAAATCCGACGTTACCTCGACCCCAACTCTCGATTGAAGTTCAGCGCGTACGGTCTCGTGCTCAGTCTCCTCGCGCCGAAATTGCTCAAGTTGAGACTGGACCATCGCGAGCTGCGCCGCTCGATCTTCAGCTGAATTGGCTTTCGCTATTCGCTGATCTAGATCGGCTAAGCATCGGGAGACGTCCTCTCGTGACCAGCTATCGGGCATTTCTAATCCACACTCATTGAACTGTCGCGCGAGCAGCCGCAGCTCTGCCCCGGCCTCCTGCTTGATAATTGAGGAGAGGTAAGTAAACAACAATGCGCCACCACCAAGCCCGGCGAGGCCGATCCAAATCGGGCCGAGAAAGTACGCTAGAAGGACTCCCAGCGCGCTTATCACCGCAAACCCATATAGCAACCAGACAGGAAGCTTACTGCGCGCAGTCTGCGGAGCACTCAACCAGTCCCGTAACGCGCTCGCACCGCGAATAAGGGTGTCGCGGCTCTCGGGCACCTCTGCCGAGTCTAGTAGGTCGAGCTGCCCCTTTAGTGCCGCCTCCTTTCCGTTAAGCTCGTCGCAGCGCTTAACGAAAGCCGCGACCTGATCGATAGCGTCGGTTGATAAATCGGGCAGCGCGCCAGCAGCACTCTCCCCGCCGAGAGCTAACTCGGCTGCAGCTAGCGTCGCCTTTGCTTGGCCCTCTGTCTCGCACGCACTCCGAAGGTCGCGCTCTTGATCACGAAGGTCGCTTAAGCGCCCCGTCCAACTCTTGAGATTCGCCGAAGTTGGCCGCTGAGTATTAAGTCTTGCGAGCTCGATCTTAGTGTTGGCACCCGCTACCTCCGTCTCGAGCGCCTTGATCGCCGAATAACAATCAGCGAGATCGCGTTCCTGTTGGTCGAAATAGCCGATCTCATCGCCAGTAAAGGCGTCGAGATTCGATGGATACGAAGCTAAATCTTCATCTAAGTCTTCGCGATTCTTTCGCAACTTCGCCAATTCGATGGCGCCATCCAGAAGCTTCAGCTCGCGCGCGGCTTTCTTAGCCCTCCGCCGCTGGTTTTCAAGCCCTACGAGTCGGTCCTCATCAGCAGCGAGAGCGCTGAACTTGCTCTGAACCTTACCCACTTCTGCCTTCGCCTCGGTGATCGCGCGTCTTTCGTTCGCTCCAGGTCTTGTCTTAGCGGCAAAGCCTTCATTGATTACACCTTGCACGTCGTATCCGCCCGCCATTTGGATACGAATGCGCCGCGCGATTTCCTTGTCAGTGGCACTATGCTCCTGCATGAGATCCCGAACACCGAGTCGGTAACACGTCGCGAGATGTCTATCTGGGAGCGACGGAGATTCCACGCTGACGCCATCTTTATCCCACGAGACGCGTGGGCCCTTACACTCTGCGCGTAGCGTTATGCCATCCTCGTCCCAGATCGTCTCAATCTCCAGACGAGCGGGGGAATCTCGGCTAGGCCAGAGGGTCGCCGCGAGAGCGCGGCAAATCGACGTCTTTCCGGAGCCATTCGGACCGACAATAACATTGATCTGTTCAGACAACTGGTCCAACGTAAACGACTGCGCAATGCCCGGTGCGCGACCAAGAAATAGTCGCCGCAGTATCACTCCGGGGGCCCTTCATAAGTGCTATGCTGGGCGAGAAGCTCCTCGAGCGCCTCGAAGCCGGCGTACTGGAGAAGCCTATTGATCTCTGATGTGCTTAACGGCTGAGTAATCGGCATCACTGCACCCAGGACAGTCTCCGTAGCCTTTTCTATTTTCATAGCCGCGGCCTCGACAAGTTCCTCGGCCTCCGCTTGACCTTCTTGCAGACAAAGAAGTCGCTGCGCTAACAGCGCCGGAGGGTCACTGCCTTTTGCGATCTGAACAAGATCCAAGGCTGGCCGAGAGTGATCGATAATTTTCTCAACAAAATATACGACGCCACCATAATCACTCTTGTGACCATCCTGAACCGCGGTATCGCTTAAGATGCGGCGAATACGGTCATGGAGACTAGATCTTCCGGTCAAAGTAATGCGACAACCGACAAGCCTCGTACGACCTAATGTGGGAGCGATCCTGTTGTGCACATCCTCCATCGCGGAGCGAAGAGCAGCAGCGAAAGCGTCTTCGAGGTCGTCACCATCGAGATCGGGAATTGTCTCAACACAGAGATCAATTCGTTCGTAGCGTAATGGTGCGATCGAAAGTTGATCGAGCATCACTGCCCCGGTTTTCGAAATGCGTGCCAGCCAGGGGCCATGCAAGCCCGACTCACCTGGATCAAGCCCAACCAACGAGCCAAGGTAGCCAATGGGACGCGTCGCTGAAAGATCATCGGGTTTATGTATATGCCCAAGAAGCCAAGCCGCACCAAGCGCGCGATCGAACGCGGCTCGCGGTACAGGCGCATAGGGGCTGCTTCCACCGTCCAAATCGCAATGCAGGACCCCGATCGTAGGGATGTCGTCTGAGAAAGCCTCCATAGGATCGTCGAGCGGATTTCTCGAAACCCGTTGCTGGGGGAAGGACCAGCCAAGCAAACGTAGGCGGACGCCGGAACGCCCCGTCAATTCTATTGACTCCCACGCGCCCCCTCGCCCTAATAGCTTAAAATTCTTTATATGATCAGCGAGCCGCGGCAAAGCGTGTACGTCATGGTTTCCCGCGACACCATAGATTCCAATCTCTGCATAGTCGAGCTTACTAACGCCACGCTCGAGGTGGCCATACGCCTCGAACCGGTCATCAAGACTCTCGACAACATCACCCGCCAGAACGACCGCATCAATATCATTGTCAATTGCCCAGGCAACTGCGCTGTGCCATGCCGCAGCGGGCGTGAGTTCAGCCTCACGAATTCCGTAATCCTCGATATCTTTCGGCACACGGCTCGGTCGGCGACCAAGATGAATATCGCCTACGCATAGAAGGCGGAATTCGCCGGGCTCTGCATCCCCACCTTCGCTGTATCGGTTATCGTTCATGCGATTCCATCCGGTGCTCGCTTAGCCGAAAAGATATGTTGAACAGTATCTAAGCCAATCTTCGATGCGAAGGTCGAATCTAACGTCACTGCACATCAAAACGCCTGACGCATCGGATTACCAAAATTTCATATCATCCGCCTAACTCGTATGGCGCCCGACCAGCATGATCGACTGGCAACGGTGTGCCGAGAATACGATGCAGATTATCGTTAATGAAATCTGCATAGCTTCGCTCAACCGCAAGTTGATAAGCATCGGCAACTCGGAGTAACAACGCCTTTGTTCCCAGGAACTCTGTAAATGTTGCAGTATCATCACGGAATGCCTCCAAATGAAAGTCAAGTGGGCAACAGATAGCTAGCACTTCGTCCACATCACGACCTTGAACTGAAAAAAACTGCAACATGTCGGATATGTCGACGACAGACGTATTTCTCTCGCTGCAATTAAGCTGAAATTCCAGCATTAATTTCTGTTCCGCCGCTTGAGATGCTCGCAGAATCCATTGCGTCGGCCCTACCCAGCAAAGCACCATGTCTCCAGATGTCGTAGCGGTATTCGAACTCTCCGGTAAATTTATCGGAATACTCGCGAGGACTGACGCGATATGTGATCGCTTGCCTTTAAGATCGAATACACAAAAAAGGTCCAGCACCTCGATGCTAACGTCGTAGATCATGTCAATTCTTCATACGCTCAGAGTCGGGATCGTAAAAACAAGGCTGCGAGATAGTTGCGGTTACGATCTCATTTTTCAAACGAATATGCGCCGTCTGCCCGATTCTGTTATGGCCGTCGGTTAGCAAGGCCAGCGCCACAGACCGTGACTGTGCCACACTCCAGACGCAAGCTGTGACGAATCCTTCAGAGGCTTCCCGTCGGCCACCGGGTGTTAGGGGTGCGCCTTCTGTTACTAGCCGGGAAGGATCATCAATGAGCAAGCCGACCAATTCACGTCGTGGCGTATCGCCGCGACGACGAATCGATACGGATCGCTTACCAATATAGTCAGCTTTCTTCTTAGACATGACCCAGCTCATACCGAGATCGTGTGGGTCCACGGTTCCATCCACCTCGTGGCCCAATGACAAGAATCCCTTCTCTACACGCAAGACGTGATTGGCCTCTGATCCGATCGGCATCAACTCAAATGGCCTACCTAATTCGAGCAGGCGCTCCCAAAGCCTCAGCGCGTGTCGAGATCGGACATTTATCTCGAAGCTCAGCTCACCGGTAAAACTTACGCGACAAACTCGCGCTGGAATCCCCTCGACAGCACCCTCGCGCATCGCCATAAACGGAAAAGCCGCCGCCGTGAAATCGATATCAGAGTCGATTTGCGAAAGAAATTCACGCGCTTTAGGCCCGCAGACTGTGGCATTCGACCATTGGGTAGCTATCGGTGTAATCCAAACATCCCACTCGGGCCGTTGGACCTGCAAAAAATGCTGCATATGTCGATAGACAGCTTCGGCATTCGCGGTGGAAGTCGACATCAGATAGTGATTCTCGCCCAGTTTGAATGTCACGCCATCGTCGAGAATCAAGCCGTCTTCCGTCAGCATCACACCGTATCGTCCCATGCCGACTTTTAAAGTTGAGAACATGTTTGTGTAAAGCATATCGAGAAAGCATGTTGCGTCTGGGCCGCAGATATCAAATTTACCAAGTGGTGACCCGTCATAAACCGCGATATTCTCTCGTGTCGCAAGAGCTTCTCGATTCACTGTTTCTTGAAATGTTTCCCCAGGTCTTGCGAAATAGCCCGGCCGGCGCCAACGGGCTCCCGACTCATACATAGTGGCACCGTTGTCTTTGTTCCATCGAGTAATAGGGGTGTGGCGATACGGTAGTAGTGCACTTTTCTCTCGCCCACCAGAAATCGCACCAAACTCAATTGGAACGAAAGGTGATCGAAATGTTGTTGTTCCAATGTCTGGCAGTGCGACGTTAGTTTGCTTGGCAATTGCCCCTACAATATTGATGTTCCCTGTTTTTCCTTGATCGATACCCATGCCGGCAGTCGTATATCTTTTCACATGTTCGACTGCGCCGAATCCTTCTCGAATCGCAAGGTGAACATCATTGAGTGTCACGTCGTTTTGAATATCAACGAAAGAGTTAGTGCTCGATTCTTGCTGATCAACATGCCATAGCGCTTCAATGGCATACTCAGGTTCAGTAGAAGCTGAGGGCACCGAAGTTGTCGTATTCGGGAAACCACAATCACTTGCGGCGCGAGACCCTATTTCAAAACCCTCTGCCAAGATCTTTTGCAATTCGAATGTCCCTGCTGCTGCGCCAACGCAGCAGCAGGCCTGGACAGCCTTGTGTGGAACAAAAGCCGTCAATGCTTCGTTATACCGCAACGTGCTTCTTGACTGAGAATAAAGATGTACCGTCGGATTCCAGCCACCGGACATACAAAGCAAATCGCACGGAACGGATCTGGTGGTACCGTTCAATCGTGACTGAATAATTACTGCTTGAACTTGTCGCCGACCTACCGCACGCGCAACGACATGATTGGCAATTATATGCGTGTTACCGACTAGCTCGCGGACGGCGCGGCTAGGATTGTCACGGGAATCTACAATCGATGCGATTTCAATACCGCCTTCCATGATGTCGGCGGCAACTTGGTAAGCGCTATCATTGTTTGTAAAGATCACCGCTTGTTTGCCCGGCAAAACTGCATATCGATTCACGTATGTCTGCACTGCAGAGGCCAACATGACGCCCGGCCGATCATTGTTTGGAAAGACCAATGTTCGCTCGATTGCGCCGCAAGCGATAATCACTCGGCGCGCACGAATTCTCCAGGTGCGTTGTATTAAGTGCTTTGATTCGGGCTGACGTTCAGTGACAACAACTAAATTTTGCTCCCGGTAGCCCCACGCGACCGACTCCTGAAGTCGCTTTACGTTGCTTAAGCTATCGAGCTCGTCGGTTACGCTCGCAACCCAATCGTGGGCAGGCCGATTATCTATTCGATCCTTTCGACTCAACAATCCGCCGCCCGCGCGTGTGCCGTCATCTACGAGAACGGTACGTGCACCACTTCGCGCAACAGTCAATGCCACCATAAGGCCGGCGGGCCCCGAACCGACGATTAGCACGTCGCAATGCCAGTTTCTCAACTCATAGTGGCCTGATGCCGGAGCTTGTTGTGGCGCATTGGCTTGACCTGCGCTTCGACGAATGTAAGGCTCGAAAAATCGCCAATTCGGCCACTTAAATGTCTTGTAGTAGAACGCGGCAGGTATAAATTTCGCTAATAGCTGATTGACGCTAAGCAGGTCGAACTTTGGAGATGGCCAACAATTGACGGAGACTGCGCGCAATCCTTCGCGAAGAAGAACGGTGGTTATGGGCTGGTTTCCGGAAGCTGCGTCACCCAATAGCTCCACGAGGGAGGATGGTTCTTCACTCCCTGCGCCGATGATGCCGCGGGGCCGATGATACTTGAAGCTCCGCGCCGTCAGTTTTTCGCCGTTGGCGATCAATGCCGACGCTAGCGTATCGCCCTGGTAGCCATAGTATCGAACACCGTTAAACTCAAAGCTGATGGGCTGTGTACGATCAATATCACCACCCGTAGAAAGTCGTCGAAAACCATCAGGCATTTGATCTTCCAGCGCTTTCAATAATCTCATGCGTTACGGTATCCCGTCTGATCGAAAACCACTGTTCACAACCCATCACGTGCCACCACTCCTCGGTGACAGTACCCATAGGATTAGGCGCTACGATGAGGTAATCGATCCAGTCAGAATCCGTGATTTCATCGGGCTTGTCAGTCCACTTGTTTTTTGACGGACCACCGTTGATAAACTCACTT
>Ga0310122_10002194_pt1 | contig 12460 bp, 10 predicted proteins | sample CB6_Bottom_1051__FD_203503 | JGI IMG/M metagenome (GOLD analysis project Ga0310122, IMG submission 203503) | Marine microbial communities from Western Arctic Ocean, Canada - CB6_Bottom_1051 | ecosystem: Environmental > Aquatic > Marine > Oceanic | place: Canada: Western Arctic Ocean | collected...
GCAACGACACGCGTATCTTCGCCGAGATAGTACCGAGCGGCGGTGCGGATATCTTCGGGTGAGATGGTCTCGTATGCTGCGTAGAGCGCTTCGATCCCCGTCAATCCCCCACTGATGGCGATATGGTGGGCGAGACTGCCGGCGACATCATCGGGCGTTTCCAAGTCCATCAGAAAGCCATAGCGAAGCCTTGACTTTAAAGCGGCGAGTCGTTCAACGTCCGGCAACGATCCCCGATACTCGGCGATCGTCTCGTCCATCGCCGCTCGGACGTAGTCCACCTTGTCGGGGTCCTTGACCCGGGCATAGAGAAGGATCAACCCTGGGTCGCGATTCAGGCCGGTATCGCTCGCCAGAAACTCCACAACCTGCTCGTCGATAACCAATCGTTTGTAGATATCGCTGGTACTGCCAAACGCGAGTTCTATCAGCAGATCCGCGGCGACACGATTGCGATTCGCTGGATCGAATGCGTCTGACTTGTATGCGAGGATCAAGATAGGCAGCGTCCGGCCGTTGTAGCTCACGTCGATTCGCCGTTCGTTTTCCTGCGCGGGTTCCGACGTGATCGCGGGCACTACGTATCCGGGTTCCCAGTCGCCGTAGTAGGTATTGACCAGTTCCATCGTCGGCGCAACCTCAATTCCGCCGGCGATGAATAGAATTGTATTATCCGGACGGTAGTAGCGAGAAAAAAACGATTGCGAGTAGTCGAACATCGTCGGCATTGCCGCGATGTCTTCCTCATATCCCATCGTCGTATGGCCATAGGTATGCTCGGCAAACGCTTCAGCAATCGTGGCTTCATAGAGTACGAAGATCGGATTCGTACGGTTCTTGCGGTACTCGCCGTAGACCGCGCCGGCTTCGGTCTTGAAGTCGGGCTCTGTATAGGAGAGATTCTGAAAGCGATCGCTCTCGAGTTGCATCACCTGCTCAAGATCTTCTGCGGCGATGGAGATGTGGTAGGCCGTGAGATCGTCGGTGGTATAAGCGTTCGCGTCCGCACCGATGGCCGTCAGTATCTGGTTATAGACGTCGGAGGGATAAGACTCGGTGCCGCGGAACATCATATGTTCGAAGAAATGAGCAAAACCGGAGTGACCGGGCTCGTACTCGTCTCGGGAACCGGTGCGAACGATAGACCAGTACGCGACGAGACCGGTCTCCGCCATCGGCATGACGATGACCGTGAGGCCATTGTCCAGCGTTTCGGCGTGCGTGTCGTAGGGAATGAGCCCGCCAATCTCAGCTTCTTGAGAGAGGGCGGGATGTGACAGAATCACCGCGACGAGTGCGGGAAGAACTCGCTTAAACATGTTATTCCGCCTGCCTTGCGATGATTGTGAGTTCAGTCTAGCAGAAGGCGACATGCCCCGGCTGTCGTTTGCTGTTTCGAGTGGTAGAATTACTTCCCTGCACGAGTCCGGTTGTCCGACATGCGTAAGAGTCACTGCCGCTAAAGTCATCGGGCTTGGTCGTGCCGGACATTGCGCCCGTTCTTAACTTCCTGTCATGCCGCACACCTGCAGCGTGGATGGACCGGGCGACCGAGAATATTCCCACGTTGCTTCTCGATCATGCATCGCTGGAGCTAAAGGCGGCACAGCAGGCATTGACGCTCATGAACCGATATGCCGGGCAACGCGATCTGCTCGACAAGATGTCGCGCCTGGCGAGAGAAGAGCTTCTTCATTTCGAGCGCGTCATGTCGATGCTGGAGAACCGGGGTATCAACTATCGGCCATTATCCGCGTCCGCGTATTTCGCCGAATTACACCGACGTCTTCGCCGTACCGAGCCCGAGAGGTTGATCGATACGCTGATCGTCGGCGCGATTATCGAGGCCCGCTCGTGCGAGCGTTTCTACAGCCTGTTGCCGTATCTTGTCGAAGACGAACCGGATTTAGCCAAACTCTACGAGTCACTTCTCGATTCAGAGGCGCGGCACTTCCTCGACTATATCGGCTTGGCGGATCAAGCTGCCGGTGGTTCAGTGGCCGCGCGTGCGAGCGACCTGTTGGCAACAGAAGCTGAGCTAATCAACTCTCAGGATTCTGAGCTGCGATTTCACAGCGGTATTCCCGGCTAGTTACCGGGCTTCCGCCAACTCCTCGCGTGTGGTGGCGATGAGTTCGTCGAGCCAGCGTTGAAAATGATCCGGATCCACCCACGGGTGCGGTTCGCCAGGCTGCCGGTTGGCCAATAGTTCCGCGCGACCGAATAGGTCGGGTGCGCCGCTCGCGTGGATATCGAAGTGATTACTGATCTGGACCTCGATACCGGGGATCTGCTTGATGCGTTCGAGATCTTCAATAAAGACTCGGCCCACCTCCGGATCATCGCTGCGCAGGGCCGGGCCGCCGTGCAGATACGCCAAATGCTCGGTACCGTCATCAAAGACTGACAACCGAATCGACGTTGTGCCTAGCGTGTGCCCAGGCGTAAGTTCGAAATCGAGCGTCGTATCGCCCAATGTCAGGGAGTCACCTTCCTCGACAAAAAAGTCGATCCGTGGGGCATACTCGCCGAAGTCTGCCACCATCATCTTCTGGTCTTCCTCCGCCGTACCGAACTGGGCGTCGATAATTTCCTGCAATGCCGGTGCGCCGCCGTAGTGGTCGCGATGACCCTGAAGAATCAGGACGTATTTGATATCCATTGGATCAAGCCCAACTTCACGAATGTTGCCGAGCAGATATTCGGTGTAGCCGTCGAGATCCCAGAGCGTATCGAGGAGTATCAAGCCGTCGCTGGTCTCGATGACATAGCTCCCAACTTCGCCGATGCCGACGAAGTACAGGTTGTCGAAAATCTGAAACGGATCCCGCGCCATGACGCTTAGGTCGTTTCTGGGTGACAATCTGGCCGGCGGCGGCTGTGAGGAAGCCGCTTGGAGCCACAGCGTCAAGCCCAGGAATAGAGAAATCATGCAAATTGGGCGGCGGTACATCTATTCGTCCTCTTAGTCGTGATGCGCTAATTAGTCGTGATGCGCTAATCATCGCGCGAACGTGGCCTAAACGCTACCGCCGGCGGAAATTCCTGCGTCAAAAAGCGTCAGTGTCCGCCACGGCTGGTTCAGCTTTGTCCGTCGCCACGGTAGACTCCTATCATCAAAATAGCGTTTTACTCGAGGCCGTAATGAGAACGTACCGAAGCTCGACGACATCAACCGCAGCACTCCTGATCCTTGTATTTCCGGTGCTCGCCTCCGCGCACCATTCTCGCGCCGAGTATTCGGATGACGTCATCGAGCTGACGGGAGAGCTCGTCGACGTATTCTGGCGGAACCCGCACGCGGGCCTGAATGTGACGCTCATCAACGACCAGGGCGTGCAAGAGGAGTGGCGCATCGAGACCTTCGGCAGCCCGAATCTCTTCAGCCGCATGGGCGTGAAGCGCGAGTATTTCAATATCGGTGAGCAGGTGACGATATCCGGCCGTGCGTCGACACGCCGCGACTTCTACATGCTTGGCACCAACGTCTTATTCGAGAACGGCCTTGAGGCGATCTTGAGCGCGACGATTGGGCCGCTGTGGTCGAATCGCTATGTCGGTGGTTCGGAACACTCCGATCGCGAACTCGTCAGTGGCGCTGTAATTGCCGCGGAGAATCGAAGTATATATCGAAACTGGAGCATTGCCGGTAGAGCAATCGGTGTGAGCCGGAATTTTCCTTATACCGACGAAGCTCAAGTGGCGATGGCCGCCTGGGATCCCATCACGGCACCGGTAGCGCAGTGCGAGACACCGGGAATGCCTGGGCCGATGTATCAGCCTTTGTCGCTCGAATTCGTCGACGACGGTGCGACGACCACACTCAACGTTGAGTACTTCGGACTTGCTCGCACGATCCATTTCGATGACGCTGAAGATCCCGCGACCCAGCCGCTGTCACCCCTCGGTTACTCGGTTGGGCGCTGGGAAGGCAACACGCTCGTTGTCGAGACGTCGCGAATAAATTATCCGTACTTCAATTCCGGCGGAGCGCCGCAGAGCGAAGAGGTGTTTGTTGTCGAACGGTTCGCGCTGAGCGAGGATCAAAGCCAGTTGGATATGAGTATGGCGATTACCGATTCGGTGACCTTCACGGAGCCCGCATCGGCAGGGCGACTATACGTTGCACTCGGCGAGCCGTTCGTGCCGCTCGACTGCACGGTCTTCTGACTCGCACGCCGATTGCGAAATAGGTCAATGACATCCGGCAATCGGCGGCTGCAATCAGGCACGAGCGGACATTCGACCAGAAAGCAGGAACGTATCTAGCGATCGCTATCTGTCTCCTACATCCGAATCGATGAACTGACTCGATGTCCTGGCCGCGTCGTGCTCGCCTTCGTGACATGCATACTCCCAGAACTCCTCGTCCGGCTCGCGTCTCTGAACGACCTGCATGGTCCAAGGCCGGGTGAATACGGTCGGGTCGGTGATCGTCGCCTCGTAGTGCATCGTGGTGCCATCGATGAAGATGAATCGCTCCAGGATGTGTGCCTGATCGCTAAAAAAATCGCCGATGACATCGAGGCGCGATTTTGCGTTGAGATTGGTCGTGTCCACGACCAGCGTGTTGCCCTCCCACCGTCCTCGCCCATCCCCCGACCATAGCTTGATTCTCGGACTGACGTGCGGCCGCCCGTCCAGAGGAATCACTCGAAACGAGTGGTACTGATCCCAGACGAACACGACGCTGCCGGCCGGTTGGAGGATCCGAAACCGCGGGAAGTAGTACAGACGAGGCACGCCCGGCCCTAGGCACCGAGTCTGCGTATCTATGTGCTCAGGCCTGGTCGGGTTCTCGTATACGGCTTCAAGCTCCTGCTGCAGCGCAGCCGCCCATGACTGATACGGAATATGACCGTCCTCGGAGTCTATGATTCGGCTCGGATAGTCTTTTCTGACTCCTGTCGCCAGTTCGTCGAAGTACTCCCCGCTGCTCATTGCGCGCTCCAGCGACTGGGTTCCGCCGTCAACGGGACGCCAGACACCTTGTACGTCCGGTTGACCATCAGGCGTTCGTGCCGGGGCCCACGGCGCCGTTGGCGGCTCGGGCACTGCGCCCTGACCGAACAGCGCAGCCGGAAGCGAGAGGAGCGCCACGCCTATCCCCAGAGCCATCGTCGTCTGGTGCAGTCTCATCAGAACGCTCCCTCCGCCACGCTCAAAGTCCGGGATATGGATAGTACTGCTCCCACTCAAACGCGTAGCAATCGTAATCCAGAAGCTGGAAATTCGGCTCGGTGCGCCGGTACAGATTCATGCGCATCGTCCAGGGTCGAGTGAATACCGCGGGATCCTCGATGGTCACTTCGTAGTTAATGTGATCGGCGTCCAGGAGCGAATACCGCTCAACGACATGAAGAGCCTCGCTGTGGAAGTTGCCGGTCCTGTCGAACCAGGTCTGATCGGTGAAATGCACGACGTCGATGACCAGCGTATCCCCCTCCCAGCGGCCGCGCGAATCCCCCATCCACCAGTTGATGGGCCCCTCGGGATGCTCGCTCCCGTTCGTATGCACGTAGCGAGTCGCGTGAACGTACTCGTACAGGAAAGTGGATACTTCCGGAAGCTGAATGATCTGGAACGGGAAGGGCATGTAGGTGACTCGTGGCACGCCCGGAAGGTAACAATTCGCCTCGGTGTCCCGTGTCTCTCGATTGGCGAAGTTCTCCTCTTTTTGTTGGAGCGCCTCGGGCCGGTACGGGATTTCGTCGCCGTCCACCACGCCGAGTCCGGCGGGAACGCCCTCGCTTGCGGAATGCGCCAGGATGTTGTCGTTGGCTCTGTTCAAGACCTGCCAGATTCCCGACATATCGGGTTTACCGTCGCTCGTGCGCGGAATGCTCGTGGTTCCAGATGTCTGCGTCCCCCCGCCAGCCGCTTGGGCACTGGCCAGCGATGGGATCAGCGACAGCATCACGGCGAGATACGGCAGACCGACGAACCTGAGCCTCATGGATCTCCTCTAGAAGCGACAGTGTTCACGGCTGCGAACACCAGTTCGGCTGGTGCTTCCCCCAGATATGCACGACCTTGCATATTAACCGTTAACCGACGTCTGCTTCCAGCCACAACCGGCCCCTCAACTCGATCCGCATACGCTTCTTATGAGCGGCGGTCGCCACTTGCTACGATCGTTACCGTAGCTCTCCCGGTTCCACGCCTCCCATTCGGCGGGCGTCTGCTTTTATTTCCTCGGCACCACAAATCGTTTTGTCGTCTCCAAATCACAGTCGAATTCGCCGATCTCGAGTTGTGGTGAGTAGAGTAATTCCCTGATGTGGGTCAACGGCTCAACCAAGTAGTCGGCGTCTTCCAACATGAACTCCACGATGATGCGGGTCCGATCCTCGTTTAGTCGGTATCGTTCGATTACATGTTTCTGGTATCCGGACGGCACACCGATCTGGTAAGGCGAACGGTGATCGGCAAATCGTCTCGTGTCCACGATCAGAACATCATCTTCCCAGTGTCCGACCGAATGACCCGTGACAAACGGTTCGCCGCCTTCGGGATGCTTTCGACCATCTATATAGACCGTGCGCTCCTCATCGAAAAGCTCGGACCGAATCATGATTGTTTCCGCGTTCTCGTCGAACTCGATCTCAATGGGAAAGATGGTTGTTGAAACGAGCATAGCCGGTGTAGGTCGACCGACACAGGTCGACTCAGGATTTTCCTCGGATAGCTCATCATAAGACACCTGGGCAACCCTGCCTGCCTCGGTCAGGATGAGCTGAGCATCGAAGAAGCCATCGAAGCCTCCGGGGTAGAGCGTGAGTTGCTCGCGATCGGCAATCCACACTCCTTCCATTGAATCGGCACTGGGGTTGTCACCGATGTCGAATACCGGGTCCGACGTGCCGTAGTTGTTGTCAAAAGACGTGGGCAGAAGAGTTCCGTCTGCCTTCTCGGCGTACTCCAGGATTCCGTAGGAGCGGCCGTCCTCGGACGGATGGACCCAGACCATAATCTGGTCGCCATTTACCAGCGAGTCGCGATGCCAGCCCATGCGGGTCATAGTCACTGTCGAAGGCATCTGCAACTCCCACTCGAGCTGTTCGCCATTCTCACGGCTGGTTAGAACGTTGAAGTAGACATGGGGATTTCGCCAATGAAAATCCTTCACGGTGCCCTCGAATTCGACAATGATGCCCATGTCGACGCCAGCGTCGCTGTGATGACCGAAAGCGGGCGTCAGGAAAAAACCTAATAGGAGACACTGCCCAAGTAGGCGGAGGTTAGAGGCTAGTGATCGTGTTGTTCTCATCACAAACTCCCCAAGTCTGCTTCTGCTCAAGCTTTTTTTAGGTTTACCTAAGAATACATTGGTTCTAAGCCGAAATCTGGCAAAAGGTCTGAGTAGGTGTTTATTTAAGAGAGGAGGGGGTAGAGGTATAAAAATTAAAACTCAATAATCATTGGAACATGGTCACTTAACTTCATCAATATTTTCACATTCTGGAATAACCAATATATCTGGTTTTAATGGGAAGATTTCTGAAAAATCCTCACGAAACTTCATCTTACAATTCCACGTTATCACCTTCATCTAATGAGACTCATTCAAAAACCCTTCCCCAAGTCTGCTGCTATTGAGGTGCCTGCACCAGTTAATGCAGGCACCTCAGACTTGATGCCCTCGGGCGTGATGTCGAACGCCCATGCGAGAATTACCGCGATAGGAAAACCGATCGCAAGCAGAAGGATCGCGACAGTATCAAACCAATCGGGGACGTTTAGCGGTTCGCTGACGACATCGACGATCTGGATTAGAAGCCAGGGCACAAGCGCATAAACGGCGGCGACCTGAAAGACTTTGCGGCGTTTAATTTCCCCCCAAGAACGACATACTTGTTCCAGGAACTTCCTTGGGACCGGATTCTACCTAGATCGGACTTGAATCTCTCCAATATTGGGAAGGAGTAAGAGCACCGTTCGCTATTTAGGCAGCGATCGTAGCCCGCAGCGCTACAGACCCACTGCTTGCGGGAGCCACGTGACCAGTATCGGCACGTAGGTGATCAGCATCAACGCCACGATGGCAATGCCGATGAATGGCAGCATGCTTCGTGCGATCTCCAGATACGGCACCTTGAAAGTCACGACGCCGACGAAAAGGTTCAGGCCGAATGGCGGCGTCATCATTCCGATCGCCACGTTGAAGACAATAACGGCCCCGAGGTGTAAGGGATCGATCGCTAGGGCCTGGGTAATGGGTTGGAACACGGGCGTTAGCACAATAATTGCCGAGTTCGGGTCGACGAACATGCCGGCGAGCAGAAATACGACATTGATAGAGAAGAGCACGCCGGTAGCGGTGCTGCCCTCCATTAGATTCGCAACAATCTGCGGCACACCCTGTAACGTCATGTAATACGCCATTGCAGAGCCCGCGGTCAGCAGAATCAAGAGAGACGCGATAACGACTGCAGACTTAGCCGTGACGTCCAGTAATTGTCGGATGTTCATTTTCCGATAAACGACCATCTCGACGAATAGCGCGTACACGCACGCGCCCGATGCGGCTTCGGTCGGTGTGAATGTTCCGGCGTAGATCCCGCCGAAGATGATCGCCGGCAGCCCCAGCGACCAGCCGGCCTCCTTCAAGCTTACGAAGCGCTCTTTCCAGGTCGCACGCGGTTGTCGCCCGATCGCGTTCGTTCTGGCGTATAGGTAGCAATAGACGGCCAGCAGCACAATGAATATTGCGCCGGCGCTCAACCCGGCGAGAAAGACGCCGCCCACCGAGCTCGTCGTGACCAAGGAGTAAAGAATCATCGCAACGCCAGGGGGGATGAGCATGGCCAGCGTCGATGCCGAGAGGATGAGTCCGGCGGCGAAACCGCGGCTATAGCCTTGTTTCAGGAGCGCGGGATAGACGATCGGCCCGATGCTGACGATGGCGGCGGTACCGATACCGGAAACGGCGCCGAATAATGCGCAGGTGATCGCCGTCGTAATCGCAACACCGCCCGTGAGATGCCCGACCGAGGTTTCGACGAGACGAAGCAGTCGAGTGCCAATCTCACCTCTGGCGATGATGTCCGCCGAGAAAATGAACAGTGGAATGGCCAATAGGCTGAATTTGTTGATGCCCTGCATCATCTGCTGAGCCAGGACCATGGTCGGTATAGCCGGGCCGAACAAGTCGAAGGACAGGAGCGTCGGTGCGAGTATGGCGATAAAAACCGGAGCCGATATCAACAGCAGCAACAGCGCGGACAATGCGAAGAGAAAAGTGGCCATTCGGCTTAGCGCAGCCCTGTGCCCGACGCGACGCTCGAGTCAGGTTCGGCAGTTACGTCGACGATACGCTTCAGCGCAACCTGTAAGAACGCCAGGGCCATCAGCGTCGAGCCGATTGGTACGGGAAGGTAGAAAAACCCGGTCGGGATCTCCAGCATCGGATCGATCTGTCCAACACTAAAGCGCGTCCACGTAAATACGGCCCCCAACCACGCGATGTAGCCTGTCGTGGCGGCGCCGATCAACCCAACTGGAATCGGCATCAGTCTGGCGATCTGCTCCGGTACTGCGCGACTCAGGACATCGATCGTGATATGCGAGCCGGAACGTGCAGCCAGATAGGAGCCAAGGAATGTCAGCCAGATGATGAGAAGGCGCCCGAGCGCCGGTCCGCCCACGAAGGAGATGTTGAGGACGCTTCTTCCGATAGAGTTAAAAAACAGCAGGGCCGTCATGAGGAGAAGAGCGAACACGACCAGCCGTGTTACGAGTCCATCAATACTCGCGAGCAAGACCTCGAACCCTTGGACGATCGTACGCACATCTCGCTCCTACAGTTCCGGGAAAAGCGCCACCGGTTACTCCGCGTATTTTGCGATTTCGTTGTTGAAGGCATCGAGAATCGCACGACCTCGTACGCCGGTCTGTTCGAGGTAGACTCGTTCGATTCCCGGTAGAACTCTCGCTCTCATCATCTCGCGGTCTTCATCGTTCAGCGTGTGGACGACCATCCCGTTCGCCGCGAAGGCAGGCAGCGCTTGTGAGTCGATGACCGTAAACGTCAGCTCGGCGGTGATATCGCCACCGAGGGTTACGGCTTGTCGGATCGCCGTTTGGCACGGAGCGCTTCTTGCCTCCCACCATCGACCCGACACCATCACGACCTGATCCAGGGTGCCGTGATTGGTCAGAGCGAGATGCTCCTGAACCTCGTAGAATTTCATGAAGAAGACTGTCGTTATCGGATTCTCTTGTGCGTCGATCGCGCCGATCTGCAGCGCGCTATAGGTCTCGGGAAACGGCATCCCGACGGCGGTTAAGCCGATACCTCGCGCCTGTTCCTTCAAGATCGTCGACGGCATGACGCGCGCTTTCAGGCCCGAGTAACTTTCTACCGTGTTCAGCGGCCGCTCGTTACTGGTCCAGACTTTGAAACCGGTATGCCAGATTCCCAACGACACGATTCCTTTTTCTTCGGTCGTCGCTAGCAGCGATCTCATCGCGTCGCTGTCGTGTACTTGTTTGAGATCCGCCCAATCCGACGGAAAGAAGAACGGAAAATCGAGAATGCCCAGCAGCGGCTGGAATCCGACCAGGAAGGACCCGGGCAATATCACCATTTCGATCGAACCGATCTGAAGGCCTTCGATTAAATCTGTGTCGCCGCCGAGCTGCGCGCTCGGATAAACCCTCGCGTCGATCTCGCAGCGCGAATCCGTAGAGATCAGTTCGGCGGTCCGAGTCGCGCCACGGCCGCGCGGAGATGCGCCCGGTACCACGTGGGCGATCTTCATCTGAATATCAGCTGCCGGCGCTGAAGGTGTAGCGCCGATGAACAGTGTCGCGACCGTGCACAGAGCGAGTACGAGCGTTGCCGGATAGTCAGCTCGCCGCGTTGCTCGACTCTGGGATGTTGTCACTTCAGGCTCTGATACCAATCGAGAATCTGTTCGCCAGTCCAGAACAGCACGCCCGGTTTCTTCCTGATGGTTTCGAATATCTTTCGAAAATACTTGATGCGATGCGGCACGCCGACTATATAGGGGTGACAGGGCAGGGCCATCACACGCGGCTGAGTGAGTGACTCTTCGTAGAACGTCTCGAACTGATCGAGTGCCCGATCTGCGTATTCCGACGCCTTATGATGCTGGATGAGCATCATGGCGACGTCGTTGGTCTCCTGCGTGTACGGAATATTTACCAACGTGCCGCTTCGCGTCTTTAACTCGACCGGCTGATCGTCCAGAACCCAATCCGCGACGTACTCAAAGCCCTCTTCCTTCAGGAGATCCACCGTCTCGAATGTCTCCGTAAGTGCGGGGCCCAGCCAGCCGCGCGGCGCTTTGCCGGTCAATTTCGCGATGATGTCCCGCGTTTGCTGGATGTCGAGTCGCTCGTCATCGACTTTCTGCATGTTCTTTTGCGAGAAGCCGTGGCCGATAAATTCCCAGTCGGACTCTAAAGCTGCCTCGGCTATACGTGGGTAGACGTTACAAACGTTGCCGTTAAGTGCGAGCGTGGTCCTGACGTCGAAGCTGTCCAGCACTTCTTTCAGTCTCCAGAAACCGATGCGGTTGCCGTATTCATGCCAGGCCCAGTTCGGAACATCGGGCATCGGGGCGCCGCCGGCGGGTGGCGTGATGACCGTTCGCGGCATGGGTTGCATGCTGTCCCAGACTTCGACGTTAACGATCGTCCAGACGATCATGCGCGCTCCATCGGGAAGTTTCGGCGCCGGACGGTCGACAATGGCGGAATAGGTTAGGCGCTCATCAGGGCGTATCGGATCCATGATCGATGACCTCGACTCAGAGTTAGTTACAAAAAGCCGGTGCGTCTATCTCATTCTTCTTTGTCTGGCTCCGTCGAGCCTTGATCTACGCAGGAGGCAACTCGATGTAAATGTACAAGAGCAACACGGCGTATGCAAAAAGCTAACCAGGCCTTCGTGGCGTCTGCGCCAACCCGGTACCGGTAAGTATCACTGCGCCGGAGAGGAGCAGTGGCGGTGTGATAGCTTCGCCTAGCACAATCGCGGCGAGGACGAGCGTAACGACCGGCTGGCCAAGCTGCCATGAACTCATGCGTGTGATGCCGCCGTGACCGAGCGACCAGAACCAGGCGAGGTAGGCCGTAAACGAGTCGATAAAAGCCAGGTAACCCAGCGAGAGCCAACTGGTGCCCGTGACGGCGAACCAGTCGGTACGGGGAGCGAACGCGACAGCCACGGGTATGGTGGCAACTGCCGCGATTGCCAGGCCCCAAAACGTCGTGGCCCAGGTGCCGATGACGAGTGAAAGTTTACCGCCGGTGACATAGCCGAGCGCGCAGACGACCGCTCCGCCGAGAATGATCAGGTCGCCAGTGGCACTCGCGCCGCCGGCGCTCAGCGTCTCGCTGCCTCCGTAAGAGATCAAAAAAACGGTGCCCGCGCCTGCAATCGAAATTCCGGCCCACCACGCAACGTGCGGCCACGCGCGATCGAAAGCCG
>Ga0310122_10002195_pt1 | contig 12453 bp, 10 predicted proteins | sample CB6_Bottom_1051__FD_203503 | JGI IMG/M metagenome (GOLD analysis project Ga0310122, IMG submission 203503) | Marine microbial communities from Western Arctic Ocean, Canada - CB6_Bottom_1051 | ecosystem: Environmental > Aquatic > Marine > Oceanic | place: Canada: Western Arctic Ocean | collected...
GGCGGCTACTCGGTGATGGGATGAGCAAGTCCGCCAACACAATGGCCCTGCCGCCAATAGACCAGGTGGGCTTCGTGGTGAGCGACCTCGACCAGGCCGTGGCCCGGTACGAGGCGCTGTACGGCCCGTTCACCTTTATGGATGCCGAAATCACGGGCGCTGATTTTCATGGCCGGAAGGCTGACTGCCGGCTGCGTATTGCATTCGGTCACAGCGGCCCCCTCGAAATCGAGTTCATACAGCCTGTCGAAGGCGAGAGTCCGCACGCGGAGTTTCTCGCCGGGGGTGGCGAGGGCATGCACCACCTGCGCTACCGCGTCGAAGATCACGACGCCACCGTAGCCCTGCTGGCAGAGCTGGGCTACGCGTCGGTATGGAGCAAGCACCTCGACGAGACCACGGCCTTCAGCTACCTCGAACGCGACGGCGACCCACTGGTCATCGAGATACTGCAGATGCCTACCTGACTGGTCGATTACTCCGACCTGGCCTTGAAACGAGTCGGCGAGTTACCCCCCACCCCGGCCTGGCACCACCACCGCTCAGTCGGGTGAGCCTATCGCAAAATCATCCCACCAGATTTCCAGCGGGATGGATGGTACCTGGTCCTTGAGTGCACAGACCAGGGCGCCCGAGGTGTAGAGCTTGAGCGGGTTGAAGTCCTTGAATCCGTCCTGGCTGCCCGCCGGGGCGTCGGGGCTGTAAGTCCAGTTGGTGACGTCGGCTACGGTGTGAGTCTGGCCAGCGGTATCGGTCATGCGCACCTGGGCACGCCCACTGGTTGAATCACCCTCTACGATGGTGACCTCCAACGTAAACCATTCGCCGTGGGGAACCTCGACATCGGACACGCCGCCCCCCACCGCCGGCCAAACTTCCTCCCAGGTGCCCACACCGGGTTCCTGTTTCTCAGCGCTGAGCGAAAAGAAAAGCCGCTCGCCGGTGCCCGAGGCCTTGCCCAGGCCCAGTGTAATCCGAAAGGTATCGCTTTCGCCCGGTTGGTTGTTCCAGAACTCCGCCAGGGTCAACCAGGTTATGGGTTCGGGCTGGTTGACGATGGCATCGAGCGCGGGTTTGCCCAGGCGAACGCGCAGCCGGTAGTCGAGCCGTCCCAGGCTCGGATTGTCCTGTACCACCGCCTGTATGCGCGATTTTCTCGCGCCGATCGCGTCGTTGTTGCAAGCAATCGCGTCGTCGCTGATGATCTCGTTGGGCTCATCAATGCGTCCGTACAGCACCTGGTTGGAGGGCTCGTCGGGGTCGGACACGAGATTAAGCGAGCGCTGGCTGCGGTCTCCCCCGCCAAAACAGAAGTGAAACTGCCCGAAAGGTCCGTCCACCCCCCCCTCGAGATCGTTCTCCCAGTGATTGGGAGGCGCTACCGAAAGGTCCTCGCCCCAGAGGTCGTCGGTACACGGCGCCATGGTAGCGGTTGAGTAGACGTGGTTCGTATCGTTTTCAAAGCCCGACTGGAACACGAGGTTGGGGACGTCTGGAAGAAAGCTGGTGTCGGCCCTGCACTTGATCGAGCGGTTACTGTTGTCGCTGCACTGGCTGAAGCGCGCGAGGTAACACGCGCCAGCACTGTCGGTGATCTGCATGGTGACGGGCAACACCAGCGGTGCGGTCAGCAGGTCGATTATCCCCTGCTTGCCCTTGAGCTTGAACAGGTTGCTCTTGCTGATGATCTTCTGGATGCCGTCTATCGGCGAGGGATCGGCCTTGTCCTTGTACTTCCATATGCGAACCGGCGTACCCCCGCTGCGCCAGGCCGACGCCGAGGCCACCCCGTAATCAAGAGAAGCCAGCACCGTGCCGGCGGCTGCCATCTCTATGCTAGTGGTACCGGCGGTCGGGTCGGCGATAAGAAATTCGACTGACTTATCCTTGGCCTTCCAGCTGAGCTTGCTGCGCGAGTTGCCCGCTGCCGGCTTTATCTTGAGCTTGCCACCGTCGATGGCCGTACACTGGGCCCCCGCCTGCCCGCTCGTCGCGGGTACTGACAAGGCCGCGAAGAGCAGGGCCGCGGCACAGCGGCTGAGCCTGTTGAAATGCACTATTGATTCCCTCCGGGATGCCATTTTTCTGCCGGGCCACTGATAGCGAGAAAAAAGGTCCCTGTTGTCTTTGTAGCGGACAGGACCGCCGTTCGTCAACATTTAGTTACCGAACGGCTTATTTTGAGGGGCAGAAACGAAGGCAACCCCGGCAAGGCACTCCCCCTGTCGGGGGGTAGGTCATCGGCTAGGGCCCGAAAGTCCGACCGAAGGCCTCAGCCGCCGAGCAGGCTGTCGGCCAGGCGCTGCCGTTCCAGCTGAGCGTCGCCGAGCAGCACCGACTGGGAACGAGCGCGCCTGTAGTAGTGGTGAGCGGAATGCTCCCAGGTAAAGCCCATGCCACCGTGCAGGTGGATAAGGTCAGCAGCCGTTCGCGCAAAAGCATCGCAGCACATCGACCTGGCCAGGGGCGCGGCCTCGACAAGTTCGGCGGCGTCCTCGTCGGCAGCCCACCATGCCCAGTAGGCAGCCGAGCGGGCGAGTTCCAAGTACAAGCGGCCATCTGCCAGGCGATGCTTGACTGCCTGGAAGCTGCCGATGGTGCGCGAAAACTGCATGCGTTCCTTGGCCCAGGCGATAGCCTGCTCCTGGCACGCCTCGGCAGCGCCTACCTGCTCGGCGGTCATCGCCGCGCGCGCGCGGTCGAGAGCCCTCGCGGTTAACTCTTTGCCACTGGCCAGGGCCAGGCGCCGGGCGGGAACAGCAGACAAGACCAGGTCACCCACCGATCGGGTCAGGTCAAGGCTGCTGGTCTGCTTGATCGTCAAGCCCCGGGCGTCCGACGCCACTGCAAACAAAACGGCCTCGCCTTCGTGATCGGCCCACAGCAACAGCAGGTCGGATTGGGCCGCGAAGGGAACGTGCGCGCAGCTGCCGTTTATCTGCCAGCCGCCGGCCTGGCCCGGCCGAGCCTCGAGCGTCGGCAGTTTGCCATCCGCCACCGCCAGGTAACCGGCCACATCGACCGTGGCCAGCTGTTCACCGGCCGCCATGGGTGGCAGAAGCTCGGACTGGGCTTCTTCGTCGGCCAGCTCCAGCAGCAGGCCGGTGGCCAGGCAGGCCGAGGTCCAGAGCGGACCGCCCGCCAACTGCCGGCCGAGTTCCTCCAACGCGATGCCCATTTCGAGATAGCCGAAACCCGCGCCGCCCAGTCGTTCGGGAACGAGCAGGCCTGCAAGGCCCAGCTCACCGGTTGCCTGCTGCCAGGCCTGCCAATCGAAGGCTTCGCCGTCGTCTGCGCCCGCGAGCGTGCTCACGCCTTCGAGCGACCAGCGCTGCTCGGCAAAACGCCGCACGATTTCGCGGAACTGCTCCTGCTCTTCGCTGAAACCGAAATTCATCCTGCTGTATTCCGGCCGTTCATGATCCGGCCGGTAGATCCTCGAAGGGCGTGTCGGCCCACGGGTCTTTTTCGCGCGGCAGGCCCAGCACCTGCTCGGCGATTATGTTGCGCTGTACTTCGTCGGTGCCACCGCCAATGCGCAGGCCAGGGGCAAAATAAAAACGGTGCTGGGCTTCTCCCTCGCCCGTGAGCGCCGCCCTGCCCTCGGCTCGCATCATGACGTCGGCCGCGCGTTCAAAAATTTCGGCGATCGCCAGTTTCATGACCGACGCCTCGGCCGTGGGATCTTCGCCGCGGCCGAGCTTGGTGTTGACGCGCGCGTTGAGCAGCTCAAGACTGCGTGACCACGCGTAGAGCCCCGCGAGGCGATCGCGCAACAACTGGTCAGGCGCGGGGATGTTTTTACGCATGTGGGCCAGCACCTCGTCAAAGCTGAACATGCGCGAGGCCGAGCCGATGGACATGCGCTCGTGCAACAGCGTGGTACGGGCTATCGGCCAGCCCTGCCCCTGTTCGCCCAGGCGGTTGGCATCGGGTATGCGCACGTCGTCGAGAAAAACTTCGTTGAAGTGAACGCCACCACTCATGTCGCGCAAAGGGCGTACCTCGATGCCGGGTGTTTTCATGTCGACGAGAAAATAGCTCAGGCCCTTGCGCTTGGGCAGCGAGGGGTCGGTGCGCGCGATGATGAATCCCCAGTCAGCGTGGTCGGCAAAGGTCGACCATACTTTCTGACCGTTGATGACCCACTCGTCCCCGTCGCGCTCGGCACGGGTGCGCAGGCCGGCCAGGTCGCTGCCAGCAGAGGGTTCGCTGAAGAGCTGGCACCACATGAGCTCGCCCCTGAGCGTCGGTTCGAGAAAACGGCTTTTCTGCTCGTCGTTGCCGTAAGCGATGATGGTGGGGCCGGCCATCGCGATGCCGCCCATCAGTGTTGTTTCGGTGATGCCGGCGCGCGCGAGTTCCTCGTTCCACACCACCTGCTCGATGGGACCCAGGCCGCGGCCGCCGTACTGTTCGGGCCACATGATAGCGCCCCAACCGGCTTCGGCCAGCAGGCGCTGCCAGCGTCTCGACGCGGCCACCACCGCCTCGTGGTCGGCATCGGGGCCAGTGTTGGCACCCTCCTGGGCGGCGGAGTTTTCAACGAGAAAAGCACGCGCATCTGCCCGAAATGCTGCCTCCAGTGGGCTGTCATTGAAGTCCACCGCCCGACTAGAACACGTTCTATTTCCCAACGCCAAAACGGGGAACGTCGGCGCCCTTGCCTTGACCGAGCTGAGGCGGGCAGACAGGTTGCGTGGCTATGGCCATTGATTTCAGCTTCCCACCCGAAATTGAAAAACTTCGTGAACGCGTGCGCGAGTACATCGAAGACGTCGTCCTTCCCGCCGAGCGCGAGATAGAGGAGTCGGGTGAGGACCGTGATGTGCTCATAGGAGGCGTCAAGAAAATGCGGCGCGAGGCCCACGAGCGCAGCCTCTGGTTGCCGCACATGCCCGAGGAATACGGCGGCATGGGCCTGGGACACGTTGCCATGGCGGCGGTGTCGGCCGAGGCCGCACGCGCGCGCTTCGGGCCCTTTGCCTTGAATGCCCAGGCGCCCGACGAGGGCAACATGCACACCCTGCTGCACTGGGCCACCGACGAGCAGAAAGAAAAATATCTGCGCCCGCTGTGCGACGGTCGCATCCGCTCCTGTTTTGCGATGACCGAGCCCGAGGTTGCCGGCAGCGACCCTTCGCTCATCCAGACCCGCGCCCAGCTGGAGGGCGACCAGTGGGTCATCAACGGACACAAGTGGTTCATCTCGGGGGCCAACCGCGCCACCTTCGCCATTCTCATTGCCCGTACCGAGGACGAGCCCGACGACCCGCGGGCGGCAAACTCGGCTTTTCTCGTTGACCTGCCAACGGACGGCTGGGAAGAAGTGCGCGACATCGAGACCATGTCGGGCGGCCACAACCACTGCGAAATACGATTGGACAACCTGCGCCTGCCCCGCGAAGCCATCCTCGGTGGCCGCGGCGACGGCCACCGGCTGGGCCAGTACCGCCTGGGGCCGGCCCGACTGGCCCACTGCATGCGTTGGCTGGCCCAAGCCGAACAAGCGCTTGAGATGATGGTGGAGCGCGCGACAACCCGATACGCGCACGGAAGCTACCTGTCCGAAAAACAGGGTATACAGTGGATGATTTCTGACTCCACCATCGAGCTCTACCAGGCCAAGCTGATGATCCTGCACACAGCCTACCTCATTGACCGCGGCGACGATTTCAAGAGCGAGTCCTCGATGACCAAGTACTTCGTGGCCACGATACTGGGGCAGATCATCGACCGCGCCATACAGGTACACGGCGCGCTGGGCTACTCGACGGACACACCGCTGGCGAAGATGTCGCAGCAGGCGCGCTGGGCGCGTTTTGCCGACGGCGCCGACGAGGTACACCGTTGGCGCATCGCGCTTCGCACGCTGGAAAGCTGGAAGCGCCACGGTGATCTCAAGGCAGCCACCGGCAACCTGCCACTTTAAGCGAGGGAGAACCAGACATGCCGACCGTGATAGAGAAACTCGAAGACGGCGTGCTGCTGCTCACGCTCAACCGCCCCGAGGCAAGGAACGCGTTTAACGCCGAGCAGTGGCGCGAAACCCGCTTGTCCTTCCAGCGGGCGATGGCCGAGGACGCGGTACGAGTGGTCGTGGTCACCGGCTCTGGCGGTGCCTTTACCGCCGGCCAGGACCTGGGCGAAATGGGCGCCATCGACACCTCGGACGCGTCGGCCGAGAACGGTTTCTCGCTGTTAATGGACGAGCTGGTGGAGTTTGACAAGCCCTTGATCGCGGCCGTCAACGGCGTGGGCGTGGGCTTCGGGCTGACCATGCTGCTTTACTGCGACTACGTTTACATGTCGCGCGACGCACGTCTGCGCGCGCCCTTCATCACCCTGGGGGTGGTACCCGAAGCAGCCAGCAGTTACCTGTTGCCGGTGATCTGTGGTTGGCGAGCGGCGGTCGACCTGCTGTTCGAATCCGATTTCATTGACGCAGACCGCGCCCTCGAGCTGCAGCTGGCTACCCAGCTGTGCCAGCCTGAGCAGGTACTCGGGATGGCGCTCGAGCGGGCAGCCCAACTGGCGGCTAAACCGATGGGTTCACTGCGTCACACCAAGCGATTGCTCAACGCCTCGCGCAACGAACAGGTCGTTTCCGCCCGCCACCGCGAAGACAAGGCATTCATGGGTCGCATAGGCAGCCCGGAAAACATCGAGGCCATAACGGCCTTCATCGAAAAGCGCGCGCCCGATTTCGACGGCGTTCCGCCCCACGACAAGGACGAGTAACCCCCCTATTCGACCTGCTCGCGGGCCCAGCGATAGTCGGCCTTGCCACTGGGGCTGCGCTGGATCTCTTCGCGAAACACGAAGGCCTTTGGCAGCTTGTAGCGCGCCACGTGCAGGGCGGCTTCCGCCAGGAGTTCTTCTTCGCCGGCGGTTGCGCCATCGCGCAGGCGGACGACAGCCACAACCTCTTGTCCCCAACGGTCACTGGGACGGCCGGCCACCACGGTGTCGTAAACGTCGGGGTGGTGCTTGAGCGCGGCTTCGACCTCCTCGGCAAAGATTTTTTCGCCACCAGAGTTGATAGTCACCGAGTCTCGCCCGAGTACGTCGATGATGCCGCCCTCGCGCCAGCGCGCGCGGTCGCCCGGTACCGAGTAACGCACACCGTCGATCACCGGAAAAGTACGCGCGGTCTTCTCGGGGTCGTCGAGGTACCCCAGCGGCACCCGCCCGGTCTGCGCAAACCATCCGGTCTCGTCGTCACCCGGCTTGAGCAAGCGTGACAGGTCTTCTGACACCACGCAGGAACCCGGCGCGGGCAGAAAATCGCCCGTCGTCACGCCACTGTCGCGATTGCTGGGGTTGCTCCCCTGCATGCCGGTCTCTGATGATCCGATAGAGTCCATTATGGTTGCGTGCGGCACCAGCTCGAGCAGCGCCTCCTTGTTGTCGGTCGAAAGCGGAGCCCCACCCGAGCCTATGATCATCAGCCCGGAGAGGTCGTAGTCGCCGCGCTTGATCTCATCGATCAGCGGGCGCGCAAACGCGTCGCCGACCATGGAGAACGATACGCATTTTTCGCGCACGAGGGTCGAGAGAAAATCAGCGGGGTCGAGCTTCTCTACTACTTCGGGAATGACCAGGGTGGCGCCCATGCACATCATCAGAAAACTCGCCCACTGGGCGGCTCCGTGCATGAGCGGCGGCCCGACAACAGCCGAAAAAGGAGCCGAGTCGGAGGCCTGTTTGAACAACGCGTCGATCGACTCGACCTCAACGCCATCGATACCGCGACCGCCCATGGCAGCGATAAAAACATCGGCCGACCGCCACAGCACGCCCTTGGGCATCCCGGTAGTACCTCCGGTATAGAGCACGTAGAGATCATCGGGAGAAGGCTCCACCGAGTCGGGTAAGGCGGGTGCCGAGGCCAGCACCTCTTCATAGTCCACCGCCCCGGCGAGCAACTCGTTGCCCGAATCATCGGCGACCTGGATAAGCAGCTCGACTTTGGGCAGTCCTTCGCGGACGGCGGCCACCTGCGGCGCGAACACCGAGTTGTATATGATCGCGCGCGCGCCGCTGTTGTCGAACAGGTACTGCAGCTCCTCCTCGACGTAGCGGTAGTTGACGTTGAGCGAAGCCGCCCGCGTGTACCAGCAGCCGAGCATACCCTCGAGGTACTCGTTGCCGTTGTAGAGATACAGGCCCACGTGGTCCTGCCCCGACTCGTGGCCGGCCAGTTCGTCGCGCTCAATGCGGCAGCCCAGCCCACGCGAGTGCAGGTAGCCGGCCAGTCGTCGCGAACGCTCGTGGACCTGCGAGTAAGTCAGCCGGCGATCGCGCCAGACCAGCAGCTCGCGGTCGGGCATGGCTGAAGCAAGGGTGTCAAAAACCTGAGGAAACGAAAATTCCATGCGGCAGTTTTAGCAGAGCGCATTGCTCACGCCACCTCGCCGCGCGGGCGAAGCAACGAAAAACCCCGGGTTCCACGAGGGAACCCGGGGTATCCGTGGCCGGGGAGAGGCCACGTGGCCGGCAAGGGGAGGTACCGGCCAGGGTCAGGCTATTTCAGCCCAGGCAGAAATCACTGGCCACGTTGTTGGTCTCGTCCGACTCTACCTCTGTACCCGCCGAATCCACCGTGATCTTGAACTGGCAGTCAGGCTGGTAGCACCAGCTCGGGCCCACCGGGAAAGGCACCGCCACCGAAGTCGAAACACCCGCGGCAAGAGCGGGCACCGACGCGCTGTTGATGACCGGACCAGTGGCCGTCTGAAACTCCACCGACACCTGTGTAGGACCGGCGTTGGCGGCACCCTGGTTTTCCACGGTCACGAGCAGGTTTGCAGCCGCCGCATCCCGCATGCAGAAACTACCCGTCAAGGCGCTGGCCACCGGGATCAGGTCCGGCAGATCGTTGTTGTCGAACACCTTCCAGGTGGGCGTGCAGATCTTGCTGGTCCTGAAACCACCGATGACGCGCTGGCCGAACTGGTCAACCACGTCCTGGGCACTGGGCGGCATTGCGCCAGTAGGATTCTTGGGGCAGCGAACCTTGTAGCAGAGAAAGTCGTTGGTCAGGTCCTGGCCAACCACGTCCTCGTGCGGGGCATCGCGCTTGCTGTTGGGCTGCAGGATGCGATCTTTCTTGATCGGCAGGCAGAACTCCTTGCTCTTGACCAGTATCCTGCAGCCGGCTTCGCTCGGGTACATGGATTGGTCAGTGTTTGTGATGAGATCGGCTACCGCCAAGTACTTGTGAGAGTCCTTGATCTTGTAGCACTTCAGGTGGTCGTTGACGTTCTGGGCCTGCGAGATCGCGGGCAGCGCCAGGGCCAGGAAAGCTACGGTTACTGTTGCTGTTACTATTGCTGTGATTGCCTTGTTCATGTCGTTTTCTCCGTTAGCGGCGCGGGTTGAGCCCGCGGCGGCATGCCCCTGTCAAAGCAACTGCTGTGCCAAACGGTAACGGCCCGGAAACCCTGTAAACACGGGCTATAACCGGGGCTGTGCTGCTAACGTAAGTTAGCGCTCAAAGGTCGCTACCGTGTGGGAGGGTTTGCAGCGGAGCAACCGGATGCGCCGCCGGTCCCCGCTCGGCTTACTGACAGCCGGACCGGGTTGTTCAGACGGCCTGCCCGGCGGGCAACCAGCCATCGAGGCTGTCCGGCAAGCGCTTGCGCCAAGCGGGGTCGGGCGTGGGCAGAGCGCCGCGGTTGGTGTTCCAGAACAGGACGGCCTCGTTGTCCGGCCGCTTTGCGCCGGCCGACAGCTCCTCACCGGGGGCCAGCTTCGCACCGAGGGGCGCCTGTTCGAGCAGAAGCGCCAGGGCCTTGCCCGTGTAAACGGGTTCCAGCTTCAAGCCAGCCACCTGCGCGCGTTTGACGGCCGCAAGTCCTGCGGCAGTGGGATGGCCGTAGCCGCGGCCGAGTTGGCCGCGCAACATGTTGACCGCCGCCGGTTGCAGACCGCGAGCACCTTCGACCCCGGCCGATTCGAGTAATGCGATCACCGATCGCTGTTGGCTTGCGAGCATACTCCTGGTCGAAAGAATTCTTTCGACCACCGCCACCGCATCAACCCGGGTGCGCAGCCCACCCAGCGCAAGCCCCACTGACAAGCCGACAACCGTTCCACCGGTCCCCCAGGGCAGGACAATTCGAGAGGGTTCGGGGAGCAGGCCGGCCCGAACCTGCTCGGCCAGCTCCAACCCCGCACGTACGGTCCCCAGCGTGCCCACTCGCTGGCTTCCGCCGGCCGGTATCACCGGGCAGTCCGCGGTACCCCGGCCAAGAAACAACGCCGGATTGCGAAGCACCATGGTCGTGCGCGAACGGTGGTGCCGCATTTCAGCTGAACCACCAGCAATGGCGGCCAGGTTGTCCACCACGCCATCGCTCAGGGCTTCGTTAAAAACGTGAACCCGCAATCGCTTGTCCAACTCAGTGGCTGCCTGGGCAAGACAAGCGAGATGCCCCGAACCGATGGCGCCCACCGACACCCAGGCCGGTGCCCTCTCGAAGCGAGGCGAGGCCAGCAGGTAATCGAGCTTGCGCACCTTGCTGCTGCCGCCGAACTTGCCGATAGCGTCATCGCGCTTTACACCCAGCCACCCGAGTCCCAGCTCTGCAGCCAGCCCGTCGAGCGCGACCACAGGTGTCGGGCCTTCCACCCAGCCCAAGCGGGGAAAGCAATCCAACTGTTCAACTCGCGTCGCCATTTCAATAAAAGAAGTTTGGCGCAGGTGGCTGGCAGTGTCATTATCTGCCAGCGCTGAAATCGGCGATGAACGAAACCCGCTGTGAATGAATCGGTGAACAAAGGCCTTGAGCGCCACTTCAAGAGTCATTCTGATCGCATCCACGAGGGCGCGCGGCGGCTGGGCTACAAGGTGGCGTTCAACTCTCCGGCAATCCAGCAACAACTCGGACTGGATGGCTCGCTGGTGGCAGGACTTGCGGGAAATACCCTGCACGAAAGCCCTGCTGACTGCTCACTTGCGGGCGCTACCAAGGCCTTCCTCGAGCCCGAGCTGGCCGTGCTACTGGCCCACGACCTGCCGGCCACGGCCGATGCCGACCAGGCGGCAGCAGCGGTGGGCTCGGTGGCTGCGGCCATCGAACTGGTTAATTTTGACCGCCCCTTTGACGAGTTTGAAGACATCCTGGCCGAGGGCGTGTTCCACCGAGCTTTTACCACCGGCGAATTGCTGACTCCCCCACCCCGCTGCGACCTGCATGGCCTGCGCGCCACGATCAAGATCGACGGCGAAATACAGGCAGACCTTGACTGCCTCGAGGCTACCGGGGATGTGCCGAAGCTGCTCGTCTACCTTGCCCGACTACTCGACGGTTTCGGAGCGCGACTTGAAGCCGACGACATTATAATCTGCGGTTCGATGACAGCGCCCGTGGCGGCAACACCCGGTTCGCGCTTTGAAGTCGAGCTGTCCAACGGCTCGGTTGCCGCGATGCAGCTGGGTGAGTAGTGCCTACCGCCGGGCTGCGGCTCAGTCGGCCGCTGCGCGCGGTTCTTCGCTTCGCCATTCGAGCAACGCTTCGGAGATAAAAATTCGGCAACGATCAAGCACCTCGGCCGCGTCCTGGTCGCCCGCGTCCTGCCCGACCTTACGGGCAATGGGATCGCCGATCTTCACCTTTATGCTGGTACCCCAGGCCGCGGGCAGGAGGTTGTTGGCCAGCAGTCGCCATGAGTTTTCGATGGCGACCGGGACGATCTCGAGTTCAGGCGCCGCGTCCAGCATCGACTGGGTGCCTGCCTGCTTGAACGCCCGAAGCTCGCCGTAGCGACTGCGGGTGCCCTCGGGATAGATCAACATCGACACGCCGCGCTCGGCAGCCGTAGACACGGCCTCTGAAATCGCGCATTGCGCCTGTCGGCGATTGCCCCGGTTGATGAGCGCGTTGCCGCCACGCCTGAGATTATACGAGATACTGGGTATCCACCTGGCCAGTTCAAACTTGGACACGTACTTGGGGTAGTTGCTGAACAACAGGGAGCCGACCACGGGTATGTCGAGCAGGCTCTGATGGTTGGCCACCAACAGGTAAGCCGTAGCGGGTTTGACCAGGGGCGAGCGCTCGACCTCTATGCTGGTGCCCATCACGCGCAAGGCTCCCACCAGGCCGTGCAGCATGCAGCCGACTACTATTTCGTGCGGGCGCGGGCCGAACAGGCGGGCGATACGCTGCGGAAGATCAAAAACAATCAGCACGCCCCAGAAAGCGGCGACAAAAGGCACCGTCATCAGCCAGTCGAGCGGGCCCGCTGTGGGCAAAGGCTGGGGACCGAGCAGTTCGGCCTCGTGGCTGCCTGCGGTCAGCCGATCGCCGTCCTGCTCTGGCGCTTGCCTCTTGGCGGCTGTCACCACGGGCTGGTTACCACTCGCCGCTGTTGGCCATCGATGCCCACGGTTCGGCGACGGGCAACGATTCCCCTTTCTGAAGCAGTTCGATAGAGATGCCATCG
>Ga0310122_10002196_pt1 | contig 12451 bp, 14 predicted proteins | sample CB6_Bottom_1051__FD_203503 | JGI IMG/M metagenome (GOLD analysis project Ga0310122, IMG submission 203503) | Marine microbial communities from Western Arctic Ocean, Canada - CB6_Bottom_1051 | ecosystem: Environmental > Aquatic > Marine > Oceanic | place: Canada: Western Arctic Ocean | collected...
TTTCGGGGGAATGACAAGCAAGTGTACCATTTGGACTTTTTACTGCTTCATCAATTCTGTTTATGTTTGTAAATACAAAGAGTGATGAGGATAATTTTATTATAGATCAAGCATAAAGCCAAGAAAAACACTCTACATTTTTCCTTAAAATGGCAACTAATCATAAATCGTCCAATGGACTCACGACACCTTCTCCGCCCTGCTTCAACACATGAGTATATATCATGGTTGTTTCCAAATCCTTGTGACCCAACAATGACTGAATAGTGCGAATATCTGTTCCACGCTGTAGCAAATGTGTAGCGAAACTATGCCGGAATGTATGCGCGCTCACTTTTTTGGTAATTTCAGTTTTACGGACAGCCTGCTTTATTGCTCTATTGATCGCCGATTGATCCAGATGATGACGGCGTATTATTCCACTACGAGGGTCTTTTGAGAGCCCCCGACCGGGAAAGACATATTGCCAATTCCACTCTCGTTCAGCGTTTGGATACTTGCGGGCCAATGCGTGAGGCAAAAAAACGGTACCATATCCTTGTTCCAAATCATGTTCATGAATTGCCTTCACCCTCTCCAAATGATGGTGAAGCAAAGATTCCATATTTGCCGGAAACGGAGTAACGCGTTCTTTCAGCCCCTTGCCGTCGCGTATCGTTACCTGCCTGTAGCCGTAATCAATATTTTGCACTCGCAAACGCACTGACTCGGTTATCCGCAAACCGCAACCGTACAATAATTTGACCACCAGTTCCGGGACTCCATTTAACAAAGACAAGACTTGTTTCACTTCCTCACGAGTCAAGACAACCGGAATCCCCGCACCTTTACGTGAACGAGCGGCTTTTATATTTTCCAATGGAGATTTAAGTACCCGTTTATAGAGAAATACCAAGGCGTTGAAGGATTGATTCTGTGTTGATGCCGCAACATTTCTTTCGGTTGCCAAATAAGTCAGAAATTCCTCAACCTTCTTTTCTGACTCAACATATAGGGACTCCCGAGTTTGCAATCGATGAAATTTCACAAACTGCCGAACCCAATCACAATAGGTGCGCTCAGTATTGATGGAATAATGTTCACGTCTCATCAAATCACGGATTTCTTCCACCAGTGTTTTTTTTGAATTATTTGTTGACATATAATTTTAATTCCAGTTAAATGAGCCGCTCATAGTGCGAGTATGTACTATTGTTCTGTTAATATCAACATATTGGTAAAATTTGCCTGATTTAACTGCTGATGCAGGTACTATCAGGCAAGTTTACCTGATTTAACGTGAAATAAACGCTTATTCAGGAAAACATGCCTGATTTAACCAATAATATCGTATTATAAGGCAATTTTACCTGATAATAATAAGTTATGCATAAATACGAACTATTAACAAAAGAGTATAAAAATTGAGCTTTTCAAATTCAAAAATAAAATTTGATAAAAAATATCAGAATTCTTCTTCCCTTAAAAAATCTCTTTGTACTGTCGATGGAAAGTTTGCATCGAACATATCATTAATTGACTCTAAAGGAGAAAAGAACGAAGAATACTATAAGTGGCAATTCATATATTCTCTTATTAATTCAAACTTAATATCTAGAGATTTCATAGGTACAGAAATATATTTTCCAAAGGGGAATATTGGTTCCACACCTATAATAATTGATGCGGTAGTTTTTTCAGAAACAGATTGGATCGATTATTACAAACTATATAGAGAACAAAAAGATCAAAGAGCATTAGATTGGCTCAGACAATCTGCGATTTTTATGATCGAATTTAAACGTGATGGCGATTTAAATAAAATCGAGCAGATCTTTAATTCTCAGATAAAGGCAACTCTAAAAGAATCAGACTGCGATAAGGTATTAGGTGCTTATTATGATATGGGCAGACTCTACCTATTTAAAAGAATCGGAAACAATATTTTTAGGCTTGATAACTCTAAGAATTATCCAGGGAGTCAGAGAATATTAGAACAATACCAGTTAGAAATTACTGATCCGTATTATCTAATTCCTGATCATCAACAGTTATTAAAAGTAAATTCTGAACTGACCTCTATCGACCCCTCAGGTAAATTCATTGAGGACTTGGATGTTATTTTTACAATGAATGATGAGGGAATAAAAAATTCTCTCGCTAATATACTGAAAGGCTTAGACTCAGTCAGTTTATTTAACGAAGAGGGATATCACATCCTCATACAAATGCTTGCTATAAAAATATTTGATGAAAAACAAGCTGAGCTCCATGGTACTAATATTGAATTTTATATAAGAAATGAAGAATATACATTCAAAAAACTAGCTGAAAAGAGTGTGCAGGATTTTATAGCTAGAATTGATTATATTTTTAAGGATGCCAAGAAATATTACAAAAATATCTTGGGAGAAAACAAAATAGAATGGAAGAATATTAGACACGTTAAAGTAGCAGCTGACATAGCTTATCACTTTCAAAGATACTCATTTATGAGATCAAGAAAAAGCGACTTATATCAATTAGTCTTCTATAATTTTGCAACAAAATTTAAAAAAGATGAGAATGCTCAATTCCTCACACCTCTTCCAATCATAAATTTCTTGGTAAATTTGGTTAACCCTGGACGAAGAGAAAAAGTTTGCGACCCTTGTTGTGGTATAGGTGATTTCCTCTCAGTAAGTTATGTGAATTCTGATGGAAAGCTAGATGACAGAAATTTATACGGCTTTGATAACGATTATAATATAACTGTATTGGCTCAGTTGAATATGCTTCTGAACGGAGACGGTAACGCTTGCATTAAGTACATGCCAAACAAAGGCTCAATAACCCATAAGCTTAATATCAATAATGAGGTAGTCGAACTAATTGATGATATCCATCACCATGGAGACTGGGAGACATGGCCAGACGACACCGAATTAAACAAATATGATGTCATACTTACAAACCCACCTTTTGGTAAGGGTAGGAGCCTCAATTTATCAAAATCATCAGATCTTGAAGCCGCAAAATTTTATGAAACTTATGATTTGTATATTGCTGAAAATCCAAAATCCGGCCTAGATCTTGGCGTTGTTTTTTTAGAAAACGCAATTAGAATTTTAAAAATTAACGGAAGATTTGGCATTGTTCTAAGTAACAGCATTGCTTCTAACAAGTCCTTTCAATTCGCGAGAAAATGGCTTCTAAAAAATACACGTGTTGTGGCTATTATTGATCTTCCAGAAAATATATTTGCCGAAACAGGCGTAAATACAACAATAATTATTGGCTATAACCCTGCAGCAGGAAAGCTAGATAGCCTAGTCAACGACGACTACAAAGTGTTTTGTCGAGAAGTAAAAAATGTCGGTTATGTTAAAAAGATTTCGAAAAGAAATGTTTATTTTGAGACTAAATATATTCTGGATGATGAAACATTTGAGACAGTTACAAATGAAGAAGGTGAGTCTGTCACAGATGAGGATTTTTCAAAAATCATTTCGGAGTTCAAGGATTGGTGTTTATTCCAAGAAAACGCCTTAAAGAAAATATTTTTAGGAACCTAGTATGCTTTTATGCCCCGATGAAGTCAATATTTCTGACATAAACTCAGTTCAGAGTCTATCCCCACGAAACTTTTCAACTATAGATATTCCAAATAAATCAAAGAAAAAATTATTATCTTTCCTTGATGATAAGGCTCCATGTCATTTTGGAGAAGAGCCAGGTTCATTTGCATACGTTTCAAATTCTAGCATTGCATTTGTGAGAAATAGCTGTATAGACCAACTGAATTATAGCAACCAATTATCTAAGGAGATTTACCTTAACCCTAAGTATGGTTATGAAAATATGCTATGTGATGAAGATGTTCTTTTATGTAAAGATGCAAACATTGGGGACAGCTGTATATTTTTGTGCGAAAAAGAAAAAGAATATGTGATTTCCTCTGGTGTAGTTAAGTTGAATTTTAAAAATAATATTTTTAAGTATTATTGCCTTGCCTTTCTTCAAGATGAATACTTTTTACATCAACTTGATGCCCTGACCCCAAGAGGTGCAACGATAAGACACGCTGGTTCAAAGTTTTTAGAATGCTTTATACCTGAATTAAATACTGAAGAGCGTAAACTTGTTCCATTACTAGAAGCATGTTTAAAAAACTCTGCCTATGCAGAGAGGATCTCACTCACAAAGCTAAATGCTGCAAATACAGCGATAAAAAATGATTTTTTAGAAGAAGACGAAGAGTATGAATTACCATCATTTTCTGCCGTAAATAAATCACTACGACTTGATGGCGGATACTACTCAACAGTTGTTAACAATATTAATCATAGTCTTAATAAATATTCAAATGGCACTATAACACTTAACGACTTTGGGTTCATATTAAAAAGGGGGCCAAACCTAGCCAAGCGGGATCTGGGGAGATCTATAAAATCTAATGACTATAAGAAAAATTATCACCTTTTGGTATATCCAAGTGATATTTCAGATAATGGGTATATTTTAAAAGAAGTTTATTTGGGGGCTAGAAACTCTGTTTGGTACATGAAGTCTGGAGATATACTCTTTTCTGCGGAAGGGACTGTTGGAAAAGTTTTCGTTATATGTGACGAAAAAATGAAGTTCATTACTAACTTTCATGGACTAATTATTAGCCCAAAAAATAAAAAAATATCACTAGAGAACTCTATTATCCTCGGGCAATATCTTCACTTCCTTAGAAGTTATGGGTATTTCGATAAAGTCTCTGTCGGTGGCCAAGGCGGTAGCTTCGCTGTTAATTACTGGGAAGGGTTTAGAATACCAAAATTTGATGCCAAGTTGAAAAAGAAAGTTGCAATGCTTTATCACAGCGGAGCGAAGCTTAATCCTGGTACTTTCTGCCTAACTGAATTGGATAAGGCAGGAGTTTTTGAACTAAATCATTTTAGGATCAAGTGTCAAGAAGTGGTAAAAATGATTGTTAAAGATATCAAAAATGGTATCCCAAATAATCGAGACTACTATTTATCGTCAATTGCATAACAAGGCGCTGCACTCGGACAATTATTCCGCTGCGCTCCAATATTGCCGGTGAGCTTGGCCGTTAGGTGAAAATAAAAATAATGAAATTTCGACAAGTCTTAGATCATCGTTAACATGGTTCTTCTTAATCTAATGCTTCTTGTTTTCGTTCTTTTGGCGGGCATGTCCATTGTTTGGACCACGCTGCAAACTGGTATTTCTCCCATGATGAGCTCAGGCAAGGCTTGTCAAGCCATGCTTGCTTCAATAGATAGGCCTGTAAATGGTCCTTTAATTGATCTGGGTTCTGGTTGGGGAACGCTCGTTATCGCTCTGGCCCGTAAGTACCCGCGTCAACAAGTGATAGGCTACGAGCTGTCATGGTTTCCATGGTTGGTCTCAATAATTCTGAAATACAGCTTACGTCTGAATAACCTTACGCTTTATCGCAAAGATTTCAAGAAGGCTGAACTCAGCAATGCTTCTATTCTATTCTGTTATCTTTTCCCTGGAGGTATGGTTGCTCTTCATGAAAAACTGAAACGCGAACTATCAAATGAGATTCTCATTGTCAGTAACACATTCGCTTTACCATCGTGTCAACCTACAAAAGTCATCAGGCTTAAAGATATCTACCAAACTCCGATTTACGTATATTCTTGGAGGCCAAAGTACTCTTTTATACGGGAAAAGAATGACGATAAGCATTATTCAAAATATGAGGAAAAACACCTAACCAGGCATTCAACCCGACCGTCAAAAGCGTTGCTTTGCTACCCTTTTGCGACCGGTTAATGCGACGTTAGCAGCTGAATCGATGACTGATACAAGTTGGAGTAACTAAGAGCCAGCACTGAATGATGGCGTTACAGTATGATGCTCGTTGACATAAACTTACAATAGGTAGCCTCAATGAATACCAACCCAAAAAGTATAGAAGATGCACGACGCCTTTTCCCTGCAACAGAGAAATTGGCATATTTCAATACTGCTGCTGTTTCTTTGGGCAGTACAATTTTGAGCGATGCCTATTCTGAATTTATTGCCGATTGGACCAAAAGTGGTCTTAATTTCATCCGTGCTGAACAGGCTGGCGAAAACGCTCGCAATGCTTTTGCCAAAATAATTGGAGCAAAGGCCGAGGATATTGCTCTGATACCATCAGTCAGCTCAGCCGCTGGGTTGATTGCTTCGCAGTTTAGTAAAGCTGAGCGAGGGGAGAATATTGTCATTGGTGAACGGGAATACAGTTCGAACCACTTCCCGTGGTGAATGCTCGAACGGAAGGGTTACGAAATAAGGCAAACTCCGTTTCGCAATGGTGGGCTCGAACCAAATGACATCGAGGAACTCTCTGACTACGGTATAAAGCTTATAGCATTCAGTGCCGTTCAGACTGCTTCTGGTCATCGTTCGGATATCTCAAGCATACAGAAATTGCCTGTAAAGTAGAGGCAATGACCTTCGTTGATGGAGCGCAAATGGCCGGAGCACTTTCAATCGCTCCTTATCTGGACAAAATCGATGTGTTTGCAACTTCTGATCACAAGTTTCTGTTAAATGCTGCTCGGGGCATGGGTTATTGTTACATCAGTAAAAGCCTACAAGATAGAATTGTTCCGACAAATGCTGGATGGAAAGCCGGAGCCGTACCTTTCGAAAGCTTCTTTGGGCCGAATATGCAGCTCTCACAAACTGCCTCGCGCTTCGATAATCCGATAAGTTGGTTGGCGGCCATCGGAGATGAGGCTGCGTTGTCACTCTTTGGCCTGTTCGGAGTTGATGCCGTGTATGCCAGGAATATTGATCTAGTCCGGGCCTTACGTGATCGTCTCGCAGAAATTGGACAAAGGCCGATTGAGCTACCAGCAGCAAATCAGAGTACGATTGTAGCCATTCCACTTGACGATGCAGATCCTGCATTATTACTAAATCATCTGCAAAAGGTAGGAGTTATTTGCTCTGCTAGGGACGGGAATCTTCGGGTGGCTGTACATTTCTACAATAATTTCGATGATATTGATCGCCTTGTCGTTGCACTTAAAGACTGGTAGGTCCTTTATTCATCCTCATTTTACCTACTGAATAGTGTTTCTCTGTATAATAGAGTTGACATAACACAAATCGTATATACAATATAACTATGAATTATGAATGGGATGAGAATAAGCGGCAAGCGAATATCATCAAACACGAAGTTGATTTTTCAATAGCAGAAGACTTTGAATGGGAAACAGCTTTTGAAACGATTGATGATCGACATGATTATAGTGAGGTCCGGTGGGTAGCATTAGGCTACATCAAAAACCATTTATACGATATGATTTATACACGCCGTTTTGATAACATTCGTATTATAAGCTTACGTAGAGCGAATAACCGAGAAAGAGAATATTATGAAAGAGAAACCTGACCATGTGTCTCAGAACGATTGGGATGAAGTAAACTCACCCCCTCTTTCTGAAGAGATATTAGCTCGTATGCAACCTGTGTTTAAAGCTCACCCTGAAATTCCTCGTAGAGTACGTGGCCCTCAAAAAGATCCTACGAAAATGGCTGTTTCTATTCGTTTGAGTCCACAAGTGGTTGAGTATTTCAAATCACGAGGAAAAGGATGGCAAGCACAATTAGATGAAGTACTAAGTGAATACGTGGCATCACACAAATAGACTCACTAGGGCTAACAAGCGGATAGAGTTGACTAGAGGGGGCACATTTCAGCCCTCTGTTTATCGGTATTTAAAACGTTTTAGCTTCGGCAAGGCTCTTGAGTTTTCCCCTCTATCAACTCATCCTTGACGTTATGCTAGGAATTGAAGAATGAACATTTGGGAAACGATATCATCACTTGCAAAAGAGATTCTTGGAGACACTCAAGTAAAAAAAGTAAATCTCTCTGAGGTTAGTCGAGATGTAAATCGCCCTAAGGGTATCACGAGACATCTAGGAACAAAAATTGATAAAGGAGAAATAGATATCTCCGATATTGAAGTCCTTCCAGAGTATGAATTTATACTTAAAGCAGTTCAAGAAGCATGTCCAGCTATTTTCGTTACTGGTAGAGCCGGTACAGGAAAATCAACTCTCATCCGATTTCTCACATCAAAGATAAAGAAAAGTGCCGTCGTAGCCCCGACTGCTATAGCAGCAATCAATGTGGGTGGCTCTACGATTCATTCATTTTTCGGGATTCCACCACGAACAATCAATCCAGATGAAGCATTCAGCCCAAGAAAGCATATAATTCCCGTAATTGAAAACTTGGATGTTTTGATTGTAGACGAGGTTTCCATGGTTAGTCCAGACATTGTTGATTGCATAAGCAATTCCTTAAAGAAAAGCAAAAGAAGTGATACTCCATTCGGAGGTATTCCAATTATTCTTGTCGGTGATATTTTACAACTTCCGCCAGTTGTTACCGATAGAGATGTTGGAGTTTATTACACACATAGATATGATAGTCCTTACTTCTATTCTGCCGAAATATTCAAAAATATAGACATCATGCCCATTGAACTGACAAAAGTATTTAGACAGAAAGATGATGAATTTATCGCCGCACTTGACCATATCAGAACAAATCACGAACACAGAGATTCAGTAGCACTCTTCAATCGAAAATGTTATCGAGACAAAGAAGACGTGGGCTTGGACACTTTATGCTTGGTTCCCACAAATGCTGTTGCTAAATCAATAAATGAGAATAGATTAGATGAACTACCATCTGAGATTGTGGCATTTGATGCTATTTACGGTGGGGGCTTAAACGCTGGAAAAACCAAATTTCCGGCTCCGGATCGGTTGAATATTAAAAAGTGTGCAAGAATAATTTTTGTAAAGAATAATCATCCCTCGTGGCTTAATGGAACAATCGGTGAAGTGCTAAGTATTGAGACCGACAGTATACGAGTTAAGCTAGTTGAAACTGGCAACATAGTGTCTGTTTCAAGAGAAACTTGGAAGAAATATAAATACAAATATAATTATGAAGAAAAACGAATCGAGAGTGAAGTCATAGGTACTTTTACTCAATTTCCAATTTCATTAGGATGGGCTATCACTATTCACAAATCACAAGGTATGACGATAGAGGCTTTACAAATTGATTTAGGGAGAGGGGCGTTCTGTTTCGGACAAACCTATGTTGCATTGTCAAGATGCCGGACGATTGGGGGAATTACACTTGCTAAACCGATATCAATGGGAGATGTTAAAGCTGATATCACAGTAATTGAATTTTATAAAAAGCTTGGTTTTCTGAAAAATGGAAATAGAGCATAACAAATCACTGCACTGGATTTTTACTCCGCTGCGCTCCGTAAAAACCAGTGAGTTCAGTCGTTATGTTTTTCAAGGAGCTATAAACAATGAATAAGTCGGAAGATTTTTGGAATAAGGCTTCAAAAAATTATGACAAGACAGAAAAGCGTTTTGAATACATCCATAAAAAGGCAAGGGAGAACACCAAAAAGCACCTCAAAGATAGTTATATCGTTATGGATTATGGATGCGGAACCGGCACAGCATCCTGTGAGTTTTCCAGTCAGGTGAAAGAAATACAAGGTATCGATATCTCATCTGAGATGATTCGGATAGCAAAAGAGAAAGCAGTTGTTAGTAAAATTGATAATGTACACTTCGAAAAGGCGGACTTATTTGAAGAAAAATTTCAAAATGAATCATTTGATGTGATTCTAGCTTTCAACATGTTGCACACAGTACCCAATCCGCAAAATGTTGTGTATCGAATAAATGACCTGTTAAAGCCTGACGGCATATTTATTTCTGTAACGCCTTGCTTAGGGCAAAAGATGTCATTTTTAGTTAATCTCCAGATACAGCTGGTTCGGATATTGTGTAAGTTTGGAGTAATTCCCATTCCAATTAGAAGAATAAAAAGTAGTGACATAGACATTTTGTTAGCAAAAGGGGAATTCGAGGCCATTGAGTCCGAAGAAATATTCAAAGGAGCATCTAGCTATTTTGTTGCAGCAAAGAAATTACACAAAACATAACAAGCGCATGCAGCCGGATCGCCAAACCGCTACGCGCTTTGTCGACCGCTGATGCGAAGCGTTAGGCATTAAAAACACAATCAAACTATGAGGTTAATATGAAACGAATATTAGGATTTTTTATGATGTTCATCTTGCTGATGCCTGTATCAGCACTAAGTGAAGGTTATAAGTCAAAATACCTCGGAGAGGAACATCGGAAAATAAAAAGCCTATCTCTTGATGATATTAGTGAACTAAAAAGAGGTGATGGCTGGGGATTAGCAAAAGCCGCAGAACTCAATGGCGTTCCTGGTCCAGCGCACATACTTGAAATGGAAGACAAGATACACCTTACTCATGAACAAAAAATAAAAATTGAGGCAGTTTACGCTGATATGAAGAAAAAAGCTATGTTGCTTGGAGAGAAGTTTATACACTTGGAAGCAGAACTGAATAATAGTTTTTTAAACAAAACCATTACCCAAGCATCGTTGAAAAAAATAGTGAGGGCAATTGAAAATGTGAAGGCTGAACTTAGAATAGCTCATCTATCAACTCATTTACAAACTCCTAATATCCTGACCGATGAACAAATTATTTTGTACAATCAATTGAGAGGCTACTCCAAAGACCCCTGTCAGAATATCCCTGAAGGACACAATATGGAAATGTGGAAAAAACACAATGGGTGCAAGTAAATGCCTAACAAGGCGTTGCACCGGACGTGCGGGGGGCGCGTTTTTTAGAGGATTTGCCTCCGTTCAAAATCCCGGTGTAGTTTTGAGCTTCTCCGGTTCTGTCATTGGCCCCGCCCGCCCGCCGCTGATGCGGGCGTTATGCTTACCAAATAGTATCAAGTAGTTTGCTTGTAAGAAGATTTTGATCCGCTGTTACAAGTTGTGCATTACAGATGATAGAAGTAGCCGCTATTATTCGGTCAACAGGATCATTGTTGATATTATGATCAAAATTAACTGATAACTCGGCAATTTCAGGAGAAATTGATTGAACAGAAACATTTCTAGATTGAAGGAATAGGTTTAAAAAGGCTGTTGCAGTTGAATCAACTTTAAGTCTTTTCTTTTTTATCAACATCGATATTTCCCAAATTGAAATATCGGAAATAATGAGTGCATTATGTTCGTCTGCTTTTTCAATTGCAGAAAAAGCTTTGTCTGACAGCTTTGATGCTTCAAGGGCATCCCAGATAATTGCACATGTATCCATCAATATCATGTTAATGCATCCCATTCAGAATTAGTTGGGCTTGTAACATCATAAATTTTTGCAGTTGAAGCAAGTGCTTTCAGTTGTTTTTTAGCAAGTTCTTGTTGGTCAATTGGTGGGGTAACTGTAGCCAATAGCCTATTATTAGATGTTATAGAAATTTGTTCACCAGAGTTGGCAATTTCTAGATATCTTAAAAGGTTTGCTCTAAAGTCACTTATATTTATAGTTTGCATTTTGGTATCCAAAAATAACTTGTACAATATTTACGTACAATAATATTATCAAAAGCATAACAATCGTGTCAAGCTGAATTTTAACACTCCACTTCGTTCCGTGTTAAAATCAACTTACACAAAGCGTTATAAGGCAATTGGAGAATCATGAAATACCAGGCATTAAATTTTAAAGAAAAGCTTTCTCTCTTTGACGAGCAATGGACACCTAAAGTTATTGCAGAGATGAATGACTATCAGTTCAAGATTGTAAAAATAAAAGGTGATTTCGTATGGCATGATCACGAAGACACGGATGAAACATTCATAGTTTTGGAAGGAAAACTGCGTATAGATTTTAGAGATGGTCAAGTAGAACTATCGGATGGGGAAATGTTTGTTGTACCCAAAGGTATCGAACATAAACCTTATGCTGAAGAAGAAGTCAAAATGCTTTTAATTGAGCCACGTGGAGTAAAGAATACTGGGGATAAAGGTGGCGAACTTACCGCGGAAAATGATGTATGGATTTAATGCCTTATAACAAGCGCATGCAAAGGACGCAGCAAAGCTTCGCCGGTGAACTCTGCGTTAGCATCTCTAGGAGGTAGAAATGTTTAGTATAAATGATTTCGCGCTTTTTATTTTTTCAGGTCTCCTATTGAATATCACGCCTGGTGTGGATATGCTTTACGTCATCGGGCGTAGCTCAACCCAGGGTGTTTCGGCAGGTATGGCGGCAGCACTTGGAATTACTACAGGTTGTATAGTACATATTGTTTTTGCCGCAGTGGGACTTTCTGTGATACTGGCAACATCAGCGATTGCCTTCATGGGATTAAAATATGCAGGAGCCGTTTATCTGATTTATTTGGGCATTACCCTTCTACTGAAACGGCAAGATCAACCGAATTCCGTTAAGCCGTACTCCTCCCGCGATGGATTGTTGAAAATTTATAGACAAGGAGTTTTGATCAATACATTCAATCCGAAGATCGCTTTATTCTTTCTGGCTTTTCTTCCTCAGTTTAT
>Ga0310122_10002199_pt1 | contig 12444 bp, 14 predicted proteins | sample CB6_Bottom_1051__FD_203503 | JGI IMG/M metagenome (GOLD analysis project Ga0310122, IMG submission 203503) | Marine microbial communities from Western Arctic Ocean, Canada - CB6_Bottom_1051 | ecosystem: Environmental > Aquatic > Marine > Oceanic | place: Canada: Western Arctic Ocean | collected...
ACAAGACCTTCCAATTGTACGGTTGCAAGAACTCATTGACACCACTCTCTGGAGACTCTAGTTCAATGCCCGCTGATTTCTATTGGGATGGAATAATGTTCATTATTCTCGGGATTGCCGGCTTGGTCGGTATCTTCATTCTATCTAGGCAAATTAAGGAATTGCGAGAATCCCTCCGTATGAAGCAAGGTGAGGACGAGGATGACGATGACTCCGACGAAGATGACTCCGACGAAGATGACTCCGAAGAAGACGATGACGAAGAGGATGAAGACGACGACGATGACGAAGAGGATGACGACGACGACGACGATGACGAAGAGGATGACGACGACGATGACGACGATGACGAGGATATCGAAGTAGGCTCCCATGTTGGAGTCGAACACGGCGGCGAGGAGTGGTCCGGTACAATCGTTGAATTCGATGATGAAGAGGATGAAGTGTTAGTCAAGAATGACGATGATGACAAAGAGGTTTGGGTACCTTTCGCCTCCTTATTCGTGGAATGATAGCATGGTGGACCCCCTCGAAGTTTTCCATAACCTTGAGTCATGCCCGAACTGTGGGTGTCTCACCAAGCAGGGCGCGCTGCGCTGTCCTGAATGTGGTTCCTTCCACACCGACCTGAACTCTCTTCCCGATAGAGACCCGCCTCCGCCCTCACTCGAACCTCCGCCGCCCAAGGACCTAGATCCGACTCTGTACAGTCTCAACCCTGCTGCCGAGTTGCCTGAAGAGAATATTGACGAGGATGAACCAAAAGTCCCTACAAAACTCTGGGATGAATCTTCCACTGACTTCGCATTTGATGATTCAGATGATTATGACTCAATGAAAGATCGGGTGGAGTCACAATTGCCTGACGATGATGACGAAAAGTCGAGAATAGAGGGTGACAAACATGAGTGAACCGGGTCACCTGAAAATTCATCCCGGACTAAATCCCGAACCGTTTTCCTGTACTATTGACGATGTCGAAGAGGCGGAAGATGGTACTTGGGCGACTCTCGATCGAACTTTCTTCTACCCGAGTGGTGGGGGCCAACCAGCCGACCATGGTACTCTCTCAGATGGAGTGAACGAGTTGAGGGTAGTGAATGTCACTGGGAAAGGGGGAGTTCGCCATCAACTGGAACACTGCGAGGCCATCGATGATATGCGAGGAGTGGATTTACAGGCGACGATAGACATAGAAAGGAGAAATGAACTCTGTAGAATGCATACTGCTCAACACCTGATTTCCGCTGTAGCTGATGAGTTTTGGGGCGGCCGAACGGTGGGGAATCAGATTCGGCTTGACTGTACTAGGATTGACCTCGGCTTTGAAAATCGGGACCAATTCGACAGCGAAGTGTTGCAACATTCGGTAAACGAGTATGTCAAAGCGGATTTGCCAGTAATCATGGACTTTCAGGAGCGCTCGGTACTCGTTCAAAACCCACTGGTGAGAGTCAACATGGACCTCATTCCAAAACACATCGATAACTTGAGAGTGATCACGATACAGGGAGTGGACATCTGTCCATGTGCGGGAACGCATGTCCAGAGCACCGGGCAAATAGGGCAGATTGAGATAGGTAGAATCAGGTCGAAGGGTGCTGGAAAGTTGCGTGTGGAATATACACTAAATGATTGAATGGCACAAGTATCTTTGGAATTACTTGAGTCATTCTTCAATCAATTGAGTCACCTTCGACTACATACACGTGTTCACACCTACCTGGCGAACATTCGCACCGAGCTTACATCGATTGTTGGTGGGCTCGGGCGGATTTGAACCGCCGATCTTCGCCATGTCAAGGCGACGTCATAACCCCTAGACCACGAGCCCTCTCATTTTGTTAGTAGTGTGGCGGTCATAATCGATTCGGATAGATGAGGCCGATTCATCCAATGATTTTTGAGATCTTGCCCTTGCAGCCATCTTGTTGGCAAGTACCTCCAACGCGAGTGCGACCATTGCTCATCTTGAAAATTTGAGCACCCGCAATTGGTCCATATGTCTTGCACTTCAAACAGAAGCCTTGGTAGTCCGCCATAGCAACCGAGACGAACCACCGGGGTACCAAATATGAATGCTGCGCGTGATGCGTCAGAATTCGAGTTCCACTTCAGTTCGAGAAGACGGTGATTTTCCTAGTTCCAAAGGGTGTAGCCTCAGAGGACTAAATACGGGGTAAATCGACTGTTAAGGATGTTGGCATGAATCTAAATGAGATACTGCAAGGCTGTTTATGAAATCAGACTTCAGAGTTGAAAATTCAAAGGGCGGATAATGTACCTTATCAGCCCTTACGGGCAGCGGTATTGACGGGGGTTTTCCAGAAATTCCGATGCGAGAGCGTTTCCGACGCGCCAGATTTCAAATTTTGCACCTTAATGAATAGATGATATAAGTATCTTGGATTATGCATCACCGAATACCTAATATTGAGTTTACTTATCTTTCCAATTCAAAGGAGACCCTTCACAGACGGTGGCGAGGAATGGAGATTGACCAGGAGTCAGACACCAGCCGTCCAATTCCTCGCCCCACAGAATGTTTAGTGAGGCTGGTCCGCCGACCTCAATAGTACCGAGAGGCCGGCCCTTGGGGTGCCTCAGCCCGACTCCCGCATTGCGTGAGCAACCTACGAGGGTGGCAAGCGGATCGATACCGCACCGGTGAACAGCTAGGCTGGCAGCGAACGGCAGGCTGAGGGAGTGGCAGTTCGGGTTGAAGTCGGAGGCGAGTGACCAGGCCCATCCCTCGTCAATGCATTTCTGGAAGGGGGGCCAGTGGTCGAGTCCGAGCACGTATGGCGTACCGGGGAGAAATCCCTGCATTGTGCCGGCGTCATGACACGCCTGTCTAGCGGATTCGGAGGAATGAGCGGCATGGTCGGCGGTGACCGCCCCCAATTCAGCTGCGAGTCCCGCTCCCTCGCAATTCGAAAACTCGTCGACATGCAATCTGATTTCAAGACCCCCGGCGATTGAAGCGCGGCAGATGTCCTCGGTCTCTTGGAGTGTGAACCAACCCTCCTCGCAGAACACATCGGCCGATGTGGCGATCCCCTGTTCCAAAACCGCTGGTAGTTGTTCCGAGAGAATCTCTTCGACATACGACTCCTGTTCTCCTCCCGGTGGAGTTGCGTGGGCACCGAGCCAGGTGTGAGATAACTGGAGTGGGGTCCTCCTCGCCAACTCATCAGCAGCGGCCAACAGCCGAAGTTCGCTCTCCGTCGACAGGCCATAACCGCTCTTCGCCTCCAAGAAGGTGGTCCCGTTCCCCAACGCCACCTGGGTACGCCGGAAACCCTCCATCACGAGTTCCTGCAAAGTCGACCTGCGCGTCGCTGACACGGTCTTGCCAATTCCGCCACCCATCGCTGCAATCTCTCGATATGAGTGGCCCTGCTGACGCAGCGCGACCTCGTTTGAACGGTCGCCGCTCCACAACAGGTGGGTATGGGCATCGACCAATCCGGGAATGACGGCCTTGCCTGCCAAATCCCAGACCTCTATTGGGCCGTCTTCAAGTCTGTGTGGTGTGGTACCCGAAAGGGTGACTCCGGGTGCGAATTCTTGTTGGAGTTCCTCTGATTCAGCAATTGACTCTATCGTATCTCCTCGAATCAGAATCGCCTTACCTGCTCCGTAAGTCAGGGACTCTCGGTCGAGAATATCTGTACCGGAAAGTGGACCACTCAGGCCAATCGGTGCTAGGTGGGCAAGCGGACCAGCATTGAGAAGGAGCAGGCCCATGCACCTGCGACCATTCATCAGGCTTGAAATCATGTGCCATCTCCCGAGGAATGGGGGAATGGGCCTGTGGCCGAGGGAATCGTGGTAGGAATCGAGTCAACTGCCCACACTTTTTCGTTTGGCTGGGTCGACCAAGAGGGAACCCCTCAACCCTCACATTCTGCCTTCTTCCGACCTGAGGAAGGTGGCATTCACCCCCGTGAAGCGGCCGATCATCATGTGGAACACACATCTTCTCTAATCTCCTCTCTTCTCAACTCGGGGGTGGACCCCAAGGAGGTCGAAGCCATCGCTTTCAGTCAGGGGCCGGGTCTCGGACCGTGTCTTCGTATCGGCGCGAGTGTGGCACGTGCCCTCTCGCAGCAGTGGAATGTCCCCCTCGTCGGAGTTAACCACTGTGTGGCTCATATCGAAATTGGACGCCAAGTCTGTGGCGTGGATGACCCTGTCCTGCTATATGTGTCAGGAGGCAACACCCAAGTCATCGCCCGCATGGCGGGACGGTACCGGGTTCTCGGTGAAACCCTTGATATCGGAATCGGGAACATGCTCGACAAGTTCGCTCGTGAACGGGGGATGACCTTCCCCGGTGGACCGAAGATTGAGCAGAGAAGTGCTACACATGCATCTGCAAATCCGGATTGCTCATTGGACGGGTTAGAACTCCCATATGCTGTACAGGGCATGGATCTCGCGTTTTCGGGTATCCTCACTGCGGCACTCCAGTATGTCAAGACGGGAAGTTCCCTGAACGCTGTCTGTTGGAGCCTGCAGGAACATTCCTTCGCGGCCTGCGTCGAGGTCGCTGAAAGGGCGCTCGCTCATACCGGCAAAAGTGAGCTGTTGCTAGGCGGCGGAGTCGCCTGCAATGACAGACTTCGGATGATGTGTGAGACGATGGCCTCTGAGAGGGGGGCTACCAGTCACGCACCTGACAGAATGTATTGTGTTGACAACGGTACCATGATCGCCACCCTTGGTCGCTTGCAACTTTCCAATACCGGTGCTACACCGTTCGAAAAATCTGCAATTCGTCAGGATCTTAGAACTGACGAAACTCCAATATCTTGGGATTAAATGCACTCCATCCTCCACCCTCATTCAGCAGAAATCCGGTATTGAATTCATCATCCTAGAACGGCTGACAGGTTCCCTGCCCACGACAACAGAAGCAAACCTCACCTGTCGACCCCAACTGCAAGGGTTATGAGGGGTCGGCAGTAGCGCAGGCCGACGGAGAGGTGGAAGCGCTTGGCGAAGAAAGCAAAACCATTCAATCCATTCGACCCAAATTCAATAAAACCGAAGGCAAAACCTCGGTTAGATCGTCCCCCAACAACGGCTCCAAGGATATCAACTGGTCCGCCGGCACCTATTGCGCCGTCTGAACCACTGCCACCCGAGGAGTCCACCTCCAGACCGGCAATTCCCCTCGCCCATCTGACTCCAGATATAGAAGAGACAAGCCCTGAGACAGAGCCTGTAGAGCAACCTTCAGATGAGCCCGCAGAGGCGGACCTAACTACAGAGGCGGAAGAATCTGAGGGAACTGATGAACCTCTGGAAATTCAGCCCCTAGCTGTCGAACCAATCGCAGATGAGGAGGAATCGCCTAGCCCCGTCACCGCATCGGGTTTGGACCGCAGGGTTGGATTGAGAAATCAGGAAGAACCTGAGGTCGAGGCGAATGAAATCTCCGCAGAGGAGAGGGTCTCTGGTCTAATCGCCGAATCCAAGCAGTCGGCTGCAGAATCAGGCATGGATGTCCAGGAGTCTCCTGAACCGAAAAAGGTTCATCCAGACCTGCAACTCACACAACATTTCGTACAACCCCCGAAGAAGGAGAAGGGGAAAGGTCGGCCACGCCGACGGAAGGTGAAGCCGCCGCCCGCCAAACGAGTCGTCAAGCTGAATCGACGCAAGTACATGTACTTCAAAGTCGACCTCCGTGAAATCATGGAAGAGGAAAATGTCCCAGATGAACACCGCGCAAATGTGCTAGGTAGTACGTGGGCCAAAGGTGAGAGATCCGGAATCGACGCCGCATTGGAGTATGTCAATGATAAGGAGGAAGAAGGTATCCTTTCAGAGGCAGCCGCAAATCGTATTCGTACAGTATTGAAATCATATCGAACGGAGAGATGAAAATGTCAAAAATTGAAGAGAACAAGGTCGCAGTGGTACATTACAAGGGGACATTCCCTGAAGATGGTGAAGAATTCGATTCAAGTCACGACCGAGATCCACTTGCCTTCCTCATTGGTCATAAACAGATGATTCCCGGGTTTGAGCGAGAGATGATGGGTGCCGAAGTAGGCGAATCACGAACTTTCACCCTGATGCCGGAGGACGCCTATGGTGAGAAGAGTGATGAAGCAGTAGCTGACATTCCCCGCAAAGAATTTCCAGACGACATTGATCTAGAGCTCGACATGGTATTGATGTCAGAAGGCGGGCCCTTTCGAATCGTTGGAATCACCGATGAAATCGTGAAGTGTGACTTCAACCATGTTCTCGCGGGCCGAGCCCTCAAGTTTGAGGTCGAGGTCGTCGAAGTTCGCGACCCTTCAGAAGAAGAATTGGCACACGGTCATGTGCATGGCCCCGGTGGCCACGAACACTGATTGGAGCATATTCGCTTAGGTCAGATTTCGCAATGATGGTTGTGGGGCCGACCCCCATACTAGTCCCTCAGAGTGCATTCAGTTTCAATCACCTACCGAAACGATTGACGGCGGAGCACCACCTCGCCGTACCCGAGGGGTGAACAAATGAGCGATGATGAGCGCTTTGAGACACTCGGGGGAATTCCAATTCCGGAACTCCCGGATGAAGGGCACCTCGCCTCATCGGGCGGTGATTCGGGTATCGGGAAACCAGGTTCACAACCCTATACGAGGGGAATTCACTCGTCGATGTACCGGAGCCGAACTTGGACCATGCGCCAATATGCTGGATTCTCCTCTGCGAAGGAGACCAACAACCGCTTCCGCTCTCTACTGGAAAAGGGCCAATCCGGTCTTTCAGTGGCATTTGACCTCCCAACACAACTCGGCATGGACTCTGACGATTCGCTGGCATACGGCGAGGTCGGCAAGGTCGGGGTCGCAATCGATTCCATCCACGACATGAGACAACTATTCTCGAATATCGACCTCGGAAAAGTCTCCACATCAATGACGATCAATGCCCCCGCAGCCGTACTCTTCGCGTTGTACGCGAGCGTAGCGGAGGAGCAAGGGGTGGACTTGGGAAGTCTGAGAGGAACGGTGCAGAATGACATACTGAAGGAGTACATCGCCAGAGGAACCTATGTTTTCCCACCTGAGCAATCTATGCGCCTGATCACCGATTTGATGGGATGGTGCAGGGACAACGCTCCAAGTTGGAACACAATCAGCATCTCCGGATACCATATCCGCGAAGCTGGGGCGACCGCCGTCGAAGAACTAGCATTCACACTCTCAAATGCCCTCGCCTATGTGCAGGCTGCCGTTGATTCCGGGCTTGGCGTTGACGAATTCGCGCCAAGGCTCTCATTCTTCTTCGGATGCCACAACGACCTCTTTGAGGAAGTTGCAAAATTTCGCGCAGCTCGGAGGCTCTGGTTTGAGTTGATGACCGAAAGATTCCATCCAAAGGACCCGAAAAGCACCCAACTTCGCTTCCACACCCAGACTGCGGGGGTTACCCTCACAGCCCAACAACCGTTGAACAATGTGGTACGGGTCTCCTATCAAGCCCTCTCAGCCGTTCTCGGAGGAACCCAATCACTACACACAAACTCCTACGACGAGGCCCTCGGCCTTCCAACCGACGAATCCGCCACGATCGCTCTCCGAACACAGCAGGTCCTAGCCGCAGAGACGGGAGTAGCAGATGTCGTTGACCCGCTCGGAGGCTCTTGGTATGTTGAATCGTTAACAAATGAAGTCGCCTCGCGTGCGCGCGCACTAATCGACGAAATAGAAAATCGGGGGGGTGCTCTATCTGCGATTGAATCGGGATTCCAACAGAGAACCATTCACGAGTCAGCTTGGAGACAGCAAAAAGATCAGGAATCTGGTTCTCGGCAGGTAGTGGGGGTCAACCATGCCACACAGGATGAGGAGACCGGTTCGAACTCAGGGCTGAAGTTGGATCAAACCGTTCACAAAGAGCAGTGCGACGCCCTCGCCTCCATTCGAGCGGGTAGGGATTCTGATGCTGCAAACGACGCCCTGAATGCTCTACGCGTGGCAGCCACAGGCGGTGACAACCTGATGCCTCACATATTCGTCGCAGTAAAGGCTGAGTGTACAGTGGGGGAAATCATGGGTGCACTGAAGGAAGTCTTCGGAACTTGGATGGCGCCGAGCGGATTCTGAGGTGAAATGGTGCGAAAAGTCAGGCTTGATCACATCGGAATTGCGGTGAGCGACCTGGACGCCGGTAGCGAGTTTTGGCGAATTCTTGGTCTGAGTCAGAGCGGAGAGGACGAATCCAACCACGAACAAGGTGTCAATATCAGATTCATCGCCACTTCGGGCGGTAAACCGCCTAAGTTGGAATTGCTTGAGCCGACAGGAGAAGATACGCCAATTGGTCGCTTCATTTCCAGGCGGGGAGAGGGAGTTCAACAACTGGCATTCGAAGTCGATGATTTGGAATCACTTTTGGAGGAATTATCTGCAGCTGGGGTGGCGCTCATCGATGAGACCCCGCAGAGTGGGGCAGCAGGCACGCGAATCGCCTTCGTCCACCCAAAGTCAACCGGGGGGGTTCTCGTTGAACTGCTTGAACGAGAGTGACGGTCCTGGCCATCAGACCCATCCATTGCCCAACACGGTTCCAACAGGTTGAGGCATCACTCTATTGACACAGGAAACGGTCAAAGAGGGGTCGTTAGTCGGCTGCCCATGAAGACCTGTATTGACCACCTTTTGGCCCAACCACACATCGATGCACCAACCGTTCGTTCGGAAGTGGATTTCCTAGAACAATCACTCACCCAACTTCGCCATGACGGAGCTATCAGTAATGACGCGTATCTCGACGCTGGGGCCATAGAAGGCGGGCTGGCGATGCTTGCCAATCTTCTAGACCTTGGAATTCCAAAAAGCGAGGTTCAAGATCATTTGAGGCAACTCCATGAGCGCGCCGGTCGGATTCATGAAGCACACCCGACTCTCGACGGAGCGGTGGAAGCACGCCGCCGGTGAGATACCCCGATGTCGCGCACTATTCTTTCCGTTCGCGGAGTATCGAAATCCTTCGGCGATGTGCACGCTCTGAAGGATGTCAGCATCGACTTCCATCGTGGCGATGTTGTCGGTTTAGTCGGTGGAAATGGAGCTGGAAAGACCACTCTTCTTCGACTCTTGTGTGGACTATACCAACCAACAGAAGGTGAAGTAGTCCATCTAGACAAATCGGGAATCGAACATCCTGTCGCGGAAGTGAGAAGCAACCTCGGAGTGGTCCCTGAATCGACCGGCCTATATGCTCGTCTGACTGCATGGGAAAACATTCGATATCACTCCCGCCTCAATGGGATTTCAGACAAGCAAGCATGGAATCGCACATTCAGAATCGCTAGAGAACTCGACATTGAGGATGATCTGCAGAGACCGACCAGAGGATTCAGCCGCGGAATGAGACAGAAGACCGCTCTCATTCGCGCCCTCTCACACGACCCGGAACTACTGCTCTTGGATGAGCCAACCGGTGGACTAGATGTCACATCGGCCAGGAAGGTGAGAGCACTTGTTCGCAAACTCGGCGAAGAGGGAAGGACTGTCATCTACAGCACCCACAAGTTGAACGAAGCCGAGGAAGTTTGCGACCGGATCATCATCATCCACAATGGGACTCTGAGAGCCGATGGAACTCCCGCTGAACTGATGGGCGAAACTGACGCGCCAACTCTCGAAGAGGCATTCGTTCGCCTCACTCAAGATGCCAGCCGTGAAGTCGAGACTCCAGAACCAGCCTCAAAGTTCCAGCAGTTTTGGTCCCGTCTTACCACTCGAGTAAGGAAGCCACCAGGGAACGGAGGTGAGAACGATGCGTGAGGGGATGGCTCGGATTTGGACCGTCGCCAGCAAGGAATTAGTTGATTTCGTCAGGGATTGGCGTACTCTTGTCGCACTCGTTCTAGTTCCGCTGCTGATTTTCCCCCTGTTTTTCATCGCATTACCACTTTTCATGCAAGGCGAAATGTCGGAGCTCGACCAGTACTACCTAGACCTCGAAGTCCAACTCGCAGACGGGGATGAACTTCCAGACGCGCTCTCTCAACCCTTTGCCGACCACCGACTCAACCAGACAGTCACCACGCTCGACCCTAACCTGTCCAATCTCTCCGATACAGGTGATGATGCTGTCCGCATCCAAAATGGAGAGATTCATGTCATTTTGCGACTGCGAAGCAGCCAATCGAATTCTACCGAATCATGGGATTATGCAATCCTCTATGATGCCACACAGGAACTCTCCTCCGAAGCGAGAAGTCGGGTGTTCAATGTCATAGAAGCGTGGGAGGATGACATCATCAATGCGACCCTTGCTGAATCCAATCTCACGCGCGAGGAGGCGCTCGACCCTATCCACTGGGACGGTGACTTCGGGCAGGCGAATGTTGCTACCTCTGCTCAAATAGCAGGCTTTGCCCTCTCGATGTTCATTCCGATGATCGTGGCGATTTGGACAGCATCGTCTGCGATTCAACCGTCTGTTGACTTGACTGCTGGTGAGCGTGAGAGAGGAACCATGGAAGCCCTCCTCTGCACTCCTGCCCGCAGAGTCGAACTGCTCTATGGGAAGTGGTTGGCGGTTGCCACGGTCGCTGCGGGCAGTGTCCTATTCCAGATGCTGGGGTTATTGATTGCCGTCTCATTCCTGTTACCTGCGGATACCTTTGGGGTTCCCGAGTTATCGGTAGGTGCCATTGCGAGTCTTCTCCTTTCGGTGGTTCTCTTCGCAGTTTTCGTCGTCGCAATCGAACTTGCACTAGCGGTGCGCGCCCACTCCGTCAAGGAGGCAGGCACCGTGCTTGGACCGGTTGTGTTGGCCTTCATCGTGCCAGCGATGTTCGCTCAATTCGTCAACTTGGAGGGAATCGAATGGTGGTGGTTCGTGGCACCTGTGTTCAATGTCTGTCTCGCTATGCGTGAGGCGCTGCTCGACATCACTGACCTGACTCATGTGGCTCTCTGGCTCGGCTCGTCACTGTTCTACGCCATCGTAGCCGTCACCTGGGCGGCGAAGCAGTTCCAACGGGAAGACTTGGTCGAGAGCATCTCCTGATGTTGGGCGCCAATATCCTCAGCGTATGCGCAGGGTATTACCCTAGTAATACTTAAATGCGTCTTTCAACCCCCAATGGTCATGCCCAAGATTAGTCTGGACATGCCAAATGAGTTGCTAGAGGACCTGAAGGTCCATGTCGGCGATGCGAAGAAGTTCGTCAGCGTCGCAGACGCCGTCAGAACGGCCTGCCGCAAGATGCTCGACCATCTTGACGAAATTGATACTCGTCACGGCAGAATCGAGGGGGACAGCTGAATGGTTACTCGTGAAGAGGCGGAAGCGGCCGTTGACACATTGGTACGCTTTGTCGAAGGGGAGGACGGTGAGTTGCGAGAGGGTTTGGCCCGTACTCCCGAGAGAGTCATTGACTCATTTTCAGAAATCTACGGCGGCTACGGGCAGGAGGGCGCAGAAGTTCTCGATTCGACCTTCAACGGAGAGGGGTACGACGGAATCGTCCTGCTTAGAGACATCGAATTCCACTCGACCTGCGAGCACCACCTGCAACCCTTCCATGGTAGAGCACATGTCGCCTACATCCCAACCGACCGTATCGTCGGCATCAGCAAACTCGCCCGATTGCTCGAGATGCACGCCCGCCGCCTACAGAATCAGGAGCGCATCACAAAGGATGTTGCAGACGACCTCGAGACTCACCTCAGCCCGCTCGGCTGCGCAGTCATCATCGAAGCCTCGCACGGCTGCATGCAGTGCCGCGGTGTCAAGAAGCAGAACTCGGTGATGACCACCAGCGCCATGCGCGGCGTCTTCTTCGACAAGTCCGAAGCGCGGACTGAACTTATGCAACTAATTCGGAGTGCGCCACTCTCAAGGTGATTAGATGAGCGAAGACACTCCCAAATTAGTCGCCCTTCCGCTAGTACAGATCATCGAAGAATCTGTCATACCAGAACAGAGCCCAAGGGAGGAGGACCCCTTGGACCAGGTGTTTCCGATAGTGGAGATGTTCCATTCAGTTCAGGGAGAGGGACATCACGCCGGAGTTCCATCAATTTTCATCCGATTTGGAGGCTGCAACCTAGCTTGTTCGTGGTGTGACACCGAATTCGACAAGTGGGACAACATGACCCTGCGTGACATCATTCGCGAAATGCATCCGTGGGAGTGCAACAGAATCGTTCTCACGGGAGGTGAGCCGGCCCTGCAAGACCTCTCGACCCTCGCCCAAGTTCTCAAGCCGATGGGCTACAATCTGGCCATCGAAACCAATGGGACCATCGAACTTCCAAAGGGTGCCATGGACTGGGTCTGCGTATCTCCGAAAGACCAAATGTACCCCAATGTGAAGATTCGCCAACTGACAGGTGATGAACTCAAAGTGGTCTGGGTCGGTCAAGAGCTCTCGATGTATGACGATCTCAAGGGTGGATTCGGCCATCACTA
>Ga0310122_10002200_pt1 | contig 12444 bp, 10 predicted proteins | sample CB6_Bottom_1051__FD_203503 | JGI IMG/M metagenome (GOLD analysis project Ga0310122, IMG submission 203503) | Marine microbial communities from Western Arctic Ocean, Canada - CB6_Bottom_1051 | ecosystem: Environmental > Aquatic > Marine > Oceanic | place: Canada: Western Arctic Ocean | collected...
CGGAGGGGGGGGCAGCATCAGCGTCGTCGAGGCTCGGGGGAAGGTCGACGTCAAAACCAACTCGGGCTCGATCAGGCTGGGCGTCGTTGAGGGTCCTGTGGAGGCGGAGGCTGGAGGAGGGGGTGGGATCGCTGTCGAGAGCGCCGCTGGTCGTATGCGGGTCACCAGCAACTCGGGCAGCATCGAGATCGGTATCGCCGGCAGCGATATCGAGGCGGAAGCCGGGGGCGGCGGCCGGATTACCATTCGTCGATCGGTAGGGAAGGTGTCCGCACGGACCAATTCCGGCTCGATTGAGGTAGAGGCGGCCGTATCACCATCGACAGCGCGGCGGGGCGGATCCGCGCCACCACCAACTCCGGCTCTATCCGCATCGGCGAGGGGGCGGAGGAGGTCATCGCCTCCGCCGGTGGGGGCGGGGTGGTGGAGGTCGATGTCGCCGGCGGCAGGCTCGAGGTCACCACCAACTCCGGCTCCATTCGGGTGAGAGAGGCGATGGGAGAGGCCGACCTCAGTGCCGGTGGCGGCGGATCGATTGACGTGGGGTCGGCTAGCAGTCTTGTCGCCCAGACCAACTCCGGTTCCATACATCTGGGCGAGATCGTCGGTGCGGCTCAGCTGAAAGCTGGCGGGGGCGGCAGGATCCAGGTTCGGTCCGTTGGTCAGGTGCAGGCGAGGACCAGTTCTGGATCGATTGAAATCGAACGCGCTTCCGGAGAGGTGATGGTCGAGGCCGGCGGCGGCGGCCGGGTCACCGTCACCGAAGCCAAGCTTGGCGTCCGCGTCCTTCAGGCCGGAGGTCCGGTCCTCATCGGCCACGTGGGAGGGAGGGTGTCGGCTGAGACCGGCGGTGGGTCGATTACGGTCAAGTCGAGCGCGGGATCGGTGGTTGTGCGCACTGGGGGAGGCGACGTCGTCATCGACTCCGCCGCCGGCGATGTCCATGCTGAGACTAGAGGGGGGCGAATCCGCATCGGTCCCAGTGGGGGGGAGTCACTGCCACCACCCAAGGAGGCGACGTCCAGATCGACGGGTCAGGCGGACCCGTAATCGCCCGAACCACCGGCGGCAATATCAGGATCCGTGGAGTGGCGGGATATATCGAAGCGGAGACCGGGGGAGGTAGCATCGACGCCGAACTAATCGAGAAGAACCCCGCCGCGGATACCCACTGCACCCTCGTGGCCGAAGGCGGCGATGTCAGGCTCTACCTGCCCGCCGAACTGCGCGCCTCGATCGAAGTGGTGTTAGTGGTGGAACGCCGGGTGGGCGGAGACTATCGGATCTTCTCCGACTTTCCCCTGGCGACGGCCGGAGAGAGCACGCGGCGGATTACCGGCAGCGGTACTGTGAATGGCGGCGGGGACCAGATTTTCATCAGCACTGTCAACGGCGACATCAGAATCAAGAAACTCAGAAGATAGAGTGGGGAGTCTACCGTAAGCAGCAGGGCGTTGTGTTGGCTTCCTCGCCGGCAGACCTTCACCAGGGCGGTGGGCAAGGAGGTGGTCGTCCGTACTTCCCGACCGTTTGTGTTTACCTGAGGACCAAGATAAGTTCTCTGTGCAGGGCCTCCCCCCGGGCCGCAACGAGGTATTCCCCCTTTTCTGCGTGAGAAGCGATAAAATGAGAAAACTGGTCCTTCTGTTGGGTGCGCTATCGCTCGTCTGGGCCGGATGCGGCGAGGATGGAGGCCTGGACAGCGGCAATTTGGGCGGCGAGTGCGAAAGGAAAGTACTGATTGGCGACTATACCATTCGATCGACGGAGGAGGCCACCGCGCTGGAGCGGAAAGCGGGTTGTAATTATACGATTGCAGGCAGTCTGGAAATAACGCAAGTGCGCCGGACCGTTTTTGAGGGCTTGAATCAACTCGGTGCGGTGGGTGGGGATTTAACTATCCACGACAACGACGAGCTCAGGATCTTTGAAGGATTGGTCGACCTCGCCACCGTGGGCGGAAACGTCAACATCCACGACAACGACGAGCTCAGCACTCTCGAAGGATTGTCTTTTCTGCAGACGATCAACGGGAGTGTGAACGTCTTTCGAAACGACAAGTTGGCCGATGTGGATGGCTTGTTCAAGATCGCCACGGTCGGCGGCAATGTGCATATCAACAACAACAACAAGCTGGTCCAGCTCGATGGCTTGTTTGGCCTGGTTACCGTCGTGGGCAGTCTTATTATCGAATTCAACCCCTCTATCGAACTCATAGAGGACCTGTCAAACCTCCGCGGAGTAGGTGGCGACTTCGTTATCGAGAACAACCTCAGGCTGGAAAGGATAGAGAATGTATCGGGGCTTTTGGGTGTGGGCGGCAATTTAAGTATCGGGAATAATGAGGCGTTGGATATCATCGAAGATGTATCGGGTCTTACCAGCGTTGGCAACGACCTGAATATTTTTGGCAATAAGCGACTGACCAGTCTTGTGGGGTTGGCCAACCTGACGCGCGTGGGTGGCAGCCTCAGTATACACAACAACGAAAAACTGACCTTTTTGAAGGGTTTGGAAGGCCTTGAGCAGATCGGCGTGGATCTCAATATCTACGACAACGGGAAACTGACCAATTTGGCTGGGCTCGCCAATGTCGCTGTGATTGGGCGAAATCTGTTTATCATCGAAAACAGCAACTTGCCCACGAGTGAGGCCAGTGAGTTGGCCGACAGGGCGGCGGGTGGCGAAGTGTCGATTGTGGACAATAAGAACTAATGTCCTGTCGCGTCACGCCCATAGACGGCGCGAATCACGTCCTCGATGTCGGGCTCCTGAACGCGGACATCCCGCACCGGGTAGCGCGCCGATAGTTCTGAGATGAGAGCCGCCGCAGACACGCGACTTCGCGTGAAACGGATGCGAACGACATCGTCCTGGCGCTCGAGAATCTCCGCGTGGGGGTGCTCAAGCCGGCCAGCGGCTCTCCACTTCCGGCATCGCACTCGACGATCAGGTACCGATGGGGCGTGATCGTATCGACGAACTCGGCCAGGGGTCCGTCCTCGATGATGCGGCCCTGGCTGATGATGATGAGTCGCTCGCACAGCTCTTCCACGTCGTCCAGGTCGTGCGTGGTGAGCAACACGGTAGTGCGACGGCGGCGATTGATGTCGCGGATGAAGGCCCGGATCGCCGCCTTCACCTCAATATCCATGCCGATGGTAGGCTCGTCGAGGAACAGGATGTGGGGCTCGTGCAGCATGGCGCTAGCCAGCTCGCCCCGCATACGCTGACCCAGTGACAGCTGACGCACCGGGGTGTCGAGGAGTTCACCTATACCGAGCACTTCGACCAACTCCGCCAGGCTGCGCTCGAAAGCCTCGTCGGCGATGCGGTAAATGCGCTTGAACAACTCGAAGGACTCACCAAGACGCAGATCCCAATTCAGCTGGCTGCGCTGGCCGAAGACGGCGCCGATTCTCTGAACCACGGCGCGCCGGTCCCTTTGCGGAGACAGGCCATTAACGGAGACGCTCCCAGACGTCGGGTAGAGAATGCCGGAGAGCATCTTGATCGTCGTCGATTTCCCGGCGCCGTTGGGGCCGATGAAGCCTACAAGCTCACCGGGTTCGATGGAGAAACTCACATCGCGCACCGCGTGCACCTCGCGCCGATCAGGGCGAACCAGTCCCCTCAAAGCGCCGGCGATCCCCTTCTGCTTCCGGGTTACGCGAAAGGTCTTGCAGACCTCCTTCAATTCGATCTGAGCCATCAGGACCCCGCGCTCTCGTAGCGCCGCAGACCGGCGGCGAAGACGATCAGCGCCAGAGCCAGCATGGCGCCCCCGACAACCGGGGTCCACAGAGCCACATCGAGGGGCAGAGAAGTATTCGCGCTCTGGCCAAGAAAGTCGCAAGCCGGGTAGAACCCGATAAACCCGAGCGGCAGGACGAACGTGAGCAGGGCCTGCATCGGCCACGGATAAACGGTCAGCGGGTAGAAGGTCCCGCGTGTCATCAGCTCCATACTGGCGTCCACGAGGGGCTGGCTGCGCATGGTCCAGAAGGCGACCGAGCTGATCAGTGTAAGGTACGACCAGTAGATCAGGGTCCCACCGGCTATAACCAGGAGCACTTCGATGACGTGAACGGGCGTCCACGCGAAGCCAGCAAGCTCGGCGCCGTACAGAAAGTAGCCCAGGCCGATTCCCAAGGTGCACGAAGCCAACCACGTTGATGCGGTTAAAGGAAAAGTGGAAGGTGATCTCCAAGGGCCTGAGTAGCATCAGGTCAAACTCGCCTCGCGTGACAAAGCGGTCGATCTGACGCGACTGGAAGGATAAGATCGACATGACGCCGCGGCTCATCAGACTGAGGCCGTAGAGGAACGCAAGTTGTGGAAAGGTCCAGCCCGACAGCGGCTGGAAGCGATCTACCAGGACCTTCAGGGAGATACCGATCCAGATGTAGTTGAAGCCCAGACCGAGGCAGATGCTGACCAGTGAGAAAGGATACTCCAGGGCGCGCTGAGTCGACAGGCGACCGTAGAGGACGGCTACGGACAGATGGTGGCGCACGTCGGCAAACACACTACCCCCCTTGGACGAAGACGCGCCGTTGGGCCCGATCCCACACCAGGCCGACCGCTACGAATAGAACTACCACCCACCCAGCCTGCACGGCGAGGACGTGACCGGCTTCGACCGCTGGAATGCGACCGATATAGATCTCGAGCGGTGCCTGGAACGTATACTGGAACGGGAGCCATCGAGACACCTGTGCAACGGCGTCCGGAAACAGCCACATCGGTACGAGTCGACCCGACAGGGCGAAGACGAGGCTGTTACTTGACGGTGGTTACGTCGCCGAAGTCGGTGACCCAGAAGGCCGTCATTCCCACCAGAGCGCTCAACTGCCACAGCAGAAGAAAGCTCAACACACAGCTGGGCAGGAATAACATCCATGGTATCACCCCCGCCGGATAGGGAGGAGCCACGAAAAACAGCGAGATGGCGAAGACGGGCAGGACAAACTGGGTGAGGGCCGCCAACGAGCGTCCCACGTCCTCGGTCATCCAGTACCTGACCAGATTCACCGGGCGAATCAGATCGACCGCGATCTCGCCTGCGCGCACCTTGCCGAACAGGACGTTGTCTATGCGAATGGTGAAGCAGGCGTTCATCAGGACAGCGACAACCGCATAGGTGACCATCTGCGCCTCGGTGACACCGGCGACCTGGTCGATCCCCCGATACGCCGTGCGCCAGAGGAACACCGAACCGAGGAGGAAGAACAGATTGCGCCCGATGGCGGAGAGATACTCGAAGCGGTAGGCCAGCGCGTTGAGCAACTGGAGCTTCAAGACATACGTGTATAGACGCATCTCACAAAACCGCGGGGGGAGGCGACGCGGGAGACTCAAGCTAACGCGACTCGAGTAGACTGAGTAGCGCCTCGACTTCGCTCACCGGTTGCGAGCAGACCGCGTGGCGACACACGTAGGCCATCGCCCGTCCTTCATCGGTCATCTTCTCTTCCAGCAAAGGCAGGACTTGGGCCAGATCTTCCGGGCCGTCCGACGGATCGCCTCCCATCAGGACCTTGTGGGGCAGAAAGCGTCCGTGCAGGGCCTGTAAGAAATCCTTCCGGTCTTCGGGGCGGCCAACGATGGCAATCTCGTAAGGAGATTCCCGATAAAAATCGAGCGCACAGATCATCTGCGCACAACCTGAGGGAGCCCGGGTCATCAAGTCGCTGAACAGCCGGAAGGTCTGCTCTGCCTTTTCCCGCAGTCCCGCATCACCGCTCAGAGCAGCCAGGCGAAGCAGTACCAGGGCGGCTATCGAGTTTCCGGAAGGCGTGGCATTGTCAAATGGATTCTTGGTCCGCACGATGAGGTCCTCAGCCCCTTCCTCGGTGAAAAAGAACCCGCCTTTTTCTCGATCCCAGAAGCGGTCGATCATAACCTGGTTCAGTTCCCGCGCAGCCCGCAGCCACCGCATGTCGAGACTGGCTTCGTAGAGGTCGAGCAAGCCGTTGATGAAGCACGCATAGTCGTCCTGGTAGGCTGCCAGACGCGCGTGTCCATCCTTGTAGGTGTGCAGTAGTTTGCCATCTTCGACCATGTGGCCGAGAATGAAACTCGCCGCGTCCTGGCCGGCCTGCAAATAGGCGTCAACCCCCAGCACCTGGTGCGCCCGGGCCATGGCGCTGATCATCAATCCATTCCAGGAGACCAGTATCTTCTCGTCCCGTCCTGGAGCTACCCGCTGCTGCCGCACCTCAAAGAGCCGCCGCCTGCCTTTCTCAATGGCCTGGCGGAAGGTCTCCTCGTCTGCCTTGAGGAAGCGGGCCAAGGCGGGTAGTTCAGTATCGACGTGCAGGATGCTCGTACCGTGCTCGAAATTGCCATCGGGGGTCACGTCGTAGTAGCGCGCAAAGAGTCGGGCTTCTTCCTTGTCCAGGACCGCTTCGATCTCGCCGGGCACCCACGCGAAGAACTTGCCTTCCTCTCCTTCGCTGTCGGCATCCTGCGCAGCGTAGAAACCCCCTTGGGGCTGCGTCATTTCGCGCCGGACGTAATCCAGGGTCTCCTGCACGATCCGACGGTAATAGTCATCTCCTGTCACCTGGTAGGCCTCGACGTATGTCCAGGTGAGCAGGGCATTGTCGTAGAGCATTTTCTCAAAGTGCGGCACCAGCCAGCGCTCGTCTACGGAGTAGCGGTGGAAACCACCTCCCAGCTGATCGTACATCCCTCCGTTGGCCATCTTCTTCAGACTGAGCTCGACCATGTTCAAGGCTTCGGCATTGCCACTCTTGCGGTAGTGGCGCAACAACAGCGACAGACTCATGCTCCCGGGGAATTTGGGTGGCGCACCAAACCCACCGTGGGTTCCGTCGAAGCTGCTGCTGAGCTGGCCGAAGGCCTTTTCCACTATGTCTTCCCCGACCTGCTCCCACGGCTCCAGCATTTCCGCGTTCTGCTGGAGCGTCGCCGTCAACTTGGCGGCATGCTCTTCGATGCTGTCGCGGTTGGTGCGGTAGTGCTCGGCCACGCCCTGCAGTATCCGGGGAAAACCAGGATGGCCGTGACGATCAACCGGCGGGAAATAGGTGCCACCGTAAAACGGGCGCAGATCAGGGGCAAGAAACACCGTCATGGGCCAGCCCCCGCTGCCGGTCATGGCCTGCACGGCGCCCATGTAGATTTCGTCCAGATCAGGGCGCTCTTCCCGGTCTACCTTGATGTTGACGAAGTGCTGGTTCATAAGACCGGCAGTCTCTTCGTTCTCGAACGACTCATGTGCCATTACGTGGCACCAGTGGCAGGCCGAATACCCGACGGAGAGCAGAATGGGACGATCTTCGGCGCGCGCGCGCTCCAGCGCTTCGCTCCCCCACGGATACCACTCCACCGGGTTGTGAGCGTGTTGACGCAGATAGGGACTGGTCTCGTCAATCAGGCGATTGGTGTGCTGTTCTTCTGCCATGAGCCGCCGTCCGATCAAAGTGTTAACAGGGATGTTCAGGCCAGATTTGGTGTCCTGTGGGACGGATGCGCTGTATTCGGTCAGGTCATCCAGAATATCCCGATGGGCGGTCACGCCGCAAGGTCGAGACACTTAAGCGGGGGGCTTTGCCCTGGTCAGAGGAGGCCGGGAGCGAGCCGTCCTCGTACCATCGGGGTGGAGACCTCACGAACTGTGATCGTGTGCTGGGCGCACTCGCATATCAGCACCGGCGCGTCCACGGGGTTTTCCCCGACAAACAGACCCAGTGGCGATCTCACGTTATTCACCACGACGTCGGTCAACTTCCACTTGAATTCACTGCATCCGGGACACCTTCCGAGTGGCTCGCCGCTGCCGTAATCGACCAAGGTCTTGAGCATTGTCGAATCTCCTCTTTTGCGTGGGCTTACTTCATCCGACTATAAGCCGTCAAGTCACTAAATTTCCCCATAGCCTGCATGAGGAGATCCACGATGTCCAGGTATTGCGGGCGGTGAGTCAGGGAGGGCTAGGCGTGTGCACATACCGCCCTGGCCACTCGGCGCGGCAGTGATCAAAGGTGGTGTGGGCCTATCCTCTCACTCGTGCCTCAACGTATCTACGGGATCGTCCAGCAACTGGCGCACGAGCTGGCTGCGACGCGCTCCAGGGCTTTCGGCGGACGGCAGCCTCGACCTGCGACATCTGCGCTACCAGCGTCGGCCCCAGCGGCGCCGTCTGATCCGCCGCCACCTGAAGCGGCGAAAATGAGCGTGGTAGCGCCAGATATCCACGCCCCATTCACCGAAGTTGAAATCAAAACTGGATTACCGATTGCCGCCGTCCCCCAATCTATCAGCCCCGTGATGTCCAAATCCGACCTGGACCGAACCAGGAACTGATCTTCATGGACATCTCCGTGAATGAGCACGGGTGAGAGGTTGGCGAGTTCCACCATGATGGCGAGCCACGAGTGCGAGAGCGAACACTTTGTAGATCTGCAGCTCAACATCAAGCGCGTGCTCGTGCAGGCAGACTTCCGAGAAAACGGGCAAGAGCACCTTTCGCGTGCCGCCGCACGGCCTGCTCGGAGGGCTGTGTCGGTCAGCGCTCCTTCAGATAAGCGTACGGCTGCTGCCTCCACGGCATCGGACGGCCGCGGCCGATAACCATCAGTTCGTACCACTGGTCGCGGCGCAGGGTCACCTGGGTCGCCGCCGCCGCTTCGGCCACGTGGTCGGCGTTCGCCGTGCCCACCAGCGGGATGACGCCGCCGGGCAGCTGCATCAGCCAGGCCAGAGCCAGCTGCTTCCGAGTGACGCCGAGGTCGGCCGCGAAGCTCTCCAGCTGCGCTACGACACCGGCTTCCCGCTGTTGCTGCCAATCGCCGTGGCCGAAGACGCCCCGGGCGATCGCGCCCCCGTGCAAAGGACTCCAGCAGAGGATGCTCATCCTCTTCTCCAGACACACCGCGGTCAGCCCGGTCTCCAGGGGCTCGAGGTGCAGCAGACTGAACTGCGTCTGCAACGACTCCAGACGGGTATGAGCCGTCAGGGCCCGGATCTCGTCAGTCGTGTGGTTGCTGACCCCGGCGTAGCGGATCTTGCCTTCCGTCTTCAGCTCCTCCAGGGCTTGCGCCGTCTCCTCGGGGTGCGCCAGGTAGTCGACCCGGTGTGGTTGGTAAAGGTCGATGTAGTCCATACCCAGCCGTTGAAGCGACGCCTCACAACTGCGCTTGAGATAGTCGCGGGACAGGTCGTAGGCCTTGTAGTCGTAGCCGTCCACCATCCCCTCGAACACGATCCCGCACTTGCTGGCCACGATCACCTGGTCACGGGGGATCGCCGCCGCCCGCAAGGCCTCGCCCAACAGCCGTTCGGATTCACCGCCGCCGTACACGTCGGCGGTGTCGTACAGGGTAACGCCGAGCTCCCAGGCCCGGGCCACCGCCCGCTCGCCCTCCACTGCGCGATCCCCCGTCAGGCTCATGCCACCGTAGGCAATGGCGGATACCTCCAGATCGGTGGATCCCAGCTTTGTTTTTCGCATCAGTCATGCCCTTTGTCGATTAGTCGGCGTTCCCTGCAATCCAAGACACAGGCTTCAGAGTCTGTCGGCGCCCACCCCGGTCGATGCTCGACCGATTGTGTGAGGAGTCAGCTTAAGATACCACATCTCATAAAAGGTGTTCAATCAGGATTACGCCTTTCCTCATTCGGGCCGCTCTGAAGGATTCCTCTCAACGCCTGGCACGCCTCGCCACCCCAACGGCTGTCCTTGACATTGATAGGCCCGCCCTCATATAGATTGGTCAGCGATGCAAGAGAGCGATAACTACCCATCAGTCCTTTCCCACGCAGTGCGCGTAGGGATCGAAGTGAGCCGAATGAAGGGCTTCATCGGGGCCTTCAAAGGGAGAGGTGTCCCAGACCCACTCTGAAGAAGTGACGCATGCGCTGATAGCCTCCGTGTTTGGCACCCAAGTCGCGAGCGCCATAACCGCGAAAGGCCGGTGTCGCGGAAGCTAAGCGCAATCGACTGGTCCAGGTTGTAGACGCTGGCGGATACAGGCCTATCTGGACTTCATGTGGATGACCCGAGACTTCAGATTTTTCGCCATCAACGTCGTCTCCGACGTCATCCTCAGCGTCTCCGGACTGGTTGGGGTGTTCCTGCTGGCAGAGCGTTTCGCCGGAATCGGGGTGTGGAGCAGAGACCAGATGGTCTTCATGCTGGGCTACGCCACCCTGGTCGAAGGTATCCTCGTCATGTTTTGCAGCTACAACGTCCTGCATGTCAGCCGTCGCATCGGACGCGCCCAGCTCGATCACACGCTGATTCAGCCGCAACCGATATGGATGGCTCTGCTCACGAAGGTCCCATGCCTTTTTCCGGCTGCTGGGGTCTTATCGCCGGCTTGGGGCTCAATGCCTGGGCCTTTGTCCAACTGGAGATGGCCCCTGGTCTCGACTGGTGGCTTTGCTACGGAATCCACCTGAAGCTGCTGTCGAGCGTGCTGGCACCGACCTCGGGGACGGTACGGGCAATGGGCATGGATCCGATGCGGGACCGGGTGCGCTACGTCAGCCGCATCGACGTGGTCTTCGGATGGCGCACTGACTGTGGTGGGACCAGCCGGAGTCGGCCAGCTTCGAGTGGAAGCGCGTGGTGTGGGACATCCCGCGCGATCGCTACGAGCGGATGCTCGGTTTGGCGCGCGAGGCTGTTGGGTCTCGACGAGCTTTTCGACAGTCTGGCGCGGCAGTTGAGCCTGGGGCAGAAGATGCGGGCCGATCTGGGGTGACCCGTCGCGGTATGGATTCACGGCGGTGCGCTCATCATGGAGAAGCCGATTACACGATCGAAGGCAAGATTTGCCTGGGAGACGCCGATGCGGTTCCAACTCCCGACCCGTCCGGGCGTCGCGACCGCGCCTGCAAAGCGACTTTATCAACGGACTATTGAGTACCAGAAATTGCCGCCCCAACGGCCTGCACCGCAGCTTGGTTAACCAGGTCAGGATCCACAAACTCTCGCGCGTACTTCAGGGGCGTCACGTCGCGGAATTCGGCGTATGGGATCGTCGCGTTCTGCTTCGGCAGCGGCTTTCTGATGGACGCGGTCACATTCACATCCGCACCCCGATCGAGCAACAGGCTCACCAGATCGGTCTGGCTCCTGGGGACTCGGAGGGATACCATGGCGTGGTACAGAGGGGTCCAGCTGCCAAAGCCATCGCTACTGATCTGCGCGGGCGCATCGACGTCGGCTCCCTGGTCCAGCAGCCACCTGGCTAGATCCGGATCACCCCACTCGATGGCCATGTGCAACAGCGTCACACCCCTGAGGGGGGTCACAAACGCGTACACCGGCGGCAGCTCGATGCCCAGCTCGGGCGGGTAGATCTCCTCCTCCGCATAGCGCCTTGCCAACGTCCCCGGGTCTCGATCCAACTGCGCCTGCAACAGATCGGTTCGGCTTCGGTGCGCGGCCATGGGAGCGCTGTCCGGCAGGGCAAGTCCGGCCTGTTCGAGGACATTGAGGCAGGCCGACTTCCTCCCGGCATCCCGGTTGTTGTTGGCCAGCACGAGGGCCAGAGCGCTGCCGTGTTCGGTCACCGGATGCGCACCCCTGCAGATCAGGAGTTCGAGCATCCTGGGCGGCAGTGTATTGCTGGGGCCGAAGATCAGCGGATAGGGCCTGCCGGACTGAGTGGTGGTGGAATTGACGTCGGCCCCCGAGCGCAGCAGCAGTTCCATGATGGGTATGTTCGCGTCGGCGTAGGAAGCAGCGCGGAGAGTGCGGTCGTCAGCTCGTGAGCCAGCCTCGAGCAGTAGCTGAGTCGCCTGAGGCTTGCCGTGGGTAACCGCGTATTCCAGCGGCCGGTAGTGGTTGTGGCGGCGGGAGTGAGCCCAGTATCCCTGGCGGTGCAACAGCTCCGGATCTGCCGCGATCAGCGCCCGCAGGGCACCGCTATCCTGGTCCTGGATGGCAGTCTCCAGTGGACTCAGCGAAGGACCGTCACCGGGCCGGGGGGACTGGGTGGACATAGCGATCTCCTCTCAGTAACGCCCGGTGGGCACCTTTGTCGGAGTCGGGGGTTCCCTGAAGTGGTCATCAGCCTCGCTGGTGACGGCATCTTCGGTAGCCCCGAGAAATTCAGGTGGCGAGAGTTCGGATTGACTGCTGTATTCGTCCTGGCGTTCAGCGACTCGCCTCCGCAACGGCTTACGGACGCCAAGGGTCCGATGGTATGTTCAGCAGACAATATACGAGAACGAGGCGCAGTGGGAACAGGACGGGAATTGGTCGCTCAGATGGAGGCGTATGTAGTCGAAGCGGTGGGCGGGGGGAAACTCCATGAAGTAGAGACGGGTTGTTTCGCCGCGGCCGCATTCGTGCGAGACAAACTGCGTCCTGGCGTGACTATCTATCTATACCGAGGTCATAAAAGGGGGGGATGTGAGTGCCAGAAGAGGATGGCTCAGTAGTCGAAGCGGTGATCGGCGGTA
>Ga0310122_10002201_pt1 | contig 12442 bp, 10 predicted proteins | sample CB6_Bottom_1051__FD_203503 | JGI IMG/M metagenome (GOLD analysis project Ga0310122, IMG submission 203503) | Marine microbial communities from Western Arctic Ocean, Canada - CB6_Bottom_1051 | ecosystem: Environmental > Aquatic > Marine > Oceanic | place: Canada: Western Arctic Ocean | collected...
GAGATCCTCCAGCTCGTTCTTGACCTTCTTCATGCCGAGGCGCTGGGCGATCGGCGCGTAGATCTCGAGCGTCTCCTTGGCGATCGTCAGCCGGCGATCCTCCGGCAAGTGGTCCAGCGTGCGCATGTTGTGCAGCCGGTCTGCCAGCTTCACGAGAATCACCCGGATGTCGTCGACCATGGCGAGCAGCATCTTGCGAAAGTTCTCCGCCTGACGCTCCTCGCTCGACGAGAACGGGATCGTGCTGATCTTGGTGACCCCCTCCACCACGTGGGCCACCTCCGCGCCGAACAACTCCTTCACCCGTCCGATCGATGTCAGCGTGTCCTCGACGACGTCGTGGAGCAGCCCGGCCGCGATCGCCACGTCGTCGAGCCGCATGTCAGCGACCAGCGACGCGACCTCGAACGGGTGGGTCACGTAAGGCTCGCCCGATCGGCGCGTCTGACCAGCGTGCTCGGCCACGGAGAAATCGTAGGCCCGTCGCAGCAGATCAGTGTCGGCGTCCGGATGGAAGGCGCGAGCCTTGTCGGCCAGCTTGTCGAAGCTGATCATCAGAAGTTGTTTTTCACCAACAGGATACAGCCAGCTTGCCCCATGATAGGAAGCCTCGCCGACCAGCGTCAAGCCGCTGTGGCCGGCGCAACGACAGCCAGCTGCGGAACCGACGCGGGCAAGCCCCACAGACAATGCCGAGGAGGCAGCCTCGCTAAAGCCCTCGATTCCCTTGACTTGCCGTTTTTGGCTTCACTATACTGATGCGTCCTTATCGCAGGGTCGCCTGTGCCTCGCGGCGCGGAAACTCGGCAGTGTCCCAGGCCGGACGCCACCGGCTAGACAGAAACCGGTCATCGTTTCTTCGAGAGAGGACGCACGAAACACACAGGCTACTGAAGGGAACCGTCATGCAGATACGATCGTTGGGAATAAGACTCGCGCTCGTGGTCACCATCGTCTTGCCGTTGGTGTCCTGCCAGGCCTTTGGTCAGCTACAGGCCTTGAAGGTCATCAAGGACGCCCACACGCAATACCAGCGGGCCGACTACGAAGGGGCCGCGGAGTTGTATGAGGAGGCCATCATCAACGACCCGGGCATACAGAACGCCTACTTCTACCTGGGTAACAGCTATGACAACCTGTTTCGACCGGCACTCCGCGGCGAACCAGCGAACGACAGATTCCTCGACATGGCGATCGACAACTACATCTCGTCGGCGGACATCCAGACCGATCCGGCGATGCGAACGCTGTCGATGCAGTATCTCGTGGCGGCGTTTGGCCCGGACAAGCTGAACGACCCGGCCAAGTCAGAACCGGTGTTGCGCCAGATGATCCAGGACGACCCAGGCAATCCCGACAACTACGTCAGACTCGCCAAGCTGTACGAAGACTCGGGGCTCTATGAGGAAGCAGAGGGCGTGTTCCTCGAGGTGCTCGACCTGCGCGCCGACGACCCCATCGTCTATTTGCAGCTGGCCGAGTTCTACAACCGCAACGATGAGTTCGAAAGAAAGATCGAAGCACTCCGGCAGCGGTCGGCGCTCGAACCGGACAACCCGGAAGCGTACTACACCATCTCCACCCACTACTGGGCGAAGGCGTTCCGTGACTTCCTGATCAACGATGACGAAAAGATGGAGTATGTCATGCTGGGGATTGAGGAAACGGACAAGGCGCTCGCTCTGAACGCCGACTACGTCGAAGCGCTGACCTACAAGAACATCCTGATGCGGATCCAGGCCAACCTCACCGAGGACCTCGATGAGCAGGAACAACTGATCAACGACGCCGACAACCTTCGTGACCGGGCCGAGGAGCTCATCAGGATCCGGACCGCTGGCGCCTAGAATCTGACGCGCGGTTGCTTGCGATTGAATTTGTGCGGGGCCGGGCCCGCCGGCTTGGACTGGCGGCGCCCGGCCCTTTCTCGTGTACGGGAGCTGGTGGAGGGCACCTCTCTGCTTCAGGCTACCGGCTTCGGTCTGCAGGCGCTCTAGAGCACGCGCTGAGGCTCTACGACGACGCACCGGACGTTTCCTCAGAGGAAGCCGAACCGGACAGGGGCTGGGCACGCGAGAGCTCTGCCAGCGAGGTCCTAGCAGCATTGGCTGAGACCCGCCGTTCCAGGTCGCCTGACGTCCGCAGCCTGAAGCCCAAGCCCATAGCCGATTCGGTGATTGCGCCTCGCGCACAAAAAAACCGACGTGCCATCGTCAGACGGCACGCCGGTTGGTGTCTTCGTGTGCGGGCTGGTGTGTGTGTCTTGGCAGCCCGTAGTAAAAGTTCCACTGCATTCGACCGGCGCTGCATCCCGCCTGGCGGCGTTGCTTCTCGGTCAAATACTGCCGGTATTTTCCCTCGTCGCGCCTTGCCATCCGGGCGCTTCGCCGGTCTCGGTGCGACGCGGGACTCTCACCACGGACTGCTAGAGCGCCTCGGCCCCGCCCCGCCGCCGCATCTGCTCCGTCACAATACCGACCTTGGTGACACCGGCGCCCTTGGCCGCATCGATCACTTCGATGATCTCGCCATACCGCAGATTCCCGGCGCCCGCGATGAACATCGTCTTCTCGCGGCGCTGCTCGAAGATCTCGCGCAAACGCTCCTCGAGCTGCTGAACCGGAACCGGCTGCTGGTTGATGGAGATCACTCGATCGGCCGTGTATTGCAGCACGATTTGGCTGCTATCGGCCGACGACTGGTCCGCGCCACGGGTCTCGAGCGGCAGGTTGATATCCAGCCCCCGCTGGGACAACGGCAGCGCCGCCAGGAAGATGACGATCAGCACCAGCAGCACGTCGATGAACGGCGTGATATTGATCTCCGCATTCGAGTGCGGCGGTTCGGCAGTGACGATGTCATCCGCCCCGTAGTGTTTTTTCGACATGGGCTACTCCCCCCCTCCGGCCGCGCCGGCACTCCCCATCTTACGCTCGGTGACCAAGGCGATGTCTTCGATCCCGGCGCGTTGGAGCCGGTCGAGAATATTCATCACGAAGCTGTATTGCGCATCCGTATCGGCCTTGATCAGCACGATCCGCTCGAATTTACGATCGAGCGCCGCATTGAGCTCTCGCAGCAAATTCGTCTCCGACACCGGGATCTTGTCGACGAAGAACTCGCCACTAGCGGTGACCGCCAGCGACGTCTGCGAATCGTTCTCCGGCTTGTCTGTGGTGTTCACGGCCTCCGGCAGCACCAGGTCGACACCCTGGTTTAGGAGGGGCGCGATGAGCATGACGATGATCAGCAGCACTAGCATCACGTCGGCCAGCGGCGTGATGTTGATCTCCGAGTTCAGTCCGCCCGCCTTTTTGTCGCCTACTTGCATTCCCATGGATATGCCCCCTCGGCTCTCGACTCTTCAGAGTGCCCGTCGACACGCACGACTGTCGGCGTAGCACCGACGCAAGCCTGCGCCTTCCTCTCGATTCAGAGGAATGGCTTACAGTTCGATTCTGATGAAGTAGTCGACGAGCTCAGACGATGAGTTGTCCATCTCGACGTTGAAGAACTCGATTCGCCCGGTCAGATAGTTGTAGAACCACACCGCTGGAATCGCCACGAACAGCCCGACCGCGGTTCCGACAAGCGCCTCGGAAATACCGGCCGAGACCGCACCCAGCCCGCCCGACCCCGTGGCCGCGATGCCCTGGAACGCATTGATGACGCCGATGGTGGTCGCGAGCAGCCCGACAAACACCGCGGTGGCGCCGATAGTGGCCAGCGCCCCCATGCCTTTCTTCAGGTCGGCTGCTGTCAGCGCGGTGGCGCGCTGGATGGCCCGACGGACGCCGTCGACCACGTTGTCGCGGTCCAGGTTCGCACCGGAGTCCTTCTGGAACTGAAACTCCTGTAGCCCCGCGAGCACGACCTTGCCAAGGTGGCTGTACTTGTAGTTCTTCGACTGCGAAATGGCGATGGCGTCCTTGAGACGGCCATCCTTGAGATGCTTCGCTGCCTGCGGTGCAAACATCTTGGACTGCTTGCCGGCCTGGGTGAATGTGTAGAGTCTCTCGAAAAACACGCCCATCGACCACATGGACATGAAAATCAAGAGGATCATGATTAGTCTCACCATCAAGCCCATCTGTTCAATCAGTTCAAGAATATCCATTGTGCCTCCTACCTAGGTCCAGGTCTCGGTTCGTCGGGCACGGACACCGGCGTCGGATCCGCCCCGCAACTCTTCGTCGCTTCCTAACGCAGCTGGAAATTCACGGTCACCGTCATGATGACGGGCACGGGAACACCGTTGAGCAGGGTCGGCGTGTATTCCCACTGCTGAACCGCATCCACGGCCGCCTCATCCAGCAACGGGACAGACCGCAGAATCTTCACATCGGTGACGCGTCCGTCCGGGCCGATCACCGCCTCGAGAATGACGACACCCGAGACCCGCGCCGCCTGCGCGACCGGCGGATATGCCGGGTCGACGTTCTTCGTCTTCGTCGGCGCGATGATTTCGCCGCCGACACGGACCGGCTCCGGCGGCGGAGGCGGCGGGGGCGGCGGGGCGAGCAACCCACCGACGACGCCACCGACAACGCCACCCACGATGCCGCCCTCGACGCCGCCCACGTTCGAGAGATCGAACCCGGTCTCCGGCGCAATCTCGGCCGGGGCCTCGATCGGTGCGGCGTTGGGATTCACATCGATCACCGGCTGGACCACCGCCTCGGCCGCCGCAGGCGGCGGTGGTGGTGGTGGTGGTGGTGGTGGTGGTGGTGGTGCCGCGACGAACGCCATCATGGACGGCACGCCCGGCAGTATGGGCGCCGCCAACAGCGGCACGATGATGACCGCAGCGATCGCCGCCACGTGGGCGATGATCGACAGCGGAACGGTGTACCACTTCTGTGTGCCCAACCTGATCGATGGATTCGCTATTTCACCGAAGATCTGCGCCATGTTCACCTCCCAAGCCCGCCACGGGCCTCCAGACCTCACAAGAGAGCGTCGATTATATGCAGACGCGAAAAGCGGTGTCAACGCAACGGCACGACAAACACGGGTGTTACCCGACAGGCGTCATCCTACCTCAAAACCCGCTGGTCCTCACGGTGGTCCAATCCGCCTCCGCGTCCTACAACATCCAGCCCACGATCAGCGGGACGAAGATGACCGCGACAATCGTCATCAGCTTGATCAGGATGTTGAGACTCGGCCCAGAGGTGTCCTTGAACGGGTCGCCGACGGTGTCGCCGATGACCGCCGCCTTGTGCCGCTCCGTGCCCTTTTCGGTTTCCTCGATCAGCTTCTTCGCGTTGTCCCAGACGCCGCCCGCGTTGGCCATCATCAAGGCCATCAGCACGCCCGTGACGAGCGCCCCGGCCAGTAGCCCGGCCAACCCGGACACTCCGAGCAGAAATCCGGTCAGCACCGGCGCCGAGACAGCCAGCAGGCCAGGCAAGATCATCTCCTTGATCGCTGAACGGGTCGAAATCGCAACGCACCGCGCCGAATCGGGCTCAGCTGTCCCCTCGAGCAGCCCGGGGATCGACTTGAACTGCCGCCGGACCTCCACGATCATTTCGTTCGCCGAGCGGCCCACCGCGTTCATCGTCATGGCCGAGAAGATGAAGGGCAGCATACCGCCGATGAACATCCCGACCAGCACGTTCGGGTTCGTCAGCAATAGGTCGAGCTGACGCGGGTCGAACGCACTCGGGCCGCCCGCCTCGGCCACGGCCTCGGCTGCCTTCGCTTGAAACGTCGCGAACAACGCGAGCGCCGTCAGCGCCGCCGACCCGATCGCGAACCCCTTCCCCATCGCAGCGGTTGTGTTGCCTACCGCGTCGAGCGCGTCTGTCCGCTGGCGCACGAACGGCTCGCGCTTGCTCATCTCGGCGATGCCACCCGCATTGTCGGCCACCGGACCGTAGGCGTCCACGCCGAGACTGATCCCCAAGGTCGACAGCATGCCGACCGCGGCGATCGCGACGCCGTAGACGTCACCCAGTTCGTAGCTAAAGAAGATGGCCGCGCAGATGACCAGCACCGGGAGACCGGTCGACATCATACCCACACCCAGCCCGGCAATGATGTTGGTTGCGGGGCCAGTCTTTGACTGCTCGACGATGTGCGCCGCCGGTGGCTTGTCCTTGCCGGTGTAGTACTCGGTCAGCTTCCCGATCGCGACGCCGGCCACGACACCGATCGCCACACAGCTCAAGACGGCCCACGGCACCGCCGTCGCCTGGATCAGGCCAGCCGCGCCGAGCAGGACGATGCCCGACGCCACGAACAGCCCTCGCAGCAGCGCGCTCTGCACCTTGCTCTCGTCGTCGGTTCGGACCGCGAACGTCCCGAGCATCGACGCGATGATGCCGACCCCGGCCAGCAACACCGGGAACACCGCGAGGTCCGCCTGCAACGCGTCGAACGCCCCGCCGTCAACCCCCCACAGATCGCCGGCGGTGGTTGCGGTCATGGCCCAGGCCAGCGCCACCGAGGCGATGATGCAGCCGACATACGACTCGAACAGGTCGGCGCCCATCCCGGCGACGTCGCCGACGTTGTCACCGACATTGTCGGCGATGGTGGCCGGGTTTCGCGGGTCGTCCTCCGGAATACCCGCCTCGATCTTGCCCGACAGGTCAGCGGCCACATCGGCTGCCTTCGTGAAGATCCCCCCGCCGACACGGGCGAACAACGCAATCGACGAGGCGCCGAGCGACATGCCGAGCAGTGACGCGATGGCCGACGGACCATCGCCATCAAGCCCGCCATACAGGAAATAGAGCCCCGCGATGCCGAACGTGCCGAGGGCCACCACGGTGAGCCCCATGACGGCGCCGCTCGAGAAGGCGACCTGTAACGCGGCAGCGAGGCTGGTCTGCGCGGCGGCGGTTGTCCGAACGGCGGCGGAGGTCGCCGTCCGCATACCGACCCATCCGGCGGTCGCCGACAGCAAGGCGCCCACCAGGAAGCTGACACCAATCCACAGGGCGTTCCCAGGCAGAAACAACACGAGGATGACGAACATGACCGCGACGAAGGCCGCCAGCCACTGGTATTCGGTGCGCAGGAAGGCCATCGCCCCGCTCCGGATCAGCGCGGCAATCTGCTGCATCCGCTCGGTGCCGGCGTCACGACGGTTGATGCTACGAACCAAAACGAAGGCGAAGATCGCGGCTGCGATCGGCGCGCCAAATCCCAGAAGCATGTAGAGTGTGTTGTTCATTCCCGCCTTTGCCTGTCCGCTACGCCAAGAGCCCTAGACATCTCCTTGAAGGGCGACGTCGTGAGCCTCGAGCAATCTGGTCGTCCACACACCAGATGTCTAGCCCCGCGTAGCGGGGCTGTGAAGAAGATTTGCCAACGATGCGCAGTTAAACGCGTCCGGAGCGTCACTGCAAACCCGACAAGCTATCAACCCCCATGAGCCGCTGTCAAGCTCCTCCAGGTTGCATCATCCGAACATGACCGTGGGGATGCCGATCCAAGCTCGGCCTCCGCCCCTCAGAGAGCCACCAGCCAGAGCCCGAGTACCGCCGCGATCACGAGGCGATAATACGCGAACAGGTCGAGCGAATTGCTCGCAATGTAGCGGAGCAGGCCGGCGACAGCGAGATACCCGACCACGCCGGAGGTCACGAACCCGACAAGCAAGACGATCGTGTGCTCCGCCATGCCAGCCACCCCTAGCGTCCACGCGGCCCGAACGCCGGCCGCGAGTATCGCCGGAATCCCGACCAGGAACGTAAACCGCGCCGCCGACTCCCGTGTCAGCCCAACCAGCATCGCGACCGTGATCACGGCACCAGACCGAGACACGCCAGGGACAAGCGCGGCCGCCTGCGCGCACCCGAGACCAACCGCCTCGAGCAGTGAGAGCGACTCGGCGGTTCGGCGATGCGAGCCGACCCGCTCGGCCACCAGCATCCCCAGCGCGCCGACCGCCAGCGCGACCGCGACGATCGCCGGCTGGCGGAGGCGTTCGGCGTAGTCGGCGAAGAACCAGCCCACCAGGGCGATCGGAACGGTCGCGACCACGATCAGCCGACCGACCTGGGCCGATTCGCCTGTGCGCCCAGCGAGCGCGTCAGGGACGGCGACCGTCAATCCCGCGACATCCTCTCGAAAATAGATGAGGACGGCGAACAGCGTACCGAGATGGCACGCCACGTCGAACGCGATCTCGGCCGATCCCGCTTCCCAGCCGAACAGGTCACGTACCAGGATCAGGTGCGCCGAACTAGAAATCGGGAGAAACTCGGTCAGGCCCTGGACGACCCCGAGCACGACGGCCTGAAAGACGGTCACACGCGCTATCTGTTTAGTGTCCGTTGGAGGCCCGATGGCGGCAGCCCCGTGGTCGCGCTTGCGACATCCCCGACCGGCTTACGCCGACAATCAGGCGCGGGCGCGGGCACGCCCCTTCTTGCTGCGCCGTTTCGGTTTCGAGGTCGCCGGTGTCTGCGCGCCGGTCGTCAGGCTGCGGCGCGCCGCGCGGCGCTCGCTGATGACGATCGCCGCCGCCGCGGCGATGAACACCGTCGAGTATGTGCCACTGATCACACCGACGATCATCGTGAAGGCGAAGCCCTCCATCACCTCGCCGCCGAACACGAACAGCGCCATCACCGTAAACAGGGTCGTGCCGGAGGTGATGATCGTGCGGGTCAGGGTCTGGTTGATGCTGGTGTTCACGAGCGTGGCAAAATTGTCCCGCCGCATCTTCCGGAGGTTCTCCCGAACCCGGTCGAAGACCACGATCGAGTCGTTCACCGAATACCCGGTGATAGTGAGCATCGCGGCAACCACGTTCAGCGACAGCTCGTAGCCGAAGAAGGTGAGCATCGCGAGCGTCACGAGCACGTCGTGCGCCACGGCGATGATGGCGCCCACCGCGAAACTGAAGCGGAACCGGAGCCCGATGTAAATCAGGATGCCGGCCATCGCGAACCCGAAGGCGCTGTACCCGCGGCGCAGCAGTACATCGCCGATCACCGGGCCGACGAGCTCCTGCTTGATGACATTGAACCCGCCGACCGAGCTCTGTAGAAGAGCCTCGCGGAGGGCGTTGGCCCCTTCCTCGAGACTGGCACCCTCTTCGGGGCCGCTCTGGGGTAGACGGATCAGCAGCTGGTTGGCCTCGGCCGGGCCGAACTGCTGGACGACGCTCTCCTCCGCAATCCCGCTGATGGCGTCGCGCACGGCATCCTCGGTGACCGGGTCGTCGAACTCCACAAACACGGCCGTGCCGCCAGAAAAGTCGATGCCGAGCTCGAGCCCACCCTGCATCGCCACCGCGACAGCACCGGCGACGATGACCAGAAGCGACAGACCCACGGCGGGCCAGCGCCACTTGAGGAAGTCGAAGTTAGGGTTCTTGAAGATCGGCATACCGGCCTTGGCGTCCTGGATTGGTTCCCCGGGGATTCAGAGCGTAGAGGGTAGAGCGCTAGACTCCTTGAACAGGGTCTGAGGCGGAGCCTCGCTAGATACTCAGCACCGCCTCCCGGCGACGCGAGAGCACCACCTCGAACATCGTGCGCGACACGAACACGGCCGTGAACACGTTCGAGATGAGTCCGAAGAACAGGGTCGTCGCGAAGCCCTTGATCGGCCCCGACCCGAACTGGAACAGGAACATCGCCGCAATGAGCGACGCGACATGGGTGTCGACGATGGTCAGGAAGACCCGGTCGAAGCCGGCTGACACGGCCGCGCGCACACCCCGGGCCGTGGCCAGCTCTTCCTTGATGCGCTCGAAGATCAGCACGTTGGAATCGACCCCCATCCCGATGGTCAGGATGAACCCGGCGATACCCGGCAGTGTCAGCACCGCCCCGACGTAGGCCATGCACGCGAGCATGATCAGCAGGTTCAGCGCCACCGCCACGACCGCGTTGATCCCGGACAGACGATAGTAGCTCAGCATGAACAGCGCCACGGCGACCAGCCCCGCGACCGACGCGATGAAACCGGCGCGGATCGAGTCGGCACCCAGGCTCGGACCGACGGTCCGCTCCTCGAGATAGGTCAGCGAGGCCGGCAGGGCGCCTGAGCGGAGAATCAGCGCCAGGTCCATCGCCTCCTGCTGCGTGAAGTTGCCGGTGATACGACCCTCAGCGGAGATCCGCTCCTGGATCGTCGCCGCCGAGTACACCCGGTTGTCCATGATGACCGCCAGAAGGCGCCCGACATTCGCGCCGGTAAAGCTCCCGAACTTGCGCGCACCCTCCCGGTTGAAGGAGAAGCTGATGGCCGGCTGGTTGTACTCGTCGATCGTCGGTCCGGCGTTGCGCAGGTCCCGGCCACTGACAGCCGCCACGCGCCGCACCAGGTAGTACTCGGTAGCGCTCACCGGTCCGGTGGGACCGAACACGACCTCCGTGTCCGGCGGCACGACGCCACTTCTCGTCTGCAGCAGCGTCTCGCGCGACGGTGCCGGACCCTCCTGGACCAGCTTGATCTCGAGCAGCCCGGTGGAGCGGATGATCTCCTTCGCACTGGCGGGGTTGTCGACACCCGGCAGCTGGACGAGGATCTGGTCGTTGGCCGCACCGTACGGCGCGACGATCGGCTCGGCCACACCAAGCTCGTTGACCCGGCGCTCGATCGTCTGCAGCGCCTGCCGCACCGACTCCTCTCGCAGCGATCGCTCGATGCCCGGCCGCATCCGGTAGGTATACGTGCCACCCGCCCCCGACTCGCGGTCATAGGTCGCTTGTAGGAGTTCGTCGGCAAGATCCCGGAACTCCTGGTCCCGGTCGGGGGGCACACCCTCTATCCGCATCTCGGTCGAGGAGACCGCAGCCGCCGAGGTCAACGTGATCCCATTGACACTGGCCTGCTCGCCCACCTGTTCGGCGAGGGTCTCGGTCTCGACCTGCAACGCGTCGTCGGTTTCCACCTGCAGCACCAGATGCACGCCACCACGCAGGTCCAGACCCAGACGGATCCGGTCCTCAGGGGGAGTGACCGCAAACACGCCCGCCACCACCACGCCGACGATCAACAACAGCTTCCAGCGCAGGTTCTTTGCCATTTAGTCTGTCATCCGCACTCTATGTGGCCCATGTCACGAATACGGCCGCATTCGGCCGCGAACCCTGTCGCCATGTCACGTGATCCTCTGAGGCGGAGCCTCGCTCGATCACATCGACCCGGAATCCTGCACGACGGGATCCTGCCCTTGATACCCGCCGACCGCTGCGCGCGAGACCTCGATCCGGACCTTGTCGGCGACTTGCAGCTGGACCGATCGATCGTTCAGCTTCATGATGCTGCCGTAGATCCCGCTGGTCGTGATGACCTTGTCTCCCACTTTCAGCGCGTCCCGAAATTCCGCGACCTTCTTCTGACGCCCCTTCATCGGCCGCAGGATGATGAAATAGAAAATTGCCCCAATGGCGGCGTACGGCAGGAGCACTATCCACGCCGAGCCCGCCCCGCCCTGGGACGGGGCGGCCATCGCCAGGACCGACGGCACCGTCGCTACAATGAAACCAGTCATCAGAAATCCTGCGCCTTCGACCGACCGCGAATCGTCTCACGTCCGTCGCCGGCGTCAGACAATCTCCCAGACACGTCACACACACAGCCGAACGTAACAACGCCACGATATACCCTCAGATGTCTAGCGGGGATCGTCGTGTCGTCGATGTCGAGAGAACGTCTCGTGGAATCGCTGCCTGAACTTCTCAAACGAGCCGAACATGATAGCTTCTCTCGTTCGCCGCATCATGTCAAGGTAGAAGTGTATGTTATGCAGTGTGTTAAGGGTGGCCGCCGTCATCTCACCAGCTACGAACAGATATCGGAGGTAGGCACGCGAGTAGCGCCGACAGGTATAGCACCCACAGTCCGGATCCGGTGGCCGCGGGTCCTCGGCGTACCGCGCCTGCTTGATCGAGAGCGGTCCTGCGCGGGTGAAGAGTTGCCCGTTTCGCGCATTGCGCGTCGGAAGCACACAGTCGAACAGATCGACGCCCCGGGCCACACACTCCACCAGGTCGTCCGGCATCCCGGTACCCATCAGATACCGAACGCGGTCGTCGGGCAGCAGCACGGTCGTGCCGGCCACCACGTCATACATCCTGTCGACCGGTTCGCCGACGCTCAACCCGCCGATGGCGAACCCCTCGAACCCGAGCGCCACTGTCTCCAATGCGCTCTGCTCGCGCAACCGGCCGAACACGCTGCCCTGCACGATCCCGAACTGCGCCTGACCGGGGTTCGTCACCGCTCCGCCAAGGGCACCCGGCTCACGGGCGATCGCCACAAATCGCTCCCGTCCTTGGCGCGCCCACCGCAACGTGCGCTCCATAGAGTCGCGCGCCTGGTCTTCAGACACCGGATAGCTTGTGCATTCGTCGAACACCATGGCGATGTCGGCGCCGAGCCGCGCCTGGATCTCGGTGGCGCTCTCCGGGGTCAGCCGCTGCAGGCTACCGTCGAGGTGCGAGCGGAACGAGACCCCGTCTTCATC
>Ga0310122_10002202_pt1 | contig 12440 bp, 7 predicted proteins | sample CB6_Bottom_1051__FD_203503 | JGI IMG/M metagenome (GOLD analysis project Ga0310122, IMG submission 203503) | Marine microbial communities from Western Arctic Ocean, Canada - CB6_Bottom_1051 | ecosystem: Environmental > Aquatic > Marine > Oceanic | place: Canada: Western Arctic Ocean | collected...
ATAAATCTTGTCCCGATTCTTCTGCTAAAAAACTGTGATCCGGAAAAGACCCACGAATAATGGATTTGATTGTCTTTTCAGAAAGATGATCTGTTTCTGTAACAAGATTTGTTTTCCCTTTAAGATTTGCAACTCTTGGTTTATCAAGAGCATCCATAATAATGCGGGAGGCCGCAATACCTGAGATGCTGTCTCAGCCGTTTCGAAATTAATAATTTTTATGCCCGTCATCGCTCGAGTTTCATGTTCATTGGGTTTTATGAAGAAAATATTATGATTTAGAATCTCATCTATGGAACCATTTATACCTCCGGGATCCAGTATCACTCTGATCTTGTTCGCTACAGCTTTTTCAATACAATAGGTTACAGTCTCAATAGGAATTTCAAGTGCCAGGATCATTATTTTTTGTTTAGTTTTATTGGTAAACAGGACATCTGCCCCATCTATATCTTTACAGGGAATATCTTCGTTCACACCTGGTAACACGTAAATCTCATTCTTCCCGTTTTTGTCTATGGGAATAAGAGCTATTCCCGGATATTTATGACCAGAATCATCAAAACTGAGTATTTTCACATATGTAGTGTCTACACCGCTGTCGATTAAGGATTGAAGCGGAAACTCCCAGAGTCCAAGAGGATCTTTCGAAGTCCGACCTATCATAGCAACTTTATTCTTACCAAGAAATGCTGCAGTCATTTGAGCCATATTGCGAGACTTTCCACCTGGTCCAATATTTAACTTTCCACCCAGGGTAAGTTCGCCAGGAGATAGCAAACGGTCTACTCCCAAACCGAGACAGTGTTTAATCCACCGGGAACGATGACGGAGAAATTGTTCAATGTTTTTATTACTGACGAAATTTTAATAAATAAAATTGTAATAGATTTAAAAAAATGTTTTACATTATCCTGTTTTATTATAGTTTCTGGTAACGATTGCGGTAACGATTCCAATAATTAGAAATTTGAATCATGAAGTTAAATAATAAAAATCATATTACATTAAAAGATTTAGCAAAAAAACTGCGCATGTCCCCATCAACCATTTCGCGGGCACTCGGAGGTCATCCTGATATTAGTCCAGTTACAAAGGAAAAAGTTTTAACCCTCGCCACAGAACTAAATTACAGTCCAAACTCAATTGCACAGAGTCTTCGAATAAAAAGCACGAAAACAATTGGAATTATTGTCCCGGAGATCAAGCACAATTTTTTTTCTTCAGTTATCAGTGGTATTGAAGATGTGGCTTACGCGAATGGATATTCAATAATGGTGTGTCAATCCAATGAGGATTTTGAAAGAGAAGTAATCAATGCTCGTGCCCTGCTGTCTAATCGTGTAGCAGGAATACTCATTTCCGTTTCTCAAACCACAACAAATAGTGACCATTTTAAACAAATACAAAGTGATGGTATTCCTCTGGTTTTTTTTGATAGAGTCTTTGATGATATCGGATCAACTACAGTTGTTGTTGATGACTTTAACGGAGCATTCAAAGCAGTTGAACATCTTATTCAGTCTGGTTACAAACAGATAGCCCACTTGGCTGGACCCAATCAATTATCGTTTAGTCGCAATCGTATGTTAGGATATTTGGAAGCGCTTAAACATTATGATATTACTGTCCCAAATAATTTAATAGTCTATGGCGGACTCAATGAAGATGATGGTATCGCAGGATTTCAAAAACTCATGGAATTAGGGAACCATCCTGAGGCCATTTTTGCTGTTAATGATCCAGTTGCCATAGGAGCACATGGTGAAATTAGAAAGAATGGATTGAATATCCCTGATGATATCGGATTGGTAGGTTTCAGTGATGATTTGATTTCATCATATTTAAACCCACCATTAACAACTATGGCGCAACCAGCCTATGATATGGGTCAAGCAGCAATAATAAACTTGTTGGGACAAATCAACAATAACAAGGGAGATTTTGAAACGAAATTAGTTGTTTTAAAGACGAATCTGATAATTAGGGAATCATCAAAGAGAAGTTTATCCCGAGATGATTCAGTAGAGATGCACAACGATTATATGAATAAAACTTTATGAAAGTTTGGATAGTCAACGTAAGAGTAATATGGATAAGGCTTTGACTATTACAGAAAGTCCTAGTTTGATTAAAAACCAGGCAAGACTTTGGTCATAAAAAAGAAAAGATCAAAGACAACAAAAAACAGGAAACAAAGGAGTAAAAAATGAGAAAAACGATATTAGCAAGATATGGTATGTACGTCATTGTATCTACCATGTTAAACCTAGGTTTTGTCACTGCTCAGATTGGTGGTCCCTATACGGTTGACGACAATACAATGCTACTCATGCATTTTGATGGTGACTTAACGAATGAATCTCTACTGTCAGCGGATGGAGAGTTCCACGGAGATGCCTCGAATTTCTACTTTCTGTCAAATTCAAACACTGATTTAGGTCAGGTACTGCGAATAGATAATGATTCAATAAGCGATTCGGCATTCGTCACGGTAGCAGATACAGCGGCTTTGGATCTGACTGGCAATTGGACAATCGAGGGATGGATTAACATCTTCACCTTCGGAGAAGGTCCGAGTGATTGGCGGTGGGTACCACGGTTAGTTATCAAAACAGGTGATGAGGTATTTTGGCGACCAAACTACTTCACTGAAATGTGGGGGTCAACACGATTCTTTAGTTGTGGATATCATACTGCTTCTCAAGACCAGTGGCCGCAAGCAAATTCGCCGGATAACACAATGGTACCAGGAACTTGGTATCATATGGCATTTGTACGTGACACGACTAAACACATACTTATGACAATAATCCACAATGATGATAGCGAACTCGTAGCGTTCGCTGTTTCGGATTATCTGAGTTTCGGTGCTGATGACCCAACACCTATCACAACTGATCAGCCACTACATATTGGTTATGCAGGAGGTGGGGGTGATTCGTACCTTGACGGGTTTGTGGATGAAATCCGCATTAGTAATGTAGTTCGCGAATTTCCTATTCCACCGATCATAACAGGTGTAGGTGAGTTATCAAACCAGGAATCTTCGGCTACTAGTTACGAAGTTGGTGCAAATATTTTCACCCTCTTTTCGACTACCGTTGAGACTGCAACACTTTATTACAGTGTAGATGGCGGTGACTTCCAATCATTAGAAATGACATCAGTTACTGGTGATTCTATGTCTGCAGCAATTCCGCAACAAGCTTCGGGATCGGTCGTCAGTTACTATCTCAAGGCAGTGGATAATAATGGTTTATCGTTCACTTCCCCGGCAAATGCTGAAACGGACTCTTCCTACTACCTATTTGGGATTTACACACCTGCAACTATGACTCTTGATTTAAATTTTGATGAAGGACAAGGTCTACCTCAGGATGCATCCAGCTATGCTCATGCAGTGAGTTTTGTGGGGACTCCTACATTTTCGACTGATGCTGTAAGTGGGAGCCACTCTATCTATCTTGAGGGTGATTCTAGCTATCTGGAAGTTGATTCTCCATTCTTGGCTGCTGAAACGCTTGCTGTTGATTTCTGGTTCAAGGCAGATACAATAAAAACATACTGTCGAATTTTCAACAGACCAGGTTCACCTGAATCGTGGTATACGAATAACTATCAGATTCGGACAAATGACAGTCAACAACTTCAGGCAATTTCAGATGGTAGTGTGAGTATCACAACGGACATTACGATTAGTCCAGACCATTGGTATCACGTCATCTACGAAGTGCAGAATGCACCTGCAGGAGATACAGTTAACTATTATGGTGTCTTCCAATTGAGTGATGAATCCGGAGTATTATTCCAGGGTTTTGGTGGATTTGACGATCAGGTAATAATGGCGATGTCTCCGTTACGCATTGGGAAAGCAGGTACAGCAACTGGAGCAGATGCTTATCCGCCCTTTTTCAAGGGTTACTACGATGAAGTAAGCGTCTACAATTACCCCGCTGTAGGTCTAGATCTTGTTTCAATCACCGCGTCCACTGATGATGATGGACCTAGTATCCCAGGTGACTTTAGGTTATCACAAAACTATCCTAATCCATTCAACCCCTCTTCTAAGATCGAGTTTACAACTCCGATCAGTGCCGAGGTAAAATTGAATGTCTACAATTTATTGGGTGAGGAACTGGTTACATTGTACAGAGAGTACACAAAACCAGGAACTTACACTGTGAAGTGGAACGGACGCGATGTTGATGGACATTTGGTACCAAGTGGTGTCTACATGTATAGAGTTCAAGTAGGCTCTAATTTCCATCAAGTAAAGAAGATGGTTTTGGTTAGATAACTCTGGAATTTCTAACTAAAAATAGAAAACAGAAGTGATGGAAGATTATTTACATTTTGGATAAATATTTCAACATAATTATCGTTGTGATAATATCATGTTTTGTAATTTTCTTTAGCTTCGCATGCGATCTCGGGACAAGGTCTGCTCCTTCACCTAGTCCCGGGGTTTTGCGTGTAACATTACAAGCAGATTTCGAAGACACTTTCATTATAGTGGGAAATGATACCCTCGTAGTCTCTTTAGAAGATAGATTTGAATTGACGGTTTATCAGGGCAAAATATATAATGGAGATAACTATGCGTTTTTGTTCGAAGACACAACAAGTTATAGTATTGAAGATCTCACCTACAATATCTTTGAAATAGATTCATTGGAGAATAAATACAAAAAATTTACTATCTATGAATCTTACCTATCTCCGAGAGACTATGATAGAATACAGTTTGGTATCACTCCTGGCATCTTGGAAATCGGAGACTTTACTATACCGGTTAAAGTCCCAAATGGAACGAACCCTATCTTTGATTTCTTTCATGAAATCCAGATACTGGAAAACACGATAACAGAAATAAATATACAAATAAGTCCATTTAAGTCAGTTTTCAGGTATCGAGATTTGTATCACTTCATTCCGTTAGCTGAAATAATAAGTGTAAATTACTTCTAATCGTATCAAATGAGGACATTTACACTTGAATTATCTAAACACTAAATCTTGGAATATTCCTTCGGTTAGACCAAAGTTATTGATCTCGCTATTAATTATTTTTTTATGCGGATATATAACCAATTGTGAAAGACCGACGAGCCCAACCCGAGACAATTCACCACCAAACACGACCCTTGCTAATATACCTGTAGAAAACGATATTCTCTTTGCTCTTTTAACACTGCATTGGGACGGTGAAGATGCGGATGGTTTTATTGCTGGCTATCAATATAGATACATTACATATCATTTATATCCTTATGATTCTGGAGGACAATGTCCTGAAGATTCTGTTATTAAAGTGATGGAGATTGTTGATAATGATACCCTTTTTTCTGATTGGTGTATTAAAGATTCTGTTGTCCAAGAATGGACTGACACAGACCAATCAAGTTTAACAATTGCTTTTGAGTCCAGCGATAGTTTGAATTATCAAATATTTCAAGTCCGTGCTGTTGACAATTTCGGCGACACAGATCCTACTCCTGCGGAAAAGGTTTTCTTTACGTTTAAAACTATTCCTCCTGAAACTGAAATACTGACTCCAGGTATCAACAAGGACTTCTTTGCGATTGACCAGATAACGGACTGGTGGCAGGGTATCCAATTAGTTTTTACCGCAAGGGATGAGGATGGTGAAGTTGTTGAGTATGCATGGAGAGTTGACAATGGTGAATGGAATTGGACATCTGATACAACGATATTTATAACTCCCGATTATTTTAATCCATTGGAAGGGCAACATACAATAGGAGTAACTTCGAGGGATAATACAAATATACTTGACATTACAGAGGATACTGTAAGTGTTAATTTGTTTAAACCAGTTTTCGATAAACGAATCTTGATTGTTGATGAGACACAAGAAAATAATTTTCCACCTCCGATGGATTTCAGTGATGCTGATGTAGACAATTTCTATTCTGAAATCTTTGAACCTGATAGTGTCTGGGATTTTAATATAAATGGCATGCCACCTAAAGATATTCTTGGTCAATATCAATTGATAATTTGGCACGCTGACAGCTATTTTACGAACGAAAGTAATGTTCACCAACTTCCGCAACACATTGACGAAATCACTGATTATCTCAATGTTGGTGGTGACTTAATAATGGTGGGTTGGAGAATTTTAAAATCATTTGCAGTTGATGAGGCCTTCCCTAAGACTTTCAGTGAAGGGAGTTTTATTCACGATTATCTACATATTGAACAAGCTGATGAATCTGCTCCTATTCCCGACTTTACGTCGGCGGAAGGGTATGGACAATTCAGCAACATAAGAGTAGATTCGATAAAATTATCTGAATCCTTCATCACATCAAATCCTATAATAGGATTACTTTACGTCAATGTAATACCTCAATATGGAGGTTTTACCGATGTCATTTACAGATATAAAAATGATGATGTAATTGGTATTCCGACTTTTAGAGGTTATCCATGCGGTTTGCGCTATTATGGTACATCCTTCAATACCATTGTTTTGGGTTTTCCTATGTTTTTCATTAATGAAGAAGATGCATACAATATGGGTGCTGAAATGTTGCAAAGCTTGGGTTATTAGTTATTAACATGGTAATAAATATAGGAGATTATCATGAAAATCAATAGGCACTGTCTGTTGATATTCTTAATCTTGCTGACTTACCGTAGCTGGTTGTTAGCGGGAAATACAGGCAAGGTAGCAGGATCCGTTATCGATAAACAGACTGAACAACCACTTATCGCAGCTAATGTCTTTGTCAAAGATACATACTTAGGCGGAGTAACTAATGAGAAAGGAAAATACTTTATATTACAGGTACCACCGGGGGAATATACTGTAGTTGTTTCATACATTGGTTATCACGATGTAACGGTGAAAAATGTTGAGGTATTCGTTGATTTAACCACCAATATAAACTTTACAATGGAGAAATCAACTATCGAGTTGCCTAGTGTTGAAATTGTAGCAGAGCAGCCGTTGGTGCATCCGGATATCACTTCGACTCGCCGCATGACATCAAGGAAAGAGTTAGAAGCACTACCTGGTATGGAACAGACTACAGACATATTTATTCGCTATGGTGGAACGGTTGTTGATGTAGCACCCGAAATACTGGATATACCCGATGGTGGAAGACTACAAGTTCGGGATGAGAGTCTGAAAAGTATTCATGTCCGCGGGGGGCGTGGCGGTGAAATACTTTATATGGTTGATGGGATGCCTGTGACACATCCTCTGTATGGCGGACGAGATGTATTGGATTTGAATGTTGTCGATATTGAAGCAATGGAATTACTGACTGGTGCGTTCAATGCTGAATATGGACAGGCACAATCAGGAGTCCTAAATATTACGACTCGTTCCGGAAGCGAAAAACTCAAAACCGGTATTGAATATAAGACAGATAAAATAGAAGTATTTGGTAACTCATATGATACCCAATACACATCTCTCTACATGGGTGGTCCAGAACCTTTTACAAGATGGGTATTACCTAAACTGAATTTAGGTATTCCTGGACAAATGAGCTTCTTTGTTACGGCCAGTGCCAAACTAACAAATACCGCATTTAACAATCATCGTGATAGAGATAGATTTCTTCTATATGGACTCGAATTGAAGGAAAAACAGGACAATATTGGAAATCTAAATGCAAAACTTGATTGGAATATTACACAACAGTTTAAATTGACCACGAGCTACCACAGTTCCCTAAAACAGTGGAGTAAATACGCTTGGAGTTGGAAGAATTATCCAAATCACACTGCCGAGTATTATCGAAATAATCAAAACATTAATATTAAAGTGACACATACACTCTCAAAGTCAACTTTTTACAACTTAAACCTTGGATACTTGTTCATTGATTATAAAGCTTCACTTGATAGAAAAAGTCCTTCTGATTATTGGCTTTTTTACAAGGATAGTGTTGCTTATAATTATGAAACCTATTACAGCAGTTTTTCTGTAGGCGCCGATTCAGTCATTGCCCCGGATTCAATTGAGACTAGTATTAAAGCAGTAGCATCAGATCCATACGGATTCGTTGATGACAAAAGCTTTGAGAGTATTTGGCGGGATGATTTAACTAGTACCTTGACGTTCAAGGGTGATATCACATCTCAAATTCATCCAGAGCACCTATTAAAGTCAGGGATTCAAATTCAATACCATGATATTCAGTATGTGGATATTCAAGATGGTGGGATAAAACTTTCAAACTATGGTGACTACAAACTTCGTGGTGGACGCCCATTTTTAAAACCCGTTGGTCCTTATCCAGAATTCGGTCAGCTTCGGTGGGCATTTAGTGTTTATCCCATTATGGGTGGAGGGTACATACAAGACAAGTTTGAAAAAGAAGGTCTTATCATTAATTCTGGCTTGCGAATCGACTGGTTTATGCCCGGTAGTACTATTATGGAGGATGACTGGAAAATGGCGTGGGAAGCAGCGACTGGTTTAGATGCAGAATGGTCTGAGATCAGGTATAATATTAGTCCTCGTTTCGGTATCTCATTTCCCATTTCAATAGAAACTGTAATGTTCTTCTCTTATGGACACTTCAATCAGTTGCCTGAGTTGCAATATTATTACCGTGATCCCTATACTGGCAGTTTCACAGGTAATCCAAACTTAGACTTTGAACAAACTATTCTTTATGAATTTGGATTTACGCATCAATTTGCTCCAGAATGGGCTATTGATATTAAGAGCTACACAAAAGACATTTCAAAACAGGTGGGGACGACTCGCTTGAAAGCAGCATTGGGACTTCCAGTAGATTTGTATGATAATAAGGGTTATGCTCGTGCTCGCGGATTGGAATTTGAACTCAATAAACGATATTCAGGTTTTTACTCAGGCAAACTTACCTATACTACTCAGTGGGCAAACGGATATTCATCGTCCGCCTTCGAGGATTACAAAAGATCGCTTAATGACTTTCCAAACCCTATTAGAGAAAGACCCTTGAGTTGGGATGTTCGTCATCAAGTTATAATGCAAGCAACATTGGCTTTACCCCCGCATGTAAATCTATTTGGTACTAGATTACTAAATGGTTGGAATGCAACAGTGCTTTCCAGATTTTCATCTGGGAATCCTTATACCCCCGGAACACATGACCCGATTGTAGCGCAGAAAACAGAAAACTCTGAAACGGGACCCTTTCAAACAACAACAGATTTGAAGATTAACAAATCTTTTAAATATAATAAGTTAAGACTCTCTCTTTATGGTGAGATATTCAATTTGTTGGACCAGAAGAATGTTCAGATGTCGTATGGTTTTAATGCCTGGACAGGCAAACCCTATAAATTTGGCGATACTATGCAGAATTTGAATCAATATTACGACTGGTATCCCATGCATCGATTAATGGATCCAAATCAATACTCCACCGGTCGGCGTGCAAATGTTGGTATTCGGATAGACTGGTGACCAGTCCCAAACTTTTTTGAACCGTTAAGTGCCTCGATATAGATTTGATGAACAAACAATGCCTAAATCAGACAATATACCTGCTGTGTTTACGCTTATTTTGGCGTTTGGAACTATGCTTTTTTCACAACAAACTACACTGGATTGGAAAATGCATGATGTGGGTAAAGTGAGACAATATGTATCAAACCTAGGTACTTTATGGCCTACCTGGTACCTCTATAGTGATTTCGATGGTCTAATATACTGTGAATTTCCACCGAATAGCGAAGAAGAACACGTTGGGGAGGGTGGCATTTGGGTTGGAGCTATTAACCCCGATAATGACACGCTGGTTTCAGTGACTTCAAGTTGGCATTCCTCTGTTGAATTTTTTCCTACAGCTGCTGCATATGACACAATATGGGTAGCTTTAAGGGGAGATACAATAGATATCCCGTATTGGTCCGATTATGTGGCAGTATCTGACCAAGACTTCATTTGCCGATATAGTGACTATAACATCACGAATATTGCTCAGCATACACCATTATATTTGGATGTAGTTCAAGCTAGTTATTCATGGTCTTCTTGGCCATTAGACGAAATGATCGTTTACAGTTTTTATGTTATACCTGTCTTAACAGATTTAAAAGATGTTTATATTGCCTACTGGTTAGACGGGAACGTAGGCTATCGTACTCAAGGTTGGGATTTTGCACTTGACGATAAATCAAAGTATTACGAAGACCGGTATTTGGGTGTTTCGATAGACGGGCAAGGTGGTGCGGATGGAGATGCTTATAGCCCAATAGGTATTAAGATTTATCCACCTAATAATACACCTGTGGATTCAATACGCTGGACATTTGAGTGGATTCCCAATCCGAGTGTTGGCCCACCGAGTAGAGATTCAGATAGATATGAGGTAATGTCCTCTGGAGTTATTAAACAGGATCAGCAGACACCAATAGGTTCTCAGTTCATGGTTTCCTTTGGACCCTTTGATCTTCAGTTGGGAGACACACTCCATTTTAAAGTGGGAGAAATACTTGGTCAAGGTGAGGATGGTATGCTTGATAATGCAGATCGACTGGATTGGCTAATTGAGCAAAATTTCAAAGTGCCTGCACCACCACCATCACCACCTCTACGGGTTCAAACAGAGAATCATCAGATTGTACTTGAATGGGATTCGACCAAATTAGGGGATGTGAATCCGGAAATTTATCAAGATATTTACAGGGGAGATGATGTAGATCAGCCCTTTGAAGGTTATCGCGTTTATAAAAGTACAATCAGTTCGAATGGTCCTTGGACTTTATTGGCTGAATATGATATCGCAGGCAATGATTATGGCTACAATACGAGCCTAGAGTATGAGTATAAGGATGTAGGGTTATTAAATAACTTAGAGTATTATTATACTGTGACTTCATTTTCTAAGCCGGATACGGTTATAGATTTCCCTTCCCAAGAATCTAGTAAGAGTACCAACTCGAGCAATATCGTTCCAGGAACAGCACCACCTAATACGGTGGGACTTGTCGCTGTTGTACCTAATCCTTATCGTGGCAATATTGATTATAATGCTTATGATCCCAGGTGGGAGACAAATCCTCCTGGTCGCAATTGGATGGAACAGGATCGAAGGATTCAATTCATCAATGTCCCTACTCAATGTGAAATCAAGGTATATTCCTTATCTGGGGATTTGGTAAAATCACTCCGACACGACGATCAAAACAGAGGGTATGAAGACTGGAATCTTACATCCTCAGTAGGGCAAGCAGTTTCAAGTGGCATTTATCTTTTCACTGTTGAAGATACAAATACAGGAAATGTCCAAATTGGAAAGTTTGTGATAATTAAATAAGCAGTGAATGATTTGAATAACAATTGCAAACGCTACCTTATTTGTAAGGATAATCATGATGCCTAATAGAAAAGTGATTTTTACAAGGATCGAGATTCTAATTATATTTCTTAATATTGATCTTTTTACTGGTAGTCTTCTATTTGCACAGATGACAAATTTGGATTTTAAGATGCACGATGTTGGGAAAGTACGCCAAGTAATTGTTAATACAGGTGCTTTGAGTGCTACAGATGCCAACGGTGTAAGTAAATTCGGCTATACAGGGTTGCTTAATTCAGAGTTTCCGCCAAACAGCAATGAAGAACATATATATATGGGAGGGGTATGGATAGGAGCGATTACTCCAAATGGAGATACTCTAGTTTCAGTTACTAAAACACATTTCACTCCTGATGAGTTCTATCCTACAGATTCAGAATATGACACAATTTGGGTGGTATCAAAGGAAGATACTGTAGATATTCCTTACCGACCAAACTACACGGCGATATCGGATCAAGATTTTGTTTGCAGATACAATGACTATAATCTTACAAATATTAATGATCATACGCCTCTGTACTTGGACGTGATTCAAACCAGCTATGCTTGGAGTTCACCTCCGCTGGATGAGTTTATTATTTTAAAGTATGACATTATACCCACAGTTTTCGATTTGCATGATGTATATATTGCCTATTGGCAACAGGGCGAAGTGGGAAATAACGATGCATCCTTGAACTGGTTTGATGATCTCACTCTCTTCTATCCTGAATATCAAATGGGCGTAACTGCCGATGCTGAAGGAAGAGATGATGGTGATGCCATTAGCCCGATAGGAATCAAAATCTTAGATCCCTCTAACAGTTCCACTGAATTGGTGTGGTCATATCAACATCAAACTCACTCTGTTCTTGAATCAATTTCCAGAGATGCGAACCGTTACAGTTACATCAGTCAAGGGGTGACTATGCAGAATATTTCTGAACCCCAACGATCACATTGGAGTATTTCCTTCGGACCTATAGAACATGTAGCTGTTGGTGATACCTTTCATTTCGAGATGGCGATTGTTTTTGGTACAGGAATAGATGGAATGCTGGAAAACGCTGAATATTTAGAATTTCTTGCTGATCGAGATTACAAAGTTCCATCACC
>Ga0310122_10002203_pt1 | contig 12433 bp, 8 predicted proteins | sample CB6_Bottom_1051__FD_203503 | JGI IMG/M metagenome (GOLD analysis project Ga0310122, IMG submission 203503) | Marine microbial communities from Western Arctic Ocean, Canada - CB6_Bottom_1051 | ecosystem: Environmental > Aquatic > Marine > Oceanic | place: Canada: Western Arctic Ocean | collected...
TTGTGCACCCAGTACGCCCAGTCGAAACGGTTCAATATTGGACTTAGTTGAAGATGGACCGAGGCAATTGTCAGTGTGATCAGCAGCATCAGGTTCAGCAGCACCGACAGCAGAACTCGCATCACATCTCCCCAGGCTCGGACACGGGACCGCAGTCTCTCCACCCCAGACCCGGCGTTCAACCCGCCAGATCCGAACCACGCCCCCCGGCGTCGGGAATTGGTACTCACTCAGTCGCGGCACACGAAGCTTCGGCCATCACGTCCGCCGAGCGAACAATCGCCAGGATGGCCACCCTGAGGTCCGGCGAGAGCAGCGGCCAGGCAGTCATGACCTCGGCCAGTTCTTCGTGTCCGAGTGCCATCGGTTGACGATTGGCGTCATCCTTCCACTCCCAGGACACTCCCACGTCCTGTAGCATGTTCCATAAGCGTTGAGCTACTTCGGAGTTACGAGATTGGACCTGCGGGTTCGATTCCCGCCGCCTCCACTTGGACAAAATGACTTGTCCTGAAGGCTCAGGACCGGTCACGACGCGACAGAAACCGCGTTGTGACCGGTCCTTTCTTTTTTGGGTCAATGAGGATTCGAGGGGACACGACGGGGAAGGGCGCGACTGGTCGGGAATCAAATGGAATCCGCACGACGAAGAAGTTGACTTCATGGATGGAACTGAGAGAATCCAGAAAAGGAGTTGAAACTCCTTCCGCCCGACACGTACCCGCAGAAGTCCGCGATCTGCGTTTTGACCATTTTCTGGTGGACGCAGTCACTCCGAGGGCATCCTCGTCCGCAGACGGCAGGCAACTGTCTCGTTGTCTGTATGCAAATTGGACGAGTCTCAAAGAGGAGATCCAGTAATGAACGATCCCAATCGCAACGTACTCGCCGGCCTCGCTGTGGTCGCCATCACGATGACGACTGTACATGCAGAGTCGGGGAGCAAATTGTTCGACAATGCCGAACGGTTGATTCAGGCGGCCCGTACGATCAATCGGCCCAAGGCCAAGAACGAGAAGATCGCGGAGGCCGAAGACTGCCTGCAGCGCTTCCTCAAGACAAATCCCGAGCACTCCAAGGCTGGCCATGCTCACAGTCATCTTGGACAGATTCAGTTCGGGAAGGCTCGCCGCGCGGGCTGGCAGTCGACGTCAACTGTCGCCGAGGCGACCAAGATCCAGCATCGTCAGAACGCTCGCAAGCTGCTCACTATCGCTCGCTCGCATTTCAAAGCGGCTGTCAAACTACACCACGCGGCATGGGCTGAGTTTCCGGATTTCATTGATCGCAAAGCGGAACCCCTGAAACACATGGCGCGGTCTCGAGCCGAGGGGAGCTACATACGAGTCCAGTTCGACCTCGCCAAGGTCACCTTCGAGGAATCACAGACCTACTTCGAGGACGCCGACCGCAGAAATGAGCTACTCCCGAAGGCAGCCAACGAGTTCGGCGCGATCCACGCGCGGTATCGCTCCCAAGTCGTTGGGCTCTACGCGCGGTTGTGGCAGGGCAAGTGCTACCAGGAGCAGGAAGACCTTCGCAGGGCGATGAGTATCTACGACGAGCTCTTGTCTCATTCGTCCAAGAGCTCGACGCTGCAACAATTGCAGGACCAAGCTCGCCACTTCCAACTGATCTGTCTCAACCACGTCCAACGCAAGGACTATCAACTCGTCATTGCCGAGGCGACAGATTGGTTGAAGGCCGCTCGGCCCAAGCGGACCGAGGCATTGACTGGGCTCGGCATCCGTTGGGAACTCGCTCGGGCGCAGCATTACCTTGGGAGCGACCCGAACGTCGACGCGACTGAGCGGGAGCGTTACGAGAAGGAGGCGCTCCAGAATGCCCGCTTCATCGACCGCTTCCCCGGTCGGTATCGCGAGGCCGCAAGACGGATGATTCGTCATCTCAGCCGTTCGTAAATCGACCGCGCTGCGTCGTTGGTTGCTTCAATGACCATCAACAGTTCTCGCCCGATTGAACGGCCCGGTTGTTTCAACGGCCTGCCAGCCGCCTCTCGGATTCTTTCAAGCAAGATCAAGAAGTGCGTCGCGGAATGCGTCGGGGTGCGCAAATACTGAGGGTAATTCATCAGGACGCGGGTTCGATTCCCGCCGCCTCCACTTGGCACCGTCTGTGACAGGCGCTACCTTTTTCTGTCAATGAGTGCCGAAACCCCTGCAAGCACAGGGTTTTCGGCTTTCTCACAGGTCGCTTGAGCGCGGGACAAATAATCATCTTCCGGGGCGCATCAGGGTAGGTGAACGCCTTGTGTCGTGTAGTGCCACCAGATGCCAGGCACGGACACCCGGCGCGCTGCCAAGCCGTCGCCCAACTCGCCTTGGCATCGCCTGGTTCATTGGTACGCTACGCAGAAATCAGAAAGTAGCATCTGGAATCTGGTGACATGGAGAATCACATGCAACGGCGAGAGCTCCTTAGGTGTTTGGCCGGTGTTGGTACCCTTGCGGGGCTGCATCCGTTGAGTGTGCTCGCTGGCCGAGATGATCCTGAGTCGACTGCTGCCGCGTCAGGGGCAGGTTCGTCTCGCATCGAGCCTGTTGCCTCAGCGAAGAACCTGGTCATCGTTGTGAACATGCTGGGGTACAACCAGCACACCTTTAACCCGGAGGCCGATGACCTGAACAGCTCTCCGCTCCTGGCGCAACTGAAGGATCATCATGGCGACCTGACCGTGTTCAAAGGAATCATGCAGCCGGAGATTGTCCGGGGGCACAACGGTGGTCGCGGCATTCTGACCTGCAACAAGAATCAGGCGAACGGGCCCTACATCAGCCTTGACCAGCTAACCAGCGAGCACCTGAAGCAGGCGACACGTCACAAAAGCGTGCACATGGGCCACAAGACGATCGTCTGGAACAAGAACAGCCGAGCGGTTCCGACGTTGCACGAGTTGGGGCCACAGAAGATCTTCGATCATCTTTTTGGGGAGACGTCCACTGAGGCGATCGAGAGGAAGCTCAAGTCAATTCGCGCCATGCGCCAGTCGCTGCCGAAGGAAAACCGCGAGGCCTACGTTGCCTCATTCGAGGAGCACGAGCGGAATCTGGCAACCGACCTGGAGTGGGCGAAGAAGCCCGTCCCGAAGGTCGAGTTCGACACGAAACTTCACCTGACCGATCACCACGATCGAGGGGTGCTCGATCCGTTCCAGCAGCACCTGGCACTGATCCGGCTGGGGATCAAGCACCGGCGTGGCCAGGTCTTTGTGGCCTCGCCCCCATTCGTGGACAAGACCAGGTACGGCGTGAGCATCGGATACCACGCCCTGGGCCACCGGGCTCACCTGGAGAAGTCGATCTTCGACGACATGCTCATGCTCGAGCAGCACTTCTTTGCCTGCCTGTCAGGTTTTCTGACCGACCTCAAACGAGACCAGCTTCTGGATGACACCATCGTGTTATTCGTCGGGGCTTTTTCGAGCCCCGGCGGCCACAGCCGTGAATACTTGCCGACCGTTTTGGCTGGCGGAGGCTTCGAGCACCAGGGACTGGTTGAGTGTCAAAACCCGGCCAAACCCCAGGGCGCGTTGCAACACACGCTCAGTCAACTTTACGTCTCGATCCTGCACCAGATGGGAATCGACGTGAATGAATTCTCCGGACACAAGGGCAATCTGGACAAGCTCCTGACCTGATCGAAGCTGTCGGCTTGAGAGGTTTTCATGTTGAGATTGTTGACATTCATTTCCATCTGGGCTTTGACCAATTCGGCCGTCTTTGCCGATGGCATCACGGCGTTGCGCCAGAATTGCATTGCCTGCCACGGCGGAATCACAGACGGCAGGAAGACGGTCAAGGGTAGCTTCGACATCACACCGTTGCTGAAAGACGGCATTCAAGGACGTCACACACACGATTGGGTGGCAGTCGTTGAGAAGTTGCGGAAAAAGGAGATGCCGCCCTCGGACAGCAAGTACAAACTCACCGACGTCGAGCGGAAAGCAGCCATCGACGCAGTGTTTGCCAAACTGGATCGGGGCGAGATTCAAGAGCGGTTGTTGACACCATTCGAAATTGCCAACACGTACGCGAAAGTGTTCGGTCTCGACCGAGAGATCTACGATCCCTTCCAGAGCCTTTTTTTTCTGGAAAACATCGACTCGGCCTACCCCACGATTAATTCGTCGAGCCTCATGTCGGCTGCTTACCTGAGCGAAATCGAGTCGGGCCTCGACCTCACACTCGATCACGCCGTGGCCAACGGGTTCGAACGCATCGCCGGGATCAGCAAGAAGTACAGGGACCAGAAGCGGTTCGAGCTGCGTTTCACCATGACCCGAACCAGTATGGACCGCACGGGCATCACCTACCTGGCGTACATCGAAAAGGTGAAGCTCCCGGTGGACCCGGACAAGATCAAGAACACTGCGGACAATGAAGAGCGAAAGCGTCTCAAGGCGATCAACCGCAAGGCCGCACAGGAGCACCTTAAACGAATTCGGGAGACGAAGAACCTCGATCCGCTTGACCTGCGAATGCGGGGGGCAAACCGGCTCGCCGGCAAAGGATATCGCACGAACCTACCCGTTGGCCGGTACCGCCTGAGCTTCACGGCCAGCGCCCTGAACCGAGACCTTGTGAAGCAAGTTACCGAAACGAGCAAGAAGGGAAAGGCCGCAGACCTGGACACGTTCCGGGAGTTGTACGGGGCCAAGGCCGGTCTGGCGATTCTGCACGGCGGCATCAACAAGAGCCCACGGGGAGCCGTGGCGGCCCATTCGAAGAAGGGTAGGTTGCTTCATTATTTCGAGATCGAAGACAACGACAAGCGGCAATACAACTGCGAATTTGAGCTGGCCATCCCTGGCCAGATCGAAATGGATTTCGTCAATGGTCCGTGGAACTCCCGCCTCAACCGCATCAACCTGGGCGGGTTCTCGGGCAGGGAAGAGGACCCGGACAAGTACGGGCTTCCCTGCATTCGCATCCACAGCAAGATCATCCTGGAGCGCATCGGCGGACCTTCGGCGGCGAACAGCAAATATCAGATCGCCTCGGAGGATACGCCGCCCCAACTGCAACAGAAGCTGGGACGTCTCGCGTCCGAGCTGTCCCTGGATCCAAAAGACGATGAACTTTCGTCGATTCATGGACGACTGGATCCATCGTTCAGTCCCGAGCAACGATACGTTCAGGCGCTCAAGTGGATCGCCATGTCACCGTCGCAGCTTTACACCCGATACGATCCGAAGGATCCGGTCGCCTCGGCGCGATTCGTTTCGTATGCGTTTCTCAAGAAGCACCCGAGTGAATCGTTCAAGGCAGATTACAAGCGGTTTCGCGGCGGAAGATTGAGCTCAAGTGACTTGGCCAATCGGATCGTTGCAGACCCGGGTTTCGAAGATTTTCTGTCCATCCTTGCCAAGTACTGGCTTGAAAACAGAACCGTCCTTGATGAAACAAAGTTCACGGTTCTGGACTTGCGTCTCCCGTTCAGTTCCGAAACCCGGCATTACCTCAAGCACCTGTTCGGCCAGAACAGGCCAGCCTTGGAACTGGTGGCTTCCGACTACAGGATGTTGTCGGCCCCGATGGCCAGTTTCTACGGCATGACGGCCGATGGGCTGGACCGACATGTTCCAAAGCTGGTCAGTACTCCGGCGCAGGGCGGCCTGGTCCATCAGGCCAACTTCTTCGTCGCCCGGTCCGATGGGGTGGACCCGAGGCCTTTCAGGCGTGCCGCATGGATTGTTGAGAATGTATTCGGGCAGCGTCTTTCGGAGCCTCCGGGGGACATCAACGCTGATCAGTTTGTCGAGACGGCAAAGACCGCGACCTTTGAAGAGCGTGTCAAGGTGCATTCGGCGAACAAAGCCTGCATCGGTTGCCACAAGAAACTTGATCCGATCGCGTTTGCAGTGAACGATTACGACACGATCGGTCGCATGATCGGCAAGCCGAATCATGAAGCCAAGCGGCAAATGACCGCGCGTCTGGATGGAGCCGGCCGGACCATGGCGAGATCTTTCACACGCAACCTGATCGCCTTTTCGATCGGCCGGGATACGAACATTCATGACATGAATACGGTCGAGACGATTCTCGACAAAACCGCGGAGGACGGTTATCGCGTGCGAGACATCCTCGCAGAGATCCTGAAGGCGTACGTTAGGACTTGAACCAATCGTGAGGTTCAATCGCATGCTTGAGACTCTCTGGCGCTGCCCACCCGCTACCAGGCGACCCCACGCTTGTCACATCACTTTCATGCCAATGGGCAAACGACAATAAAGACACTCATTCGATTCCCGCCGCCTCCACTTTTCTCCGTCCGTGCCATCGATTGCCAAGGGCGGACAAACTGCGTCTAAACCCCTGTCACCGCAGGGGTGTTCGTCGTTTAATGGTGGCCAGTTCCATGGTCACCGCGTTGCCAACTGATGACGGCAGATGGCCGGGTCCGGCGTGGTAGTTGTTCGTTGGCAGATTCAGGAAACGATCTCCCGAATCACGTGACGTTCTTCCACGCCGGTGAGACGGAAGTCGAGGCCGTTGCGGGGAAACGTGAGCCGTTTGTGATCGAGGCCGAGGCTGTGCAGAATCGTTGCCTGGACGTCTTGCACGTGCACGCGGTTTTCGATCGGATGGAATCCGAAGTCGTCGGTCTTGCCGAATGTTGTGCCGGTCTTGATTCCTCCGCCCGCCATCCACATCGAGAATGCCTGGGGATGATGATCGCGACCAAGCGTCCGACCGAGCGCGGGATTGGTTTCCACCATCGGGGTTCGTCCGAATTCGCCGCCCCAGATGACGAGTGTTTCGTCGAGCAGCCCGGTGCGTTTGAGGTCGCTGACGAGCGCGGCGCTGGCCTGATCCACGATCTTCGCGTTACGGCGAACATTGCCCTCGACATTGCTGTGAGCATCCCAACCCGAATGGAAAATCGTGACGTAACGCACGCCACGTTCGACCATGCGGCGTGCCAGCAGGCACGCCCATGCGAACGACGGCTTGACCGGGTCGCAACCGTAGAGCTTCAACGTCTCGGACGTTTCGCCCTTGAAGTCCATTAACTCCGGGGCCGACAGTTGCAAGCGGGCCGCCATCTCGAATGCTGAGATCCGCGCCGCGATTTCCGCATCGCCGGTTTTTTCGAGTTGCCTACGGTTCAACTGTTCGATCAATCGGAACGTGTCGCGTTGCAGTTTGCATCAACTCCCGGCGGGTTGGAGACGTTGAGAATCGGGTCGCCTTCCGCCCGGAAACGGACGCCGGTGTATTTCGTCGGCAGAAACCCGCTGGACCACAACGTCGAACCGCCGCTCAACCCCGAGCCGGTGCTCATCATCACAAATGCGGGCAAGTTCTGCCCCGTCTTGTAGGGCAGATTGCGAACGACCTTGTGGCCTCGCCCCAGCTGCTCGAGCATCGCCCGGCCGAGAGCATCGCCGATCAGAAAATAGCTTTCCGCATTTCCGAACCAATGGTGACCGTGTCCGACGTTTGGTGAGTCTTCCTTCGGCCTGGCAAACCGGCTTGTCGAAACAAACGTTGCGGTTCCGGCCAGTTCGGGCCGTTCCGCAGCGGCCTTTTGAGCCTGGCGGATTGCCAGCATATTGGCAGCGGCCTTTGGACCTCCGTTGCCCAACTCGCCAATAATGACCGGTAACTTCGGCACCTGAAAATGTGACCTCACATCCTGAATCAGGTTGACGAGATTCTGTTCGTACTCGGCCCTCGCCTTCTCGTCGTACATGTCGTTCCAGCCCTGGAACCAAACGAAGCCGGCAAGCATATGCTTCCGCCCCGCGAGCTGCGGGAACTCCTCACCCATCTTTGCGAGGCCTGCTTCGACCTCGGCAATCATCTTCTTGAAGTAAGGCCCCGTTTCTTCGCCGGACGAAGGCGGACGGAAATCTTTGAAGAGGCTCTTGCCGCCCCAGGCCGTCTTGATGAGCAGCACCGGCTCGTCGAATGCCTCACCGACAACGTGTCCAAACTGAAACTCCGGACCGATGTGGTGCTTACCGGGGTAACCGGCAAATCCAATCGACAACCAGCCCCGCTTCAATTCGTCCTTCGTCTGAAACCGAACGAAGACATCGTCGCGCACGACCCACTTGCCACCATCATCCGTGACGTGCGAATACTGCGGAGCCCGCTCGCCCCGCATGACCGGTTTTAGAATCCCTCGCCCGCCGTTGTAATACCGCGGGTGATCCAGATCGACGACGCCTTGTCCCTCCATGTTGGACTGACCAGCCAGGATGAAGACCTGGATGGGAGCATCTTTCTCGATGGGCGTCGCTGCGAGAGTCTCCAGCGGCACAAGGAAAGTCAGAACGAGAAACCACTGAGCTAAGAGTTTCATGCAATCACTCTTTCCAGGACCTCAAAGAATCAGGGTGTATCAATACGCGATTAATCCCCGACAGTGCGGAAGGCCAGGGCCGGCAGTCCATCCTTGTTAAACAAGTTGGCCCAGGGAGCATCTTTGTCCCAGGCATACTGCACGGCGACCGGTTGCGGTACATCGCTGCTGGAGACGACCACGCTATCACCGTCGATCGTCGCCTTGGCCCAGTGGTACTTGCCGTCTCTGCCTGCCACGGCAAAACCCTGCAGACCATCGCCGTACCTGGTGGCCAGTCCGTCACCGACGTGATTGAACTGAACGCGAATCTTGTCTCCTTCAACCTTCTGCGAGGCGTAGATGGGACCGTAGGTCTCTAAATCCTGCTTGTAAGCAAAGCCCCTCGCTACTCGTGCCGCGCGATGACCGTAGCCCGACTTGTTTCGTGGGTGAATCCCGGGCCCAAGATCGCGGGCTGTGACCATGGCCGTGCCAGGATGTTGCATGATGCGAACGTGATGCGCGCGGCGTGCGCCTGCGTTGCCTTGTTGAGGCGTTGCGGGCAGCGGGGCGAACTTTTGGGCCATGCGGGTGGTGGGATTTGACTGATCCCAGGCACAGCCGCCGCCACTTGGTTTTTGCACGTAGAGGAAGGGGAACTCGCCCTGGCCCCAGGCATCGCGCCAGCCGCCGATCAGCGCGCCCATCGTGGTAAACTGGTCCAGGCCCCGAATGGCCGTTCCTGATTCTCCCTGGTCCCACAGCACGCCGCGGATACCGTACGGCACCACCGGAAGAATGTGTTGTTTGTACAGATCACCCCCATTGGCCGCCTTGAACGATTTTGTCTTCTCATCATTCGCGAGCATTTCGTCGGTGAGCCAGCGACCTGACGGTGTTCCGCCCACGGCACCCAGGATGAGCCCGACCGGTACGTCGAGGTCCTTTTGCAAGCGCTGACCAAAAGCGAACAGCAGTGCGGAAAACCCAGCGTTCGTTTTCGGGTTCGACTGCTGCCAACTGCCTCCCCTGCCACGGCACAGGCGCAACTGTGGATAGGTTCCGGCTGCAAGCTCGGCGAGCACTTCGTCGCCCTTCGCATATCCGCGCACGCCACCGGCCATGTTCGATTGGCCAGAGCCGATCCAGACGTCGCCGACCAGGACATCCTTGATCTCGATATTGTTGTTTCCTCGAACCGACAGGATGTGTGGGCCTCCTGCCTTGAGCGGCTTCAACTTGATCGACCACTTGCCGTCATCGTCGGCTTTGGACGTTTGTGTTTGACCGTCGATGGAAACCGTTATTGCTTCGCGTGCCGAGGCAGTACCCCACAACGGCACCTGTTGCTCACGCTGCAACACCATGTGGTCGCTGAATACGGGGGGCAATGTGACATCGGCACAAGTTGGTTGCGAGATGCAGGTCGACAGAACAATCGCAAGTGTCGGGAGGAGCAAGCGGCAGAACATGCTGGCGGTCTCCGGGATTGGAATAACGAATTCGGGCAAACGAGATGATTGTAGCGTCGCAGCCTTGGCTTGTCGCAGGCCCTGAAGATCCGTGTCGATGCGGAATTGAGCGGTGCCACATACGATCCTTGGCGAACACCTACATCGCGGTCAGTGGCGTCCGAAGTGCCATGGCGGAAGTGGGCAGACGGCAAGCCAGACGATAGGATCAATCCGCCCCTACCGGCAGATCTTGTACCACTCCGAACGAGAGAGTTTCAGGTCAGTGGGAGTTCTGTGTTCTGGGGGATGAACAGCAGACATGACGCTGTGCTGGACGAAGAGTCCGCTGACATAAGGTCCCGCCTTCCGCTTACCAACCAACCCACGCAGATGGATGACACCGTGATGAAAATCCGACGTCGAGAGTTTCTCGCAGCAACCGCATCCCTCGCCGCTGCCGGCAACGCATTCTGTGACGAACCCGGGTCAAAGACACCTCCAACGGCCGACGCCCTGCAACGAGCGGCCGACGCGCCGTTGTTGAATCTGAAATCGCTGAGGGATCGGATCTCGATTGAGTCGATGGAGCTCTTGCGAAAAGGGAGCGAGTTCTTTGTGCGTGTGCGATCCAAAGACGGGTTGGAAGGAATCGCCGCCGCAAACTCGAAGAAAATGCGCGAAACGTATCCGATTTTCCTGCATCGCGTCGCCCCGTTTTTTATCGGCAAGGATGCGCGGCGAATTGAATCGCTGCTCGGCGATCTTTACCGCAGCCGCAGCAACTACAAGCTGCAAGGCCTGGCTTTCTGGGTCTGCGTCGCGGCCGCCGAAATCGCGATCCTGGATTTGCTTGGCAAGGCGAGTGATCAGTCCATTGGCGAGTTGTTCGGCGGCGTCGTACGACGCGACATTCCGGTTTACAGCGCCAGTGGCAATCGAGGTAACCGGCCGCAAAAGGAAATCGAACACCTCAAACGCCTGGTTTCCAAAACCGGCGCCCGTGCAATCAAGTTTCGACTCGGTGGCCGCATGAGCAACAATCGGGATTCGTTACGCGGTCGAACCGAAACCCTGATCCCACTTGTGCGCCGTGAGTTCGGCGACCAAATGACACTCTACGCCGATTCCAACAGTTCCTATGACGTCGAAAACGCAATCCGCATTGGCCGCCTCATGGAAGACAACGGCTACGCCTTTTTTGAAGAGCCTTGCCCGTTCGATCACATCTGGGACACCAAGCGGGTGGCGGATCAACTAACGATCCCCGTGGCCGGTGGCGAGCAGGAATTCAGCATGCGGCGTTTCCGGTGGGCGATTCAGAATCGTGGCGTGGATATCGTCCAGCCTGATCTGCATTACTTTGGAGGCTTCATTCGCAGCACGCGAGTTGCTCGCATGGCGGCCGTCGCCGGGATGTCATGTACAGCCCATATGTCAGGTGCCGGGCTGGGATATCTCTATGTGTTGCACTTCGCCTCCTACGTGCCAAACGCTGGTCAGCACCAGGAATTCAAGGGGGCCGGCAGCATTCCGTTGGAATGTGTCACATCAGACCTCACCTGTCACAACGGCCGTATGCGAGTACCGTCAGGACCAGGATTCGGCGTGACAATTGCTGCGGACTACTTGCGGCGTGCCACGACAGTGCGACTCTGATGCAGCACGGCATCGAATCGCCCGGTAGGCCGGCATTCCAAGCCAGTGGAGCAAGACCCGATCGGGGCGAACGTGACAGGACCGTGTCCAACTGCCTGCGCACAGAAAAGAACCGGGCGTCAGTTGCTTGTGGATGGCCTGTTCCCCAAATCACGCCGTCGAGATTCGCCGTTGGGAACCGAGGCAAGGCGGAATACTCTGCGATGACGTGTTGAAGATCTGCTATATTCATCCGCTGTACCGATCGTTGGATCACACCGCGAAGGCTCTTTCCGCAGGAGATGCAAGAACATGCCACGTACAACACGACGCCGTTTTCTGCAGACTTCTTCCGCCATCGGCGCATCGTTCGTCATTGGAGGAACGAAGTCATCGGGTAACATCATCGGCGCCAACGATCGGCTACGCATCGCGGTGATCGGACTCAACGGTCGCGGCGGCAGCCATATCAACGGTTGGAAACAGCAGAAGAACGTCGAGATCGCCTATGTGGTCGATCCCGATGAAGGAGTCCTGGGCCGTCGGTTGAAGTCGGTCCAAGGGACGTTCAAGAACTGCCAGGGGGAAAAGGACCTTCGCACAATTCTGGAAGACAAGAATCTGGATGCGATCTCCATCGCCGCGCCCAACCACTGGCACTCGCTGATGACCATCTGGGGCGCGCAGGCCGGCAAGCACGTGTACGTCGAAAAGCCGATGAGCCACGACATCGCCGAAGGCCGCGTCGCCGTCGAAGCGCAGAAGAAATACGGCGTGGTCGTACAGCACGGCACGCAGCGGCGTAGCAATGCCGGCATCGCCGCGCTGCACGAAGCCTTGCAGACCGGCAAGCTGCCCAGGCTCAAGATCGCCTACGGCTACTGCTGCAAACCTCGCGGCAGCATCGGCAGAAAATCTTCCGGCGATCCACCGTCGAATCTCGACTGGGATCTGTGGAAGGGGCCTGCAGTGATCGACAGTTTCCATGGCAACTACGTGCATTACAACTGGCACTGGTTCTGGGAAAC